>Ga0180438_10002124_pt1 | contig 33354 bp, 38 predicted proteins | sample SS_ome_12_FD_132455 | JGI IMG/M metagenome (GOLD analysis project Ga0180438, IMG submission 132455) | Hypersaline lake sediment archaeal communities from the Salton Sea, California, USA - SS_3_D_2 metaG | ecosystem: Environmental > Aquatic > Non-marine Saline and Alkaline > Hypersaline >... | reverse complement strand
GAGTACATCTTTGAAGCTTCCCTCCTCACCCAGCTCATATGAGCTGGCCTCGTCGTTCATCTCCAAATCTGTATTCTTAAAAGAACTTCTTATGAGGAGATTTGGTGGCAATCACGGGTTATAGGTAGATTGGATAAAAACCTGAAGTTTTTATCAATAACCAAAGAGCATATCGTAGTTCTTGGCAATCCACTTTGAATGGCCAGAAGTTCTTTGAAGCCGATAGTGATCCTCAAAAGAGCGGTGGGGATGCCAAGCACTATTTCGAGGAAAAATACCCATTTCAATCCCTTCATCCAGAAGCGCTGAGACCGCTAGTGCATTCTCGTACTCAATGTACTCGACCGCTTCTACATACTCTCCCTTGCTGATCTCTCCCCTAAGAGCCTGATGATCAAGGGTGCGAAAATCTTTATTTCGCTTTGCATTGTGAAGCTCAAAAAGCATGGTGGAAATAAGCCCACCTTCTGTTGTGTTCCGATGCTTTGTAAGAACAATGGTTCGATCATCGGAGCTCCAGTACCCTTCAAATTTAGAAGAATACCGATTGTTCTCCTGGATCGATACGGGTCCTTCTTCAGTCGCCTGCTGAATCAACTGCTCCACCTGGGGAAGCTGTTGGATTTTATTGAGTACTGGTTTCAATGAACGCGCGCAGTAAAGCTCAGACGCTGGTGAGCTAGAATTCGAGCTGCACGCCACAGTTCCTATAAATGACGAAAATAAAAATACAATTAGTAAAAAATATCTATTTAACATAAATAACAACTATTAAATTTTTAATAATAGTATTATACACAAATAAGGATAAAAAATCAATCGGATCACCTAATCGGAAGCTATTGCAAATTATTGAGTTCTAAATTAAGAAGAGAAAAAAGGAAGGTTTATGTTTCTACTTAGTCCAGTATTTTTTATTTTAGCGCTTTCTCCTCTGAAAGAAGATGAGTCCTTAGCACTTAGAAGCCCTTCTGTCTACGAAGATGAGCCTGGCCTCTACCTCTCTTTCAATGCTAAAGGAGGCAGTCGACTGCAGTTTTCAGATGGCTCTTCTTATGAAATTGCCCCCCAAGACCGCATCTATACTTCCGCTTGGCTTTCCCCTTTTCCTGTACAAATCAGAGAAAGTCATAACCCCAAATATCCGGTGAAAATCACCAACCTTCAAACCAACACGTCTGTCCTCGCCAAGCCGATCTCTCAAGAAGAATTCATGCAAGACCAGCAGCAGGAACAGCAGCTTTCTCCAGAGCAGCTTCAGCAAAAAAAGAAGGAGATGAGCGAAGGGGTTGAAAAACTAGAGCAGCAAAGACAGCAGCTTGAAGAGCAGCAAAAACAGTTGCAAGAGCAACTCGATAAGGGCGGCGAATTGCCAAAGCTCACCCCTGAGCAACAGCAGCAAGCACAAGAAGTACTAGAAAAAGAGCAGAAGCTACAGGAGCAACTCCAAGGACAACAACCTGCAACTCCGGCGCCCTCAACGCCTCAAGCACCAGCAGCACCCGCAGCTCCTACTACTCCCCAAGCACCCGCTGCACCCGCAGCGCCTGCTACCCCTCAAACACCTTCAACTCAATCGCAATAACTGGAGATACAATGAAAAAACACCAACTCTTTCTTCCTTGGCTGATTGTCTGCATCGCTACTGCAGGAAGTCTCTTTTTTTCTGAGATTTATCATAGTGAACCGTGCACTCTATGCTGGTACCAACGAGTGATCATGTTCCCCTTAGCAATCATTTTGGGGATTGCCGCGTTTCGCAATGCATACCGGATTATCATCTACATTTTGCCTCTTAGCTTGATTGGCTTTGCCATTGCCGCCTACCACGTGATCATGGTCTCCTTCTTTTCCAAAGCGCCTTTCTGCGCTGCTTGTACCTTGAAATCAATGCCAAACCCCCTCGCCTTTCCCCTCCTCTCTTTATTTGCCTTCTTGGTTCTCAATCTTCTTCTCATATGGCTTTACCGTAACCATAGCCGCAACAAAAAACTCTGAGGTTTGCTATACTCCTTGAGAAATGGAGGTAGTGATGGCACCCCAATTTACAGAACCTGTTGCAGTGGCTATTGAGCGCGCCCTTGAAATTGCTCGAGAAAAGAAACATACGCAGCTGACCGACGATCACCTTCTCCTCTCGTTTTTTGAGGATAAACAGGGCTACTTTGAAACGTTTGCCCACAAGCATCACCTCAATTCTTCCAAGCTCAAAGATGCGCTCAAGGATAAATTAAGCAGCCTTCCCACATTTGCGGGTAAACCCGATCAACCCTCTCTCTCGAGCGATCTCCAGACCAAGATCAATGGAGCCAATGAGCTCGCCCAAAAATGGAAGGATACCTACATCGCAGCCGACCACTTCCTCTATGCATTTTGGGAAAAAGCGAGTGACCCATTTAAGCAGTGGGTATCCGAAAGCTCGATCAGTTTAAGCGATTTAGAAAAAGAGATTTTAGCGATCCGCGGAGGCACAACAATGGATTCCCCCTCTTCTGAAGAGAGTTTGCAAGCACTGGAAAAATACTGCAAAAACCTAACTGCCCTTGCAAAAGAAGGAAAGCTCGACCCGGTCATTGGGCGAGATGAAGAGATCCGCAGAACCATGCAGGTGCTCGCTAGACGCACCAAAAACAATCCCCTCCTCATTGGAGAGCCCGGCGTTGGAAAAACAGCCATTGCAGAAGGACTTGCGATTCGCATCATCCAAAACGATGTGCCCGATCCTCTTTTGAACAAGCAGCTTTTTGCCCTCGATATGGGAAGCCTCATTGCCGGAACCAAATACCGGGGAGAATTTGAAGAGAGACTCAAAGGGATCCTCAAAGAAGTGGAGAAGAGTGATGGAGAGATCCTCCTCTTCATCGATGAGGTGCACACTCTTGTGGGAGCTGGCGCCACCGAAGGGGCCATGGATGCGGCCAACCTCTTGAAGCCCGCCTTAGCGCGAGGCACCCTCCACTGCATCGGAGCAACTACCCTCAATGAGTTTCAAAAGTACATTGAAAAAGACGCTGCCCTCGAGCGGAGATTTCAGCCCGTCACAGTGACTGAGCCAAGCATTGAAGATGCGATGGCGATTTTGCGAGGCCTTCGAGAGCGTTTTGAGATCTTCCACGGTGTTCGAATCACCGAAGGAGCGATTCACGCTGCCGTTACCCTCTCTTTCCGCTACATTGCCGATCGATTCTTGCCCGATAAGGCAATCGATTTGATCGATGAAGCCGCGAGTATGATCAAGATGCAGCTGGGAAGCCGCCCCCTCCCCATCGACAACAAAGAGCGCGAGGTGAGCACTCTTATCATCAAGCTTGAAGCGCTCAAAAGGGAAAAGAGAGACTCAGCTCAGCCAGAAATTGATAAGCTCGAAAAAGAGATCGCTTCCGCACAAGAAGAGCTCAATGTGCTCAAAGAGCGTTGGAACCAAGAGAAGGGAGCCTTGCAAAAGCTCAAAGAGAAAAAGAATCTTCTCGAGCAGCTCCGCTTCCAAGAAGAAGAAGCCGAGCGAGGCGCTGACTACAACAAAGTAGCAGAGCTGCGCTACAGCCAAATCCCTGCACTACAAGCTGAACTCGAGGAGGAAGAAAAAAACCTCGGCACAAATAATGGACGGCTTCTCAAAGAAGAGGTCGATGAGAACCTCATCGCCCAAATCGTTTCCAAATGGACCGGCATTCCCGTGCAAAAGATGCTTGCAGGCGAGGCAGACAAACTGCTCAAGCTAGAAGACTCACTCGAAAAACGGGTCGTTGGCCAACGCTTTGCGGTCGAAGCGGTCAGTGAAGCGATTCGACGCTCTCGCAGCGGGCTTTCCGATCCAAGGCGCCCCATTGGCGTGTTCCTCTTTGTCGGACCGACTGGCGTTGGAAAGACAGAGCTGACCAAAGCCCTTGCCGACCAGCTCTTCAGTAGTGAAGAGGCAATCATTCGTCTCGACATGTCCGAGTACATGGAAAAGCACAGCGTTGCAAAGCTCGTGGGATCGCCACCAGGATATGTGGGATTTGAAGAAGGAGGGCAACTCACCGAAGCACTTCGTAGGCGCCCCTACTCTGTTGTCCTCTTCGACGAAGTAGAAAAAGCCCACCCGGATGTATTCAACATCCTCCTTCAGATTTTTGACGACGGAAGACTCACCGATGCAAAGGGAAGAGTAGTGAACTGTAAGAACAGCCTCTTCATCATGACCTCCAACCTTGGCTCCGATCTGCTTCTTGAAAAAATGAAAACGGGCTTGCCCAAGACCAAAGAAGAGGTTCTTTCCGTTGTCGATCCTGTGATCCGAGGCCATTTCCGTCCCGAGTTCATTAATCGGCTTGATGAGATCCTCCCCTTCCTTCCCTTGCAAGAAGAGAATATGGAGAAGATTGTTCAGATCCAGCTCAAAGATGTGAAAAAGCGGCTCGATGAAAAAGAAATCACCCTCATTGTCTCTGATGAAGTCGTCGCAGCCCTTGCGAAAGAGGGATATGATCCCATCTTTGGCGCGCGGCCCCTCAAGCGGCTTATCCAGCAAAAGGTGGTGAACCTCCTCTCCAACGCACTGCTAAAAGGCACAATTGCACCTCATATGCGCATTGAACTAATCTTGAAGGAAGGAGATAAGGTGGGGATTAAATAGCTTACCTGGGAAAGGTGATAGCTTACCATTTTGAGGTGATAAAACCCCGGACTGCCACCTTATCCCTATAAAAAGAAGTTCTTTTTAAAATCCAGATTTGAAGAATAGCAATGAGAGCAACTCTTAAGACTAGTGTTGTTGAAAAATTTAAGATATTGATTTTGAGTATCTTACTGAGTACGTAACCGGTAAAAACACCCAAAACCAACCGAAAAGAGCGCTTTTTTAGCGATTTAACAGCACTTTCAGTTTGGTGTTTCTCCTATGGGAATCATTTATTCTCGAATTTTTCAACAACGCCGCACGTAGGTTCTATCGAACGAGCAGCTGAATAAGCAATGAAAGACAATTGTAACGCCTTGATTTAAGACATCTTTACCTCCTTTTTTTGGAACAAGGATATCAAGATATTTTTTGCAAAATTAAATCGAAGAATAATTCAGCCAATGCCAAGACCGCATAGGAACAGAGAAGCTCATCGAATATAAATCAGTGACGCTGAGTGACGAGTGCGGCTGCCATCTTATCGTGGAGAGCTTGCTTCTTCTTGGTGAAAAACACCATGAGGAAGCCAAAGCAGAAGAGTAGGCGAGAGAGAAACTTTCCAAAGTAGCGAGCAGAAGCGCGCCAAAAGCCGATCTTTTTGCCTTTGAGATTTGTCACCTTTAGTCCAAGCACCTGCTTGCCAGGGGTTGCCTGCCTTGAAGAGCTCTCAAAGCATGCATAGTAGAGCCATGAAAATCCAAAGAGCCCTCCATACCACCAAAGCCCAAACATCGGCAATGAGGAAATAGGAGCAAAAATGAAGCTCATGCCAAGAAGAAATCCAATGACCATGTAGAGACCTACAAAAATCAGGGAATCGAGAAAAAAAGCGACAAAACGTTTTAAAGGGCTAGCGTAGTTCATGCGTCTTGGTTGTTATGAAAAATTTCCTTTACTTGTGCTTGGAAAGAAGCGGGAATCACCTCGTCCATTCCGGCTTTATCATACATCAAAAAGTAGGTGCAAGCAACCATGATCCCAAATGGTGGGCTGAAAAGACCTATGGCAAGAGAAAGCAAGGAGATGATGGATCGCCGAAGCATCAGAAAAAACTTTTTGACACCTCGTTTGCAAAGAGAGCTTTTCCCAAAAGAGAGCAAAAAGCCTGCGGAAGAGAACATCAACATAAGGGTTGAGTAAACAACCCAAGCGCTAGAGGCAAGCAAAAGAAGAAGAAAGCATCCGCGAGTGAGTAGCGAGGAAAGTAGATGTCCTCCTTGCGACTTTTCTTCTTTGGGCTCGATTCCATCAAAAGTCTCGGTGAACTCATCGATTTGCTCTTCTTCAAAAAGCTGAAAAATGGCCATGTGCGCGTCTTTCCTCTATCTCTTATGTTTGATCTTATTAAAACCGTTCAGGGCGGCAATCCGGTACCCTTCGGCGTATGTTGGGTAATTGAACACCTGATCGATAAAATAGTCAATCCTGGCATTAAATGTCATTGCAACTTGACCGATATGGATATTTTCTGTAGCTCCCCTTCCTATGATATGGATCCCTAAAATTTCTAAGGTCTCTGCATGGAACAAGATTTTAAAGAGCCCCGAGTCCATCCCGGCGAGCTGATTGCGAGCAATTTCATAATAGTAAGCTCGCCCCACCTCGTAGTGAAAGCCCAATTCTTTCAACTGCTCCTCAGTATATCCACACGATGATATTTCGGGAATGGTGTAAATTCCAATTGGGTAAAAATGGGAAAAATAATGCGTTTGCGCTCCAAACGCGTGACGAGCAGCTAGCCTTCCTTGCTCAAAGCTGGTTGCAGCAAGAGCCGGAGGTCCAATCACATCCCCTGCCGCATAGATGTGGGGAACAACGGTCTGAAAAAGCGGATTGACCGGAATAAACCCCTTGCTGTCAACGGTAATTCCCACCTTTTCAATGCCCAGCCCTTCTACATTGGCCATTCTTCCAAGGGCATAAAGAAGCATTTCACTCTCTATTTTTTCTCCACTTTGGAGATGCAGTGCTACGCCTTCTTCTGTTTTTTTCACTTCGTCAAATTTAGAATTTCCGACCACTTTAAGACCGATTTCTCCTAGCGATTTTTGCAAGTGAAGACCAATTTCATTGTCGAGAAGAGGGAGGAGATGACTCCGCTTATCGACCACCGTCACCTTCGTTCCCAATGCCGCAAAGTAGCTTGCATACTCCGCTCCAACGATTCCCCCTCCCAGAACAGTGAGCGTTTTTGGAACATGATCAATCGAAAGAAGACGTGTAGAGTCGAGCACTTTCTCGCTGTCAAAGGGGACATTTTTTGGGTTGCGCGGTTTGGATCCCGTCGAGATGAGCGCATAGTCAAAGCGGATGCGAAAAAGAACCTTTTTCTCGCTATCCAGTACAAGAAGCCGGTTTTTTTCTTCAAACTGCGCCGTTCCATGGACAATGCGAATGTCATTTTTTTCACACTGCTTGCGCAAGTGCCCCCTCTGGCTATCTAAGATCATGTGGAGGCGAAAGTTGAGATCGTTGATGGAGACTTCTTTCACTGCATCTGTCTTTGCATAGAAGCTCTTCTGATAAAACTCGGTGAGATCGAGGATTGCCTCTTTGAGTGATTTGGAAGGAATCGTTCCTGAGTTCAGTGAAGCGCCGCCAAGGTGCTCCTCCCTTTCAACGAGCACAACCGACTTGCCAAGTTTTGCCGCTTGCACCGCGCCTTTTTGCCCAGCAGGCCCCGACCCAATCACCACAAAATCAGCAAACAATTCTTCCATGGATTGGAAGCTACCTCAAAAACTTTTTTGGATCAAGAGAGCTCGTCAAGGTTGATTTAGAGAAGAGTGATTGATAGAATGCACAAGCAAGATGTCACTGCCTTACGTATTCCCAACTTGCGATTGCAGCCGCTGTCGGTTTACTCGCCATTCCTATCCTTGTGTTTGCAGTCCCAACAATTGCTTTGTTTCAAAGCGCTATTTTGGCGTCTGCTTTCCACACTTCGGTTACATATATAACGATTAACCCCATTCTTCCCATGTTTTTGAGATTGGAGTCGTTCTGTATAATAGATTTTTTCAAAAATTTGGGATTGTTCAAAAGTGATCGCCATGTTATCCTATTGCCAATAAGGAGATTTCTATGTCTAAAGTATGTCAGGTTACAGGAAAAAAACCGAAAAAAGGAAATAGCTACTCGATCCGCGGAATCGCGAAGAAGAAAAAAGGAATTGGACTCAAAATCACTGGAGTCAAAAGACGCCGCTTTCAGCCCAACCTCGTGAAAAAAAGATTTTGGTTTCCCGATGAAAACCGCTTTATAACACTCCGCCTCTCAATGCATGCAATGCGCCTCATTGATAGAGTGGGTATTTCTAAGGTTGTGCGCGACATGCGTGCCAACGGACAAAAAATCTGAAGCTAAGGCTTAAAACGCTCCTCTTCATCATCCTTCCAGCCTGCGCTTTTGCGTGGGCTTTTTTTTTCTCCCTTTATACTCCCCTTCCAACAGCTCAACGCCCCATTTTGCTCTATTCGTCCAATCTGCGCGATGATCTAAAGATCACCCTTATTCGCGCGCTCAAGCAAGCAAAATCTTCGCTTGTCATCCAAATCTATAGCCTCTCCGACCCAGATATCCTCCACCTTTTGGAAAAAAGACAGCGAGAAGGGGTCCAGCTTTCTCTTTTTCACGACAAAAAACAGCCCCCTCCCCTGCCCCAAGGGATCAATAGCTTCCCCGTCGACTGCTCGGGCCTGATGCATCGAAAAATTGTCGTGATGGATGAGACCACTGCTTTTTTAGGAACGACCAATTTCACGACCCCATCCCTTAAAATCCACGATAACCTCCTCATCGGGATCCACCACCCTCCCCTCGCTCAATTTTTTGCTGAGTCGATCGAAAAAAGTGGACGCTTTACAGTGGGAGAACTTGAAATCGACACCTTTCTTTTGCCAGAGGGAGGAGGCCAAGCTCTAGACGCCATTGCTGAAGAGATTGAAAGAGCTCAAGAAAAGATTGAACTGGCCATGTTCACCCTGACCCACCCCCTTCTAGTGGAAAAGCTCATCGAGGCAAAGCAGCGAGGGGTTACCGTAGAGGTGTACATCGATCGTTACAGCCGCAAAGGGGCAAGCAAAAAGGCGGTCGACAAATTAGTGAAAGAAGACATCATTGTCAGAGAGGGAAAAGGAGGGCAATTGCTTCACCACAAGTGGGCCCTCATAGACCGAGACACCCTCATCTTCGGCTCGGCAAACTGGACCCGATCGGCCTTTGATAAAAACCAGGATTTTCTGTGTGTTTTCAAAGGATTTTCCAAAAAAGAAAAAAACAAGCTCCAAAAACTAATCCGGGAAGTAAAATCCAGTACAAAATTACTCGAAGAGAGAGTATAAAGAGAGTATGGGACTTTTTTCAATTGCATTTGCTCTTTTCTTACTGATGGACTCCATTGGGAATGTCCCTATTTTCTTGGGAATCTTAAAGGAGATAGATCCTAAAAGGCAGAGAATCATCATCATCCGAGAGCTTATCTTGGCGCTCATCATCATCGTCGCCTTCTACTTCATAGGAGATGTCCTCCTCTCTTTCTTAGGAATTTCTCAACAGGCGGTCCTCCTTGCAGGTGGAATCATCCTCTTTATCATCGGATTGAATCTCGTTTTCCCTCCCGAGCATAAAAAAGCTGTGCATCTAGAAGCTAAGAAAGAGCCATTCCTTGTCCCTCTTGCCATTCCTCTTGTCGCGGGCCCTGCCACTCTAGCTGCCGTGATGCTCTATTCACACCAGGAAGAAGGCGATCTCATCCCCCTTCTGGCTATCTTCATTGCTTGGTCTGCCTCCTTCCTGATCCTCTTATCCGCCATCCCCCTTAAAAGGATCCTAGGGGCGAGAGGACTCGCTGCCTGTGAACGCCTCACGGGCCTGATTTTGATCATGATCGCGGTTCAAATGGCACTTGATAGCTTTCAGATTCTTTTTAACGGCGGATGAAACCCATACGTAACATCCGATGCACCCTTGCCTATGCGGGGACTCACTATTATGGCTGGCAAAAGGTGAAACTTGGGCCCAGCATCGAAGAGAGTTTAGAAAAAGCGCTCGAAAAAATCTTAGGACACCCCCCAAAGCTCCAAGCGGCAAGCCGCACCGATCGAGGCGTCCATGCAGAAGGTCAGGTGATCAACTTTTTCACCAACCAAACAACGATCCCCCTTGAAAAGCTCTACATGAGCCTCCAAAAGCTTCTCCCGAAAGACATCTCCCCCCTATCTCTTACCGAAGAAGACCTCTCTTTCCACCCAACCCTTGATTCGATGGGGAAAGAGTACCACTATCTGGTGTGTCCTAACAGCGCACAACTCCCTTTCCATCGAGAGTTTTCGTGGCACTTCCCTTATAAGGAACTCCATCTTGAAGCGATGAAAAAGGCAGCAAAACAGCTTGTTGGAACTCATGATTTTTCTGCTTTCTCGCCGGCCCGTTATAAAGATGCCACTCGGACCTTACAAGAGCTAAGCATAGACTCTATCGAAGGAGGACGCCTTCTCTTTCAAATTCGAGGAGATCAGTTTCTCTATAAAATGGTGCGCAATCTCGTTGGCACTCTCATTTATGTAGGATGCGGTAGAATCTCTCTAGACACCCTTCCAAGTATTCTAAAAAATAAGGATCGCTCACTTGCCGGAATGACCGCACCTGCACACGGACTGACCCTGAAGAGGGTTTTCTATTGAGAATAATCGCTTATCAAGCCAAAATGGTCGCCTATGTCGTTATCTAGAAATGATCCCTGTTGGTGTGGAAGTGGAAAAAAGTGGAAAAAGTGCCACTACCCCTTGAAAGGAAACTCGGAATCCGAGCTTGCTCAGACCTATTTGAAACAGTACGGGATCGTCCTCAAAACAAAGGAACAACAGAAAGGGATCCGCAAAGCGTGCCAACTGGCCGCCTATATTCTCGATGAGACAGCCAAGATGGCAGAAGCAGGCGTGACCACGAATGAGCTCGACGCCTTTGCTCACAAGCTTCATACTGAAGCAGGTGCCATCCCCGCTCCCCTTGGCTATGGGCATCCTCCCTACCCCAAATCGATCTGCACCTCTCTCAACGATGAGATCTGCCATGGAATTCCAAATGATATCCCCCTTAAAGAAGGAGATATCCTCAACATCGATGTGAGCTGTATCATTGACGGCTACTATGGAGACTGCAGCAAGATGGTGGCAATTGGAAAAGTGGATGCAAAGAAGCAACATGTAATGGATGTCTCCTATCAATGCCTAATGCAAGCGATTGAGATCTTAAAACCCGATGTGATGCTCTATGAGATCGGCGATGCGATTGATTCTTACGCAAAAGAACATGGATGCAGCGTTGTCGATCAATTTGTGGGTCATGGTGTTGGGCTTGAGTTTCATGAAGCGCCTCAAGTGCCCCACCATAAGAATGACATGCAAATCCCCTTAGCTGAAGGGATGACCTTCACGATCGAGCCGATGATCAATGCAGGAAAGAAAGAGGGCTTCATCGATGCGGACAACCACTGGACCGCCTACACCAAAGACGGCGAGCCAAGCGCCCAGTGGGAACATACACTTCTCATCACAAAAGAAAGCTACGATATCCTCACATTGCTTGATTGAAGGCTTTTTGCAAGCTCTTTAACCTGAATATCTAACTCGGTTTGCTTTTCCCTAAGAGCCTCTTCTTCTTCAGATTGCCCAGCTTTGTAGATAGGAGAAAGGGGGTGATCTGACTCAGGTGGTTCAACGCTTAAGCCCCCACAATAACTCGCCACCTCTTCCTCGTTGTTTACATCGATGATTTCAATTCCACTGTGAGGATCCATTGTCTCTTTGCACAGCATAATACGCCCTTGGAATCCTCCGCTTGCCCGGCAATGCGCCCGCGCTGCCCCACTTAGATCACCAACTACCTCCGAAGTTTGCTTCTCTGTTGGAATTCCAAAAGCTTCCGAATCATAGGTCACTCTATCAACCGTCTCTCCGGGAATGCCAATCACAAAAAGTGTTCCGTGGCTCAATTTTTCATACTCTGCGCTTAAATGAGACAATTCATCTACGGCTTGAGGAATTCGCCCAGACATACCTCTCATTCTCATCGATTTCCCAACTGCTGCCTCCGCATACTCTCTCCTTTGTCCAGGATTACTCACACTCGAGTTCGAGAAAAGAAAGGAAAATGTACTCTCCATTGGATTAAAATCCATCATGCTATAGCTCGCAGAAAGAATGTGATTCCGAGTGGTTAAATCAGAATCAACCGGTCCTCGATTTCCAAAATATGGACTTTCATTATATAACTGCATACTTTCTTTAATCTTCTGAGTTACCTCCTCAGCACCAACAAAATACTCAGCAGAAGGCTGACGCAAATAGCGAAAGTTTGAACCTTCCATTTCTTTTTTGTTGAGCGCCTCAAGAAAGATCCGAGGAGATCGGAAACCCGAAGAAACACCATGTGTAAAAGGAACCAATCCCTTTGCTTGCATCACACCTGAAACATCAAAATAGTCTTTAAATAAACGTGGGTAGCGAACCATCTTCTCACTATTCTCATCAAAAACAGCGCGATAACCAGCTCTCTCCATCCCCCTTTTAGCATAGTCAAAATCTGGGGGAGCAGGAATTCTTTCTTTTACCCTCATTACTGAAGAGCGAGGAGCTGCTGTACAACTTCTAATTAAACCACTCATAAAAAACCTCATAATAATAATTTATAATTTATTATATAATTATTTTAACATAATATATAAATTAATTTAAAGATGTTAAATTAAGAAGTAATAATTAATTAAGTTTCTGAATATAAGCTAATTAGAAAATCAGAACTTTAGTTCCAAGACTGTTTCGACCGGATCGGCCTTTTTCTTACGAGGAGCCTTTTGGAATTGGGAAGTGATCACCCCTTCAAGGGCTGAAATTTCGGTGATAAGTCGCTCATTATCAGCAACTAATCCTTCTATCATTTGCACAGTCTGCTTTGAAATCACTTCATCTTGAGCCACCTCTTCTTCCCGCTCTTTCTGAAGAAGGGTAAGCTTTCCTTCAGCGGAAAAGAGGTCTCTTTTCATTTTATGAACCCTCTCCGACTGCCCCTCAAACTGACTACGCAGCTGGGCATACTTATGGGGCAAGTCACTGGGATAGGTTTTCTCGTTCTCTTCCCAAAGATATTTCAGCTGCCTAAACTCATGGAGCTCTTCAAGAGCATCTTCTAAGGAAGCCTTGAGCGCAGTGGCGTGGGTTTTATCATTGAGAGCCTCTTCTAAAACTGAGTCATATTTGGCTCCAAGCTCTTTGAGATCTTCAGAGACGACTTCTGCACTTTCTTGAAGCTCTTTTTCAAGGAGGTCGACTTTTTGGCGGTAAAGAACATGGGTCTCTTCAATAAGGGCTTGCAAACGAGCAATCTCTTCTTCTTTTGTCGCTTGCTCATTTAGAGAAGTTCTCTCTCTTCCCCTCCACTCTTCAAAGATCATCCACGTGATCCAACAAGTCAGTGCCAGGGAAAGGATAAAGCTACAAATCCAGACGGGGTGCGCTAGGAGATAACCAACTTTTACAAGCAGCAGAAGAGTCGCAGCTAAGAAAAGCATTGGTCCCAAAAGAAGCAAAAGAGAGTGTTTACCTTTTCGACTCATGAAACTGTGAGAAAATACTCCCCATTGTTAAAAACCCCATTTCAAACCGATCGAGACCAAAGTGCTCATTGGGAGCATGGATTTGATCTGATGGCAATCCATAGCCAATGAGCAGCACATCCCCTCCAGCTACTTTAGCAAGGGCATTGAGTATCGGAATGGATGCTCCAGATATCGACTGGCTACACTTTTTGCCCATCACCTCTTCATACGCTTTTTTGGCAACCTGTGCAATCAAAGAATCGGGGCTACTCCAATATCCTGCCTTACCTTCTTTGCAGATAACCTCTATCTCCATCCCTTTAGGCATCTGCTTTTCTAAGTGAGCTCCAATCAGGGAGAAGATCTTCTCCGGTTCTTGGTTTGGGACAAGGCGGCAAGAGAGCTTCGCTTTTGCCTCTTTAGGAATCACCGTTTTGATCCCCCCCCCAGAATATCCACCGCTAAGGCCATGGATCTCCACTGTGGGTCGAATCGATCTCGACTCTCCAATAGAAAATCCAGGCTCAGCACAAAATGAATGAACACCCATCTCTTTTAAGAAGGATTCCTCTAGCTCGAAGTTTAGAAGCGACCTCTGCTGCTCAGATAGGTTGACCAGATCATCATAGAAATGAGGGATCGCAATTTTTCCCTCTTGGTCCCAAATAGAGCTAAGGGCTGAAGAAAGGGCGCGCAAGGGGTTGTAGGCTACCCCTCCAAACTCCCCCGAGTGTAGATCTTCTTTTGCTCCTCTGCAGACTACTTCAAATCCAAGAATTCCCCTAACCCCAGAAGTCACGGAGGGGACACCGGGAGCTGGCAAAAGAACGTCTACCACTAAGACTGCATCGCTAGCTAGCTCCTCCTTCTTTTCGTATAAAATAGGCTCTGAAGCGCTACTACCTGCTTCTTCATCCCCCTCGAGGAAGACTTTAAGGTGGAAGGGCAGCTCATCTTCAAATGAGAGAAGTGCTTTGATCGCAGCAAGGGAGTACATGCACTGCCCTTTGTTATCTTGGGCGCCGCGAGCATATACAGTCTCCCCTTTCAAAACGGGCTCAAACGGATCTGAGTCCCAAAGCTCGATGGGGTCGACAGGCTGGACATCGTAGTGGTGATAGATAAGTAGAGTGGGTGCATCCTTACTTTTTGAACGCTTTTCTGCAAAAATGATGGGGTGGGAAGGGGTCTCCCACACTTGAGTAGAGAGCCCTAAGTCTTTTAGATAGCTTTCAACCCACTGAGCGCAGTCGGTGCATTCTTGCTTGCAAGAAGAGTCTACTCCAATAGAGCGGAAACGTAAAAAGGTAAAGTAGTCTTCAAGGATTGCAGAGCGGTTATTTGCAAACCACTCTTGCCATTTTTTAGCGTCAAAGTCCATTCGTTAAGATTAAAGGAATAGTCTAATTACTAATAGAGGAAACTTTTGAAGCTGACGGAGCTGGGTCATCCAATATCGCTTGGGCGTTCTCCAAAATGTAGGCAGCAAGGACACGATCTCCTTCGCAGGTCATTTCCACTTCCATTTTTCCATCTTCGGACGGCTCTTCGCATGAAATGAAAATAGTACAGGCACTTTTTTTACGACGTCGACGCATCTTTTTTATTCCTACAAAAGGTGGTTTTACCAAGAAAGCTCTCTCAGAACACTCTCTCGGCTGTTTATCTCTTCTTTCTTGATTGATCTCATAAGCACAATTTATATGCAAATAAAAACGAATCTGATATGATTTTGAAAAAAAAGGTTGATAGTTATGGGATTTGCTAAACGAATTATTCTTTTCTTAGTCATTAACTTTCTGGTCGTTATCACAGTCTCGATCATTTTGAGTCTGTTTAACATCCAGCCCTACCTCACCCCCTATGGGATCAAGATGAAAGATTTGCTCATTTTCTGCCTCGTGTGGGGAATGGGAGGAGCCTTCATCTCACTTGCCCTTTCTCGCGTCATGGCAAAGATGCTCATGCGGGTAAAAACAATTGATCCCAAGTCAACCGATCGAAGCCAAAAAGAGCTCCTCGATACCGTGCACCGCTTTGCTCGCAAAGCACATCTCCCTAAGATGCCTGAGGTAGGGATCTATAAGTCTGCAGAGATAAACGCTTTTGCCACAGGTCCAACAAAACGAAGAAGCCTTGTAGCTGTCTCTTCAGGTCTTTTAGAAAAAATGGATAAACACCAGGTAGAAGGGGTACTCGCCCATGAAATCTCCCACATCAGCAATGGGGACATGGTGACTATGACTCTCCTCCAGGGAATTGTGAATGCCTTTGTCCTCTTCCTCTCTCGCCTTTTAGCCCTCGTCCTTTCCGGATTCGGACGGGGTGGCCAAAGACGGGGTTCATATGGCTCTTTCATGCTCTTTACCTTTTTATTCCAGTTTATCTTCATGATTTTTGGATCGATGATTGTCTTTTGGTTCTCTCGCAAGCGGGAATTTAGGGCGGACGCTGGAGGTGCAAAGCTCGCGGGGAAGCAAAATATGATCCACGCTTTAGAAGGGCTTCAAGCCTACGTAAATAAGCGCGTTCCTACAGCCGATAAGCCAGCACTTCAAACGATGAAGATTTCAACCCCAAAAAAATCGGGATTCGCTCGCCTCTTTGCGTCTCACCCTCCTCTTGAAGAGCGAATCGAAAAACTAAAGGAACTCCAATGAAAAAAACCCTCTTTTTTCTTCTACTGCTCCCCAGTTTGGCTTATGCAAAGGTCTATGACTGTTTCTTGTTTTTCAACGAGTTTGAGATCCTTAAAATTCGCCTAGCTGAGCTCGATGAGGTGGTTGATCATTTTGTCCTTGTCGAATCACTTGAGACCTTTCAAGGAAACCCTAAACCCCTCTACTTTGAAGAAAATAAAGAGCTGTTTGCCCCCTACCTAGACAAAATCATCCATGTGGTAGTCGAAAGGCATCCTGAATTTGATAACCCCTGGCCTCGAGAACGCTATCAAAGAGATGCAATCGGGCGCGCTCTTAAAAATTGTGAGCGAAAGGATGTGATCTTAGTCTCTGATTGTGATGAGATCCCCTCTGCAAAGTTTGTCAAAACCGTTGCTTCTCAAATTAAAGAGAGTCCAAAAAAATTATTCGTTGCTCGGATGCCTCTCTTTCGTTATCACCTGAATCGATTTGCGAGTTATAATTGGTCTGGAACAGTTGGCTCTTCATTTTATTTATTTGCTCATTTTGGAGCCGATCGCTTTCGATACCTCTCGCACAGAAAGGATAAAATCATCTTTCTCGATGAAGGCTGGCATTTTACCAGTATGGGCGGATATGATGCTGTGTATGAAAAAATCCACAGCTTTTCCCATGCTGAGTGCATTCCAATCATAGACGAGCTTTTTCAAATGGGGATTCAAGAAGGAACTCTGCTTCCAATTGACAACTCGTTTCCAAAATACATTCAAGACAATCAAGAATATTTAGAATCAATTGGCTATATTGAGCCGGTTGACTAGATATGCACGGGTGACTTCTCAAGATCGATGAGTTTGCTCGCCTCAATCGAATAGATCTCAGCTGGCTGGATCAGATCACATAGCTCTTTGAGGTTAGGACACTCGACCACGATGAAGTCAACATCAGATAGGGATGAGAGCAAAGAGATAAATTCCCGATCTGGCTCGGGATCGCGCAAGTAGACTACAAGCTTGTTTTCCGGGTCTTTGGCAGCTAACTTTCGCAAGCTCTTAAAGACAGCAGTTGACATCCCATGGTTGCTCTCGATGCTTAAAAGGCTACAGCGCCGATTGATGAGCGATTGCTGAAGGGCAAAAAAGTGATCTCCGTCAAAGACCTTGTTCTCTACGTCAAACTCCATAAGACGCTCGGCCATGTCGGAAAGATTGATGCGTGCACACCCAATCCGCTCAATTACCATGCCAGCGGCAATATTCGAAAGCTGAGAAGCGTAGCGGATGTCGAGATCGTTGGCAAGGGCTACGCTGAGCATGCCAAGAACGGTGTCTCCTGCGCCGGTAACGTCCTTCACCTCTTTGGAACGTACCGGGAAATCAAAGCGGGCGCCAGAACGGTTGAACAGAGAGATTCCTTCCTGAGAGCGGGTGATTAAAAGCTGCTCAACGCCACATGTTTTCAAAATCGTGGCTGCCACCTCATCCAGAGAAATCTCTGGAGGGAGTTTGGCAGCTGCATAGGCTTCGGAGAGGTTGGGTTTAAGGATGGTCGCCCCTCGATATTTAGTAAAGTCAACTCCTTTTGGATCGACGATCACTGGGATGTGGCGCACCTTTGCCATCTCGATCACGACTCCAAGAAGAGAGTGGGATAAAAATCCTTTCCCATAATCAGAAATCGCAACGATTTGGCAATCGTCCATCAGATCGGGAAGCTTTTGGGTAATCTCGTGCTCTAGATCTTCGGGGAATGGGGTGATCGTTTCAAAGTCGACTCGAAGAACTTGTTGTGAATCAGCAATGAATCGGTTTTTAACGGGAGTTTTGTATCTTTTTTGGAAGAGGAGTCCTCGAATATCTACACCCTCTTGCTCAAGAGAGGAGCGGATCTCTTCCCCAGCAAAATCGCGGCCCACGCGACCAATAGCTGTCACCTGTGCACCCAACGAGCTAAGGTTTAGAACGACGTTTCCTGCCCCACCAGGGAGGCTCTCTTCGCTATGCGCCTGAAGAACAGAAACTGGAGCTTCGGGGGAGATTCGGTGGATTTTTCCATTGGTATATGAGTCAAGCATAAAGTCGCCAATGACCAGCACTTTGGCAGGACCTAAGCGTGAAAGCATTCCAATGAGTTTTACCATCTTCTGTCCCCTATTAAGTGGTTTTGCACGTAGTCTTCCACCCCATTTTCTATGTCATACTTCAAAGCAGTTTTATGAGAGGCAAAGTACTTCTTCATATCGGCGCAGGTGTAGTTTTGATACTGTTTTGCCAAGCCTTCTGGCATATCGATGTACTGAATGTTTGGCTCCTTCCCCACAGACCTAAAGAGCGCCTCAGCAAGACGATTCCATGTCGTAGGCTCTCCTCTGCCTACATTAAAGAGGCCACCAATATTGTTGAACAAAAAATCACATGTGATCTTGGCCACGTCTTTCACATAAATGAAATCGCGACATTGCTGCCCATCGCCAAATCTATCTGGCTCTGTCGACTTAAAGAGTTGGACAACGCCTTCATCTGCCACCTTAGGAAGCATTTTATAAACCATCGATGCCATATGGCCTTTGTGGTTTTCGTTGGGTCCAAATACATTGAAGTATTTGAGACCCACAATCTTGTCGAAAACCCCTTGCTGCTTGGCCCACAGATCGAAAAAGTGTTTAGAAAATCCATAGAGGTTCAATGGGCGAAGCTCTTCTAAACGATCGATGTCATCAGAGAAGCCGAGTGATCCATCGCCATACGTTGCTGCAGAAGAGGCATAAATAAAGCGGATGTCGTGAGATAAAGCAATCTCTGCAAGTAGTTGAGTATAGCGAAAGTTGTTCTCCATGATGAAGTCGCCATCTTTTTCAAGCGTGTCTGAGGACGCTCCCAAATGGATGATTCCTCCTACCTCATTGACTCTTTCTTCGAGATAGGGAAAGAGATCTGAAATAGAAATGAAATCGTGAAACTGTTTACCTAGAAGATTTTTCCACTTGATCGTGGTACCTATGTCATCGACTAAGAGAAGCTTGGTATAGCCTAAGTCGTTCAGGTGACGAACAACCGCAGAACCGATGAAGCCTGCTGCCCCTGTCACAACAATGATCTGATCGTTTTTCACTTGCGTAACCTCTAAGATCGAAAGAGGCTGAATATATCAAGTTACCAAAATTAGTACCAGCCCTCGCCTCTGCGAGTCAGTGTTTTTACTGGAAAAAAGGTAACTCCAGGAAGGCTCGGAGCTTCTACGTCCCCTTCACAAACAAAGACCGTTCCACTTCCTGTCATGTGAACTTTGTCAAAGCCAAGAGTCTGCAATTTGTCTCTCAGCTTGGAAAGAGAAGGAAGCAGAGTGAAGGCAGCTTTCTCGAGGTCATTAAAGAAGAAGCTCTCCCCTTTGAGCCATCGACCTAAACTCTCTGTCGGATCACGATTTTGGAGTTTATCGACGATCGTGGTTTTGTAAACTAACGGCGTAGTCAGCCCCTCTTTAGGCTTGGCAAGCCAAAAGGTTTTTTCTTGGGGAAGGGACACAGACATAAGAAGCTCTCCCCTCCCCTCACAATAAGCCGTTCCATTCGAGAAGAAAAACGAAACGTCTGAGCCAATCTCGGCTCCCCACTTAGCCAAGGTGCTGTCGTCAACGCCGCTGTTAGTTAGCTGATTGAGCCCCCAAAGGGTGGTCGCCGCGTTGCTGCTACCTCCACCTAAACCAGCCTCCATAGGAATCCTTTTTTCAACGGTAAAGGCGAATTTTTTTGTGCAGCCCGTTTTCTCTTTAAAGAGAGAAGCTGCGCGCATAATGAGGTTGGTATGATCCGTGGGAAGAGTGGGATTGAAAGAGCTTAAGGAATCTTCTTCGGAAGAGTGATCGATTGTGAGGGTATCACACAAATCGACCGCCTGGAAAAGAGAGGCGATCTCATGAAAGCCATCCGGGCGCTTTTTAAGCACCCGGAAAAAAAGATTTAACTTTGCTGGAGATCTCAGGCTGTGCAATCGAAACTATTGTTCTGCCTTCTCTTCAGCAACGATTTCTAAGATGACCATTGCTGGGACTCCCTCTTGAAGTCGAAGGTCAATCTCATATTGTCCTAAGCTTTTGATCGGCTTAGGCAGTACAATATTGCGTTTATGAATGAGGATATGGAGCTGCTCATCAAAAAAGCCGACAATATCTTGAGAAGAGACAGAGCCGTACATATGTCCTTCTGCATCCACTTTGACCTGAGTTTTTAGCATTTTCCCTTTGAGCATTTTCGCAAGCTCTTCGGCTTCTTTTTTATCGGTAATGGCTTGCTGGGCTCGTTCTTCTTTCAATCTCTCTTGGAGACGAACAAGATGCTTCTCAGCTATGATCGCTTTTTTCTTAGGGAAAAGAAAGTTGCGTGCAAAGCCAGGTTTGACGGAGACAATGTCCCCTTTTCGACCGACTCCATCTACATCTTCTAAAAGTAGCAACTGGTTTTTCATGATTCTCCTTACTTGTTAGTCTTGGGCAACGAAAGGGATCAGAGCCATGTATCTAGCTCTTTTGATCGCTTTGGTCAAAAGTCTCTGGTAGTGAAGCGATACGCCAGTGATCCGGCGAGGGATGATTTTTCCTCTTTCCGTGATGAACTGTGATAGAGTATCAATATCTTTGTAATCGATATGCTTGATACCGGCTTCTACAAAGGGACAGCTCCTCTTGCGCTTCCCAAAAAGGGAATTTTTTTTCATCATTTTTGTCATCGGTTTCTCCTATTCACTCTTTAATGATTTGAATTCGAGTTTTTCAGGCACTTCTTCTGCTCGAAGAGTCATGAATCGGATCAGGTCTTCGTTGAGCTGATACTCTCTCCAAAGCTCAGGCATGCTAGCCGCCTCTGCTGTGAAGTAAAGAACGTAGTAATATCCTTCACGACGATTCCCGATTTCGTATGCGAGTTTTTTTCGCCCTTGCTCAAAAATTTTGTGCACCTCTCCAGCATGATGACTGATTGAAGAGGTGATCTTCTCGACTGCTTTTTTTCGAGCATCTTCACTTAGAGTAGAGCTCAAAATATACATCCCTTCGTAGAGATGCTGTCTCGATTTTGCCATATTTATCTCCTAATCGTTTCTATTTACTTCTTCCATTGCCCCTTCGACCCCTTTCCCTAAGAACGCCTCTAAGGCTAAGATCGCCCTTTCTATGACCGAAGGGAGCAGCTCTTCTTCTCGATCGGTGAATTGGCCAAGAACATAATCTGCAAGTTCTCCCCTTTCCCGATCACTTACCCCTATACGGAGGCGAGTGTAGTCTTGGCCTCCGAGATGGGCTTCTATGCTTTTTAATCCGTTATGTCCTCCGCAGCCACCTTGAGAGCGAAGACGTAGCTTTCCAAAAGGGAGAGCCACATCATCTGCCAAAATGATCAGATGGTCCTTGGGGACTTTGTAATAATCAGCACACTTTCTTACGGATAGACCACTCTCGTTCATGTAAGTCAGCGGCATCAACAAAAGTACTTTTTTCTCATCGATGACCCCTTCCCCAAGACTTCCCTTAGCACGGGAAATCGAAGGAGAGAAGGAGATGTCATACTTCTTGGCTAAGGCCTTAAGGACTCGAAACCCAATATTGTGCCTAGTGGTCTCATAGGTCTGTCCCGGGTTTCCTAAGCCAACGAGTAAAAAGCGCTCCAAAGTATCCACTCAATTAACGTTTTGCAATCAATACAACCACTTCATCTGCTGTAGAGATCGGAGTCACACCTTTGGGTAGCTCAATATCTGACATGCGCATGGACTGTTTGATCCCTAGTGATTGAATGTTCAATCCAAACTCAGAAGGAATATCTTTAGGAAGGCACTTCACCTTTGTGTAGCGAATCACCTGTCTCAAGAAGCCACCTAGCTTGATCCCAACACAATCAGCAACCCCTAAGCATTCGATAGGGACTTTGATTTTTACTGGGACATCGTCTTTCAGCTCTTCGAAATCAAGGTGGATCACCCGGTAACTAGTTAGATCGTACTGAATGTCTTTCACGATTGCTTTGGTCTTCTTCCCACCTACTTCGAGAGTGAAAACAGTGGTAGACAACCTTCCAGACTTAATTTTCCTGAGCGCTGCGCGAAATTGATCTCCATCGATCTCAATCGCCTCGGATGGCACACCAGGAGCGTACAATACAGCAGGGATATTCCCATCGCGGCGGGACTGTTTGATTTCCCCCTTGGTCTTGCTCTCCCTTTTTGTTGCAGTCAGATTCATCAACTTTCTCCAATTTTCATTTCACTAAACCGTAAAGCACCCACCCAAGCATTGGCGAAGGCACCCTTTCTTATTTCTGCAGAGAGGAAATCGATCCTGCCGAGACAATTGTCTGAATTGCCTGGCTAAAAAGAGGAGCAACCGAAATAGACTCGATCATCTTTTCCCCGCTCCATTGATCGGATAAGGGAATGGTATTGGTTACCCACAACTTCTGAATCGCACTTCCTTTTAACGCCCCTTCAACCAGCAGCCCGTGGGTGGCTGCGGCAACGACCTCTTTGGCCCCAAAATGGAGACACACTGTAGAGGCCGCCTTGAACGTTTCACCTGTTGAAACCATGTCATCTAAGAGGAGTACCCTCTTCCCATCGACACTGCCAATCAAGGCCTGGTCCTCAACATGTTCTGCATCCACGCGACGCTTATCCACGATGGCAAATTCGCCACCCACCTGGCCTGCAAAGGCCCTGGCAAGCTTGATGCTCCCCAAATCAGGGGCAACGATGACATAGTCATCTAACCCCAAACTTTTTAACGCTTCTGCTTGAAGAGGTCGGGCGAATAAGTGATCAACGGGGATATCAAAAAATCCCTGGATTTGCTGTGCATGCAAGTCCATTGATATCACTCGCCCCACTCCTGCTGTTTGCAAAAGGTTGGCAACAAGCTTTGCCGTAATCGGCACGTGCCCCTTGTCTTTTTGGTCTTTTCGATCCTGTCTTGCGTACCCAAAATAAGGAATCACAGCAGTGATCGAGCCGGCCGAGGCACGCTTCAAAGCATCTACTAGTATCAACAATTCCATGAGATAGTGATTGGGACGCTGTGCGATCGTTTGCAGAACGAAAACGTCCCGACCGCGGACATTTTCTAAAACTTCAATGCCTATCTCGCTGTCAGGAAAAGTTGATATCGAGACCTTACCCAATTTTTTCCCGAGACCAGTCGCAATTTCTTGAGCAAGCTGGAGGTGAGAACTTCCTGCAAACAAAAAAAATGAATGGTCATCCACCATTGGGAAAAAGCCCCTTTGCTAGCCCAAAGAGCTAGCACGAATTGGGGTGGAAGGATTCGAACCTCCGAATGGCGGTACCAAAAACCGCTGCCTTACCACTTGGCGACACCCCAATACAAATCAAAGTGATAATCGTAGCCGACTGAAGAATAAAATGCAATCAGGTCGATGAATTTTGCCTCTTCCCCATCTCGGTTAAAAGCAAAAATAGATATTGATAGATTTTTTCAAAGACAAGATTTTCCTGTGCAAACCTTTGAGCATTTTTTGCGATTTTTCTAACCTCTTCATCATGCGATTGAGCCCAATGGATCACTTATCTCAGATCAGACAACTCTGAAGAGACTGGCAAATAGTGAATATTTGGCTTGATCCCGCGGTAATACCACTGGATATTCTCAGAATTTTGTTTAAGGATCACACAGCCCGAAAAGAGCTGCCATAAAGCGCGGGAGTATGCACAGGTGTTTCCGTCGATAAGAAGTTGATATTTATACTTGAGCTGCTGCCCGACAGAAAGAGATTTCCCAAAATATTCCTTATATCTTGTGGCAATTTCTTTAGGCTGGCTAGTCTGAGAAAGAGTGGTGTAACGCGCATCAATCAATTCTGGATTATCTAAAGAAACGCGAACTGCAACGCTACGAGGAAATTTTTCAAAATTATCCACATTAAAATATCCGCCTGTCATAGCTCCTCGAAACACAGCCTTTTCAACCCCATCTTCCCATCGAATCTCACCGTAATGATCAAGATGAAACAGTCCAAGCGCTTCAAAATCGGGTATCAGAATATTTTTTGGAGATAGAGAGGAATTTTTAGCAAAAACGAAGATGGGAATTTCGTGCTCTTCTTTATCCAGTGCATCTGCTTGAGAGATGACAAAATCAACATCAGGTACCCGAAAGTGGCGACAAAGTCGATTGAGCGCACTCGCCAAAATAGGCAGCCGAGGAATAACACATCTCGAATAGTGCCCAAATGCCTCTTGATAGAGACGGTTATCTTTGACTTTATATCTGACAAGATCCCAAGGGTTTTTAACTCTGTCATAAGTCTCAAAAAATTGATCCAATGCCCTTTTTTGCAAATCTTGTTGGTTAAATATTGCTAGATCCGACTCGATTTGCTCGCTCATCCAATAGGGAGGGGAACTATTTGAAATCCGGTTTGCATTTTTTTTAAGACAAGCTGCTCGCTCAAAGGCAACCACTGCCAGCCGGGGATTGAAACTGTTCAGCCGAGATTTCACACGATTGGCCATCTGAAGAGTAGAAAGAGTCATTTATCCTCCAATAATTTGCTTGTAGCGACGAGATGCCTGATAATGCTCAATCACCGGATTAACTACGTCTTTGAGATCTCCCTGGTGATCAAAAATTTTTGCATACGAAAGAGGAAGGATTTCTACACTTGCCTTCATCGGGTTGGCTAAGATTGCATCCCGAAGAGCGACTTGGTCCCAAAATTCTCCCGACCGATTTGAGTTGAGAAGACTCTTCTCGCATTCCTTTGCCCAAAACTTTACAAGGTCTTCTCCTTTTTCGGTGCAATTCACAAACACGGTCGATGAAATCACCTTTGAAGGGTGATCGTCTGGCAAGGTCCGTTCATAGCGAACAGATAGGTCTGAGGTGAACACCTTTTCCCTTTTAGGCGCTTGAACAAACACTCCATCGGCATCGACCCAAAGAACAGGCGTCTTTAACTCCTCGAGTTTTTTTAAGATAAAAAAAGGCTTATAGGCGCAGTTGAGCTCCCAGCTACCAAAGGAAGGAACCCCCTCAATTGAGGTTTTAAGGCCAAATTTTTTGCAAGAAGCGATCAGATTTTGCACCTCTACCTGGTAGGGAGTCTCAGAAGAGTAAAAGGAAATGATTACGGGAAAATCGTTCATCAGTATGGTAAGGATATGAGGTGAGAATACTGTAATCCATGGAAATTGTCCACATAGCCAGTGAATTTGCCCCCTTAGCCAAAGTAGGAGGGCTTGCAGATGCTGTTGCAGGCCTGACCAAAGCCCTCGCTGCAAAAGGGCATAACGTTGAAGTCATCCTCCCCAGATACGACCTCTTCCCTCCCCTTGAGCTTCAAAAAGTAAGAAAGTTCCTCGTTATTGAAAAAGGAATTCAAATTGAAGCTACCCTCTGGACCACTCAATATGAGGGAGTCACCTTGACTCTTATTAGCGCCGATCACCCAGAAGGCTATTTTCATCGACAGAAAATCTATGGGGAGATGGATGACAATGATCGCTTTCTCTTCTTCTGCAAAGTTGCGAGTAAAGTCATTCAGCAAAAAACGAGCCCCCCAGATGTACTCCACCTCCACGACTGGATGACCGCGGCCATCCCCCTGTTTCTAAAAAAGAATCGTCCTGAGAAGATCATTTTCACCATTCATAATATGAAGCACCAAGGAAAGTGCGCACCCTTCAACCTCGAAAGGCTCGGTCTCGATTTCGATGAAGAAGCGCTGTGCGATCCTATTGAGCCAGAAGCCCTCAACCTATTCAAGGGGGCCGTCCTCGAAAGCAATCAAGTAACCGTCGTTTCACCCACGTATGCAAAAGAGATCCAGACGAAAGAAGGAGGATTTGGATTAAGCACTTTTCTTTCCGCGCACAAGAAGAAAATCCAAGGGGTTCTCAATGGGATCGATACCGAATACTGGGACCCAGAGACTGACCCTCTCCTCGAGGCAAACTACTCCCTCAAAACATTTGCAGAAGGAAAAAAAGCAAATAAGTACCTCGTCCAAAAAAGGCTAGACCTAACGCTGGATGAAAAAGCCCCGCTGATTGTGGCAATCACCCGCCTTGTTCCCCAAAAAGGACCTGATCTGATCGCCTATGGGATCGAGCGGTGTGCGCAGCTAGGCGGCCAGTTTGTCCTCCTTGGCTCCTTTGGAGACAAAGAGACAGAAAGACAGTTCGAGCAATTGAAACGCTCATTTGCCTATGACCGGCATATCGCCTTCCACCTTGAGTATGACGAACCCCTTTCCCACCTGCTCTATGGTGCAAGCGATATGTTCCTAATGCCCTCTCTTTTCGAGCCCTGCGGCCTCACTCAAATGATCGCGATGCGCTATGGATCTATCCCCCTCGTTCATGCTACCGGAGGACTCAAAGACACCGTCTTCGACCCATCCTCCTCTAAAAAGCCCAATGGCTTCTCATTTCAAATACCTGACAATAAAGGCGTTAGCTCCGTGCTCGAAAGAGCCTTCTCCGTCTACCATGGCCCTAAACAGAAATGGGAAGAACTAATTCTCAATGGGATGGGCAGCGATTGGAGCTGGGATGCTTCTGCTCAGAAATACCTAGACCTCTATTCTCTTTAAACAATTATGAAATTTATTTTAATTAATTATAAAAAATGATATAATATGTATTATACTTTATTTAAAAAGACAAAAAAAGAGATAATATAAGTGCAGTCTACAATACAGAAGGTCTAGGGCCAATTGGCCTCTTTTGGGAAAGAGCTGAAGCAGAAGCTGATCGAGCAGAAGCAGAAAGAGCAGGAGCTAATCAGTATGTTGCGGATCTACGGAGCAACCCGAGAGAACAAACAATTCAACTAAGGCCTATGCATGAAGTGTTTGCTCAGCACCGTCCTTCTGCAGCTATAGAAACAGATTCTGAATGGAAGAGGATGAGCCCATCAGCCCAACAAATCACCCAAACAGCACCCTAAAGATGGTGATTAGCTATCCTGCATTAGTTTCTAGGCCTAGCCTAGAGGAATTCACCCCCCCCTTTAACTTAGGGGGCTTTTTTTTGATCTTAAGTCATTTGTTTTCAGCTGCTTACATAAAGACACAAATACGTGTATATGAAGCAGTTAGACTTCAAAGAAAATAAAAACTCATTAGTCTATCATACTCACATTTAATAACTAATGAACGCACTTTTTTTGTTTAAAATTTGACAGAAAATCAAATTAACATTAAAATAGATTTAAGAAGAGAACAAAAAGAGGTAAGAGCTATGAGTATTGGTAGTGTTTCATCATCATCGTCCTATTATTCACAAATGAACGACTATTCTACCAAGATCACACCAGCCGAGGCAGATCAAGCTAGCCAAATGTATAGTTCATCATCAAGCGCGATGATGAGGAATCGGACTTCGGATGACTCGAGTGATAGTGACGGCGGCTCGGATGGCACCGCCAGCGCCACCAGCTCATCACTAGACAGCGTTCAAAGTTGTGTTAATGAAGGTCTTAGCATGGCAATGAGTGAATACTATGGATAAGGAGGGCAAGATAGAATGAAGATTAGTCCTATGCGGCTAACTCAGCAGCTAGCACAAAATTCACAAACTGCGGCTCCTCTGTTTAATTTGATCAAACCGGTCACGGATGAGATCAAACAAGAAGAGGCTGACAATGATGCCAGCGATACCGGAGTCAGTAATGCCGACAGGAGTACTGCAGCTTTAACTGCAAGTGCGTTTGCAGGAGAGGCAGAGGAAAAAATGAGCGGTTTATCTCCTTCCCAAACCAAATCTACTGCGGGAACGGCTTCCAAAAGCACAAATCTATTATCACTTCCATCCCACTGGATGAGAGTCTAATCAGAATCCCCCTTCAGGGGATTTTTTTTGCCCCAGTTTTATTTGACAATCGATTTTTTGATGTAGCTTTGATTGGCATAGAGATATTCTACGCCGGAGAAAACGCTATAGGCAACCGCCCCAGAGACGATGTAAAACGAGATGTTTTGAAAGGCAGAGAGAGATAAATACCCAAACGCGTGGGGAATCATCAGCCCTAGGATCATAAAAGTTGCACAACACTGAACGACCGCTTTTACCTTCCCTGAGAGGCGAGCGGCTAAGGTGAATCCCCTCAAAGCGCAGGTGGTACGGAGCATACTGATGATCGAGTCACGATAGAAGAAAAAGAGAACGAGCCAAAGAGGAAGGCCCACAACTCCTTGCGTGAATGCTAAGAAGACTGAAAGGCGAAAAATACTGTCTGCCATTGGATCGAGGATTTTGCCAAGCTCTGTCACCTGATCCCTTTTACGCGCTGCCATCCCATCAAAAAGATCGGTCAGTTCAGCGAGTCCCACAAGAAAAATCAAGAGGAAAGGAAGCACGACGAGGCTAATGCCCATCTGAGCATGAAATAAATACAAGAGAAGAAATACCGGACTTAAAAGGATTCGGCTCAAGGTCAGCAGTAAAGCAATATTCAATCTCTTAGTCCCCCATAAAACATAAAAGAAAAAGCCCAACGAGTCACAAAGCCTGTTGGCATTGTCTGACTCTCAACTCTATTTTGGCGCCTGGTGTGTTCGTTTGACTGCTCGATCAGATGATCGCGAAGAGTTTCTTTCGTATTTCTGATTGCAGCCCGACTTAACGCAGTTTGCGCAGGGACAATGACTAAGTCCGCTTCTTGGGATGAATCCCTTGATCCTCCGCTCACAGGAAGATCCTCGTCTTGTACTTGAGAGAAATTAAGTACCGGAGGGGCTATTAATTTTTGTGTAGACATTCTGAGGCTCTCTGTTATTGGCCCAATTATACCCGATTTTTTAACCCAGATCAATGAGAAAAAAGAGCAACCATTTTTTAGGCTTGGTAAAAATATTTTTTCCTACTCGAACTAAGGGTGTTGTGGAATAACCTCCCCCTCTGTAGAATCGTTATTTATGCTCACGTTTCAACAAATTCTTCACACTCTTGCCGAATTTTGGGAAAAAAAAGGTTGCATCATCCACCAAGGCCATGATCTTGAGGTTGGTGCAGGCACATTCAACCCAGCAACTTTTTTGCGCTGCTTAGGGCCTGAACCCTATAAGACCGCATATGTCGAGCCTTCAAGGCGTCCTAGCGATGGCCGTTTTGGAGAAAACCCTAATCGGCTTCAGCTCTTCCACCAGTACCAGGTGATCATTAAGCCCTCCCCTCCCGACATCATCGATCTCTACAAAGAATCGCTCGAAGCCATTGGGCTCGACCTTAAAAAACACGACCTTCGCTTTGTCCATGATGACTGGGAGTCGCCAACGATTGGCGCACACGGCCTTGGCTGGGAGGTGTGGATCGATGGGATGGAAGTGACGCAGTTTACCTATTTCCAGGCAGTTGCAAACGTCCCCTTAAGCCCGATCTCTGTGGAGATCACCTACGGAATCGAGCGACTCTGCATGTATGTCCAAAAAAAAGACAACTTTTTCGATATGCAGTGGAACGAAAACTATCTCTATGGAGAGATTGTTAAGCAAAACGAAATAGAGTGGAGCTCTTACAACTTTTCATACGCCTCCACCGAGATGTGGTTTCGCCACTTTGATGATTACGAGAAGGAAGCGAAAGAGCTCATTGCACAAGAGCTCGTGATCCCTGCCTATGATTTTGTGATCAAAGCGTCACACGCCTTTAACCTCCTCGAAGCGCGCGGAGCCATTTCGGTGACCGAGCGAACCGGATACATTGGGCGCATCCGCGATCTCTCCCGCCTCATCGCGACTCAATACCTAGCTAACCGTGAGAAGCTCGGCTACCCGCTCATGGAAAAACTCCCTAAAGAAGAGCTTCCCACCATAAACCTTGACGCCCTCCCCACATCGTTCGATCCTCAGAGAAAAGAGAGCTTCCTATTTGAAATCGGATGTGAACCGCTGCCCGCAACCTTTGTTCCCATCGGAATCCATAACTTAGCAAAGAGTCTCGAAACGCTTCTAAGCGATGAAGGCCTCCTTTTTGATGAGATCAAGCTTTTTGGGACGCCCCGCAGACTTGGCGCCCTCATCACAAGTCTATCTGAAGGGACTGAAGAGAAAAAAGAGCGGCGCAAAGGCCCTGCGATCGCCTCTGCCTTTGACGCATCAGGCCAGTGCACCCAGCAAGGAGCTGGATTTTTAAAAGGAGCACAGATAACGCCTCCTACCCTCGATGAAGTCAAAGCGGGCAAAATTCCCGAGCTTACCATCGAAACAATCAAAGGCAGCGATTATCTGTTTGCAACCATCATCAAAAAAGGGCGCTCTATCTATGAAATCCTCGCGAAAGCTCTTCCCAAGCTCATCCTCTCGTTAGACTTTCCCAAAAAAATGCGGTGGGGCTCTCTTGACATCCTCTTTCCCCGGCCCATCCACTGGCTTACCGCTCTTTACAAAGACCGGCCAATCCCGTTTGCTCTTGGCGATGTTGCCTCAGGAGCGTTCACCTTTGGCCACGATCAACTCGACCCTGATAAAATCTCGATTCCCAATGCCGATGCCTACTTCTCCCTGCTTAAAGAGCACAAGGTGCTTGTCGATGTGGAAGAGCGCAGGAAAAATATCGAAGACCAACTTGGAGCAATCGAAGCCGAGCTTGGCGCCCAAGCTTTAGAGAAAAACAAAGTGCTCGCCCAAGTGCTCCACCTCTCCGAGTGGCCCCAACTTACCCATGCCGATTTCGATGAAAGCTTTTTGAAAGTGCCCCCCGAAGTACTCATTTCTGAGATGATCGAGCACCAAAAGTACTTCCCCCTTGCAGATAACTCAGGGAAACTAATCAACCACTTCATCATTACAGCAGACAACACTCCTAACGATTTAATTCGCCATGGCAACCAAAAAGTACTCTCTGCGCGCCTCTCAGATGGGGTATTCCTCTACAACCAAGATCTCAAAGTTCCCCTAGAGAAGCAAAATGAAAAGCTGAAAAAAATGACCTTTCAGCAAAAACTCGGCTCTATGCTCGACAAAGTAGAAAGGATTCAAACTCTAGCGCAAGCCCTCAATGACACACTCAAGCTCGCCGATCCAAAAAAGGTTGCGCGCGCCACATCTCTTTGCAAAGCAGATCTCGTCACCGAAATGGTCGGCGAGTTCCCCGAGCTGCAAGGAACGATCGGCAAATACCTCGCCACGGCCCAAAATGAAGATCCTGAAGTGGCAACTGCCATTGAAGAGCATTGGCTTCCCCAGTCAGATAAAGGCCCTCTTCCTCAAACTCCCACTGGCACAATTGTAAGCCTAGCCGACAAGCTCGACAACCTGATCAGCTACTTCAAAGTGGGACTCAAACCCACCTCGTCCTCTGACCCCTACGCTCTTCGCAGACAGACCATCGGATTGATCAAAATCCTGCTCGAAAACCAAATCTCCATCGACCTCACCCAGCTTTTAGACAACGAAGTTCTCCTTTTCCTCACAAGCCGAGCAAAAGGGGTGTTTGAAGAGATGGGATTTGCCAAAGATGAAGTCGAAGCCTCCCTCTCCTCTCTTTGCAAAGACCCATACGATGAGCTCTCTAAAGTCGAGGCCCTTCACGAGTTTCGCAAAACAGACAGCTTTGCAGGATTATTTGAAGTCTACAAGAGAGCCAAAGGACAGCTTGAAAAACAAACGCCCCAATCCTTTGATCCCCTCCTCGCCAAGGAGCCTGCAGAGAAAGAGCTTACCCAGGCTCTATCAGCCCTTAAAGCCCCGTGGGATAACTTCCTCAAGCAGAAAAGCTACACCCACGCCTTTGAAGAAATGGCCAAGCTCCAAAAGCCGCTTGCCCACCTCTTTGATACCGTCAAAATCTTGGCCGACGATGAAGCTCTTCGCAAAAACCGCATCGCTCTTTTGCAACAAGTCTTTGGCTTTTTCGACCAGCTGCTCGACTTTAGCAAAATCCAAAAAAGGTAAGAGCTATGGACATCGTCGATCTCCACTGCGATCTACTCGGCTATCTCGCGCTGAGTCCTGATCGCACCCCCCAAGATCCAGCTCCCCACTGCTCCATCCCCCAGCTCCTGCAAGGTGGTGTGACAACCCAAGTCACCGCCATCTACACCGATACCGACCGCACCTCACTCCTCTGCGGGCTTAAGCAAATTGAATGCTTTAAAAACCTGCCTAAACAAGGTGCACTGAAGTTCATTCCCGCTTTTGAAAACGCTTCTTCCTTCTGCCTTGAAAGTGAGCCCCTATCCACTGTCCTCAAACGACTTGATCACATCCTCACCCAGATCTCCCCCCTCTACATTGGCCTCACCTGGAATGGGGAGAACCGTTTTGGCGGCGGCATTGGCGCAGACGCTGGACTCAAAGAGGATGGGAAAGAGCTTTTGCGCTATCTTTCTGGCAAAGGAATAGCCATCGATTTGAGCCACGCTTCCGACTCTCTCTCCCATGGCATCTTCAATTGCATTGATCAAGAAAGCCTCTCCCTTCGCGTAATGGCCAGCCACTGCAACTTCCGATCCGTGCAAGACCCTCCCAGAAACCTTCCCGATGAGATTGCTAAAGAAGTGTTTAAGCGTGGCGGCGTGATGGGACTTGTCTTTTTCTCCCTATTCTTAAAAAGCCCAGACCAACTCCTCGAGCACATTGAGCATGGCCTCTCCCTAGGTGGAGAAAATGCGCTCGCCTTTGGCGCCGACTTTTTCTCCCAGCTCGACGTTCCCAAAGCTTGGCACGATGAGGGATTTCACCCTGAGATGAGCAATGCATCTTGTTACCCGTGCGTCCTCGACATGCTGAAACAAAGCGGCACACTCAGTAAGTCTCAAATCGAAAAGATCGCCTCAAAAAATGCCATGGGGTTTATCAATTCACAAATGAAGGATTAAATTTCTGTTTGTGCTTTCTTCAGAACTTTGATTAGTGCAAAGAAATCAAAACTTTTTTCTTTTTTTCTTGCTTAGATGCCAAGTCAAATACGGGGTGATCTACTCCATTTTCTTGGTGTATCATTCCAATAAATTCTCCATCGAAGTAAATTTCTGAGCATAAATCTTCATACTCAATATCGCTTGAAATAATAACTTCAAACCCTTTTGCTTCTAACAATTTACCTCTCACTTGAAGAAATCCTAAAAATTCCTTTTTTTTGTTATATCTAGGGCGTTGTTGCATAATTACTCCCTGAGATCTAGGGATTTAGAGCATTAAAAAATGATTGATATGTAGAGAAAACATAAGTAGGCTTGGTAGCTGCTAAAACCAACCGGGAGCCTACTTATGAGCCGCAGAATCCGCAACTGGGCAAAGTATAACCAGTCTTTGATTAGCCGTGGAAGAATAAATTTTTGGATATCAGAGGATGTCATCGAAGGTTGGAGATCTCCAAAGGCTTCTAATACCCGTGTTTGCTACCAAATCTTTGATTTAGCGCGACAGATTTAGACGAGATTTTTCAGATTTTTTTGAGCAGATATCTGAAGATATCTGCGATGAAAAAGATGGAAAAGATCGACTAAAT
>Ga0180438_10002123_pt1 | contig 33355 bp, 27 predicted proteins | sample SS_ome_12_FD_132455 | JGI IMG/M metagenome (GOLD analysis project Ga0180438, IMG submission 132455) | Hypersaline lake sediment archaeal communities from the Salton Sea, California, USA - SS_3_D_2 metaG | ecosystem: Environmental > Aquatic > Non-marine Saline and Alkaline > Hypersaline >... | reverse complement strand
GGATCCCTACACCCAGGGCCGGCAGCCTCTGATGCTTGAGGTGCTGTTTAGGGTGGCCGAAAAAATTGGACGGGAGGTATTTACAGTCGGCTGCTTTGACCAATCTCCCTTCTCGTTGGCCTGCCAAGCCCTTGGTATGACGGCGATGATGACGAAGATCATGGAGGACCGTCCGCTGGTGGACGCGGTCATGGAGAAGAGTCTGGAATATGCACTGGCATATGCCGAGGCCATGGCGGCGTGTGGGGCCGACATGCTGAGCACCGGGGATTCGGCGGCCGGCCTGTTAGGTCGCAACCGTTATGCTTCCATCGCTCTCCCGCTGGAGAAGCGGCTTTTCGGGGGGCTGAAGTCCCGGACACACAAGTATCTATCTTTGCATATCTGTGGGGATACGACAGAGATTATAGCGGATATGGCCGAAAGCGGAGCGCATGTGCTGGAGATCGATCATTTCGTGCGGCTCGAGGATGCGTTTCATGAAGTGGGAGACGTGGTGGCGCTCTGGGGCAACCTCGATTCGGTGTCTGTGTTGCTTCAAAGCCACCGCCAAGAAGTGGAGGCTAAGGCGGCGCGGATTCTCTCCGCGGTCCAAGCCGTCGGCGGATGGAGGCTTATCCTCAGTTCAGGCTGTATCCTCGCTCCCGGCACCCCCTCTGAGAATATTCATGCGCTCATCGATTCCGCACATAAATTTCAGGTCTTATAACGGCGTTTCCCGGACCCTAGGCGCAGGAGGTGTTTTCCCGGGACGCGTATCGCGATCCTGAATGCTTCCATCATCGATCAGAAAGGATGGATTTTTTCCCGGCGCTCACTTTTTGCGATGAGTCTATATCATTATTAGCGGTTTGTAACATCCGGAGTGCTTAAACAAGGGCACGTCGTTGGGGAGGATAGTCGGGGAAATGGGCCCGGTACCAGCGGTGATGGTCGCGCGCCCTCGGAATCAGGTTGGCGGTGGTCCAGATAAAAAAACTCAGCGCGGGTAAGGACCAGACCATCAGGGCGAAGCCGCCCCATTCCACGATCTCGCCGAGAAAGTTGGGACAGGAGATCCAGCGAAACAACCCGCCCCGCGGGATGGCGTAGCGCCCGTGGGCAGTGGACCGCAGGCGGATAAGGATTCGGTCGGATCCCCAGTTGATTCCCAAACCGGCGGCAAACAACGTGATGCCCGACACGAAGCGCCAGTTCCCCATCCAGTGGGCGGGATAGGCCGGAGCGATGGTGCCGAAGTAGTGCCCGTTGATAAAGCCGTTGATGCTGTTGAAGGTGAAGGCGAGAACCACGATCAGCAGGGGCATGCCCTTGGAGGAATGCCGGATACGCAGCGGATAGACGAGGGAGCGGTTTGCGTAATGCAGCACCCATAGCCCGAAAAACAGCCAGGTGACGACATTCTGCCGGTTCGGCCCGATCAGGAAAAAGACACTGAAAACGACGAGTGCCGGGATTTCCATCCAGAACCATCCCCAACGGTTGGGCAGCATGGGGCCCCAGCCGGGCCGCGTATGCCTTCCGTAGGGAACCGAGATCTTGAGCATTATCGGAAAGACCAGCAGCGCAAGGCCGGTCCAGACATAGACGGCCGTATAAAACGCTTGTTCTGTCATGTTTCGGCCAGATAGCCGTGGTCATGGAACCAGGCCAAGGTGTCTTTCAGGGTCTCATCCAGAGGCCGCGGAGAATAGTCCAGATCCCTTACTGCCCGGCCCCGGGATACATGCCGCGGGGAGTGCTGCAGGATATGGAGGGAATCCCGAGTGTAGAGCGGTTCGGTTCCGGTCAGGCGGCAGTGGAATCTCAAGAAAGGCAGGCCCCACCGGGCCAATCCGACGGGGAGGGTCAGGCGGGGGGGAGGGTGTCCGCCGAGGTCCTTCAGTATCGATGCCAGCTCGCGTACGGTTCGCCAGTGTCCGGAGAGAAGGTATCGGGTCCCGGAATGTCCCCTCGGGACCGCAGTGAGGGATGCATCCACCACATCCCTAACATCGACCCAGTCGTAGCCGCCCCGAATCAGGGCCGGGAGCTTCCCCGAATACATGGCGATCAAGGCTTTCCCCATCAGAGAGGGTGAACAATCGTACGGGCCCAACACGGCGGTAGGGTTGAGGATCACCACATCCTGACCGGCAGCAGCCGCCTTCAGCACCGCCTCTTCGGCGAGCGCCTTGGATCGACTGTATGCGAGGCGGTCACGGATGGCCAGCGGCCGGTTCTCGTCCAGGATTTTGTCCAGCGGCTTCGGATCGAGAGCGTGGATGGAGCTGAAATGGATCACCCGCCGGACCCCCGATTCGCGAGCCGCATGCATCAGATTACGAGTTCCCTGCACATTTTTGGCGAAAAGCTCGGATTGTGATCTAACGTGAATGGATATAACGGCGGCCAGATGGAATACCACCTCGATGTCCCGGAGGAGAGTAGACAATGAATCGCGATCCAGCACATCGCCGTCAGTCCGTTCGAGACCGGATTGATGGAGTACGCGGTCATTGTGGTGAATCAGCACCCGCACGGAATGCCCTTGTGCCGTAAGGGCACGGCACAGGTTCATGCCGATGTGACCGCTGGCGCCGGTGACTGCGATGTTCATGGAGAAAACGGGGTTGGTTATATCACAGCTCGAGGCGGCTAGGCAATACTCTCGGAGGAATTGGGATTCACGGCTGCCGGAGGGCTGAGAGGGAGTCCTGCAAAAGCCTGCGGAAGTGGGCCGGATTATGGAGGCCCCAAGTTCCGTCTTTGAGGATGAAATAATAGTTGTACGCCGCCTTGGATTCGGTTGGGGACAGCGATGGATCCGGGGGAAACCGGGGCTCTCCATCCTCTTGGCGGGGAAGGAGCGACCTCAGCTCCTGCATCATCCGACGATAAATTTAATCCAGAGAAGGGTATCGGAAGGAATACCGTCGTACCCATGAAAGCGCAAACCTTTTGTCGTCCGGCTTCGTTATACACCGTGGTCTCAAAAAGTGGTCAAAAAACCTTCACTCCCGGCCTCACTCTCCAGACCGATAAGGCTGTTCTGGAAAACTCTCGAGATGGATTTTTTGCTGTGGGCCTCATGGATGACGTTCGGAATCGGCATCGCCGCGCCGGTTTTGACGTTCAAGAGGTTCATGATCTTCAAGAACACGTTCTCCATCCTGTCTGGGTTGAGGACGTTATGGCAAGAAGGAGAGATTCTCCTGTTTTTGATCATCGGAGTGTTTTCGGTGCTTTTCCCGGCCGCCAAAATCCTGCTCATGTCCGGCATATGGTATATGCGGCCCTTTTCCGATCCGACATCCGACAGACTCCTGCATCATCTGGGATGGACTTGCCGGTGGTCGATGCTGGATGTCTATGTGGTGGCGCTGCTGGTGGTAATCATCCGCCTGGGAGCGCTGGGTCGGGTGCAGGTGCATTGGGGGATCTATGTGTTCGCCCTTTCGGTCATTCTCAGCACGGCGGCTTCCGGCCGTCTTCGACGACGCCTTATAATCCCTCAGGGACCCTTCTTGACGGCCGATGAAGGGTCCAGGTAGCCCACCCGACAGGCGGGGAGGTCGTCTGCCGGATGGAAGGCCATGACAACTCGGAACCGGACTCTCTGCGTTTCGCCTTCGCAGGTGACGGTTTCATGGCGCCACTGTTTCACGGCTGCGATCACCGCTTGATCCAGTTCCGGGACGGACCTGATGATCTTAACGCTTAGGACCCGTCCCAAGCTGTCCGTCTGTGCCTCGACTTCCACTTCCCCCCCGATTCCCCGTTGACGGCATTCCTGGGGATAATCGGGTAAGGTCTGTTTGATCCACCCGAGATTGACCTCTGCCTGCGGCTCAGGTGGCGGAGCGGCGCGTTCTTGATGGGCGGGATGAGGAGTGATGATGATTCCGATGATGATCCCCACCAGGAATATAAAAACCATGACGATGATGAAATTTCGCCAGTGGAGCGTGATGTCTTTGGATTTTGGATAGTCCGATTGGGCCATGAACGATTCCCTTAAATATATATTATACCACCAAATGATAACGATATTCCCCAGGATATGGAAATGCTCTTACTATCGATCGGATCAACTGAGAGAGATAACCCACGGGTTGGCCGCTGCGTATAGGAATGGTGACCATACCTTTTCAGGAAGGATAGCATGAACAACATAAGGAAGGCGAGAATCGTCATATTCTTGGCTGTGGTGCTGCTCCCGTTGTCCGGAGGGTCCGGTGCGGTTCCGGACAGCCCTCAAGATCAGGTCGAGCTGGATGCCGATTCCCGCAAAGCCATTGTGGAGGAGATCGCGGTCCTGCTGAATGCAAATTATGTCTATCCTGAAGTGGGGGAGGAGATGGCCCGGTATATCCGGCGCCAGTGGGAGACCGGTGCCTATGGCGCGATCGGTCGGCTCTACGCTTTCGCCGCGCGCCTCCAGTCGGACCTGCGGGGCATATGCCGTGATCGACACCTGCGTGTGATTTATGATCCGGTCGCGGCCGCCGCCCTGCTGAAAGGCGGCGATGCAGCCCGACAACGGCAGCGCCGCAGGAGCGAAGAGTGGCGCCGTCTGAACTATGGTTTAGAGAAAGTTGAGCGGATGCCCGGCAATATCGGTTATCTGGATCTGCGGTTTTTCGCCGATCCGGTTTATGCACGCGATACCGCGGCCGCGGCCATGGCGCTGCTGGCTCATTGCGATGCCTTAATCATCGACCTCCGCCAAAACGGCGGGGGGTCGCCGCGCATGGTTCAATTTCTGTGCAGTTATTTCTTCGGGCCCGAACCCGTACATTTGAACAGTCTCTATTGGAGGCCCACGGACCACACGGATGAGTTCTGGACCCTTAAGGATCTTCCCGGAAGACGGTTGCCTGACATAGAGCTTTTCATTCTCACCAGCACACGGACGTTTTCCGGCGCAGAGGAGTTCACCTACAACCTGAAAAACCTGAAGCGGGCGACCGTCATAGGAGAAACTACGGGCGGCGGGGCCCATCCGGTAAATCAGAAGGCGGTGAACGACGCCCTGGTAATCGTCATCCCCATCGGGAGGGCCATAAATCCCGTGACCAAGACCAATTGGGAAGGGGTGGGAATCGAACCGGATGTGAAAACCACACGAGAGGATGCGCTGGCAACCGGCCATCTCTTGGCCCTCCAAAAGGTCGCCTCCAAGACCGGTGACGAATCCTGGCGACGGCAGCTGAACGGGCTGATCCGGCAGATCGAGCGGGATTTGGCGGCTCTATCGAAGAAGTGATTCTCACATGCGGTTTCCGCCGCCCACGAACAGCACCTGCCCGGTGATCCATCCCGCTTGTTGGGAAGAAAAGAACAGCACGGCCTGGGCGATGTCTTCTGGGCGGCCGACCCGACGCAGCGGATAGGTTTCCGCCAGCGCCTTTGCGAGCCTCTCCGGCATCCACCCCGTCTGCACGGCACCGGGGGAGACGACGTTGACAGTGATCCCATAAGGCCCCAATTCTTGGGCTGCGGCTCGAGTGTAGCTTTCCATGGCCAGCTTGCTCGCCCCGTAGGACACGTTGGAGGGATGGGCATGGGCGCCGTCGGTGGAGATGTTGACGATTCTGCCCCTGGATGCGCCGCGCCGGATGAAGCGGCGGGCAAATTCGTGCATGAGCAGCGCGACCGCCCGCGAATTGACGGCGAAGTGTCGGTCGTGGGATTCCGATTGAATGGGCTGCATAGGGTATTCCTCTACGAACAACGGATCCTTCCGGATCTCCTGCTGCGGCAGAAATGAGTCCGGTTGATCAAACGCCGCGTTGTTGACCAGGATGTCAATCGGGCCGAACGCCTCTTCGGCCCGGTCGAAGAGCCGGGGAATGTTCTCCGGCTGCGCCAGGTCCGCCTCCCACGCCTGTGCCGCACCGCCTAGTCCGTTGATGGCGTGCAGGACGGCCTCTGGGCCTTGGGTGAGGATGTGGTAGTAGGCGGCTCGACCCGGCTCTTCGGACCTTGCGGCCAAGTCCGGATCGATGCCGCCGTAGGCCGCCGGGTCCAGGCGCAGATAGGTGATAAAAAGCTTGGCCCCCTGCTCCGCCAAGGCCAGGGCGGTGGCCGCGCCGATACCGTGATTGGCGCCGGTAACCAGCGCGACTCGATCTTTGAGGCCGGGATCAATCATGCGGGTTCTCCTGTTGAACCGGTTCGATCGTTCGGCTGATTTCTACTTCACCTCTGATCGATCCGATCATCCAAGGATTATTATATTATTATAATTATAATAATGATCCCTAGCCCACCTTCAGATTGACGCGCCGCTTGATCTTGCCGCCGTGCTGGGAATCCACCCGAAACTCCACCCAGCCCTGGCTGCCCTCCATTTTAACCATGGCGCCGAAGCGCTTGGTCTGCCGACCGGTGAGGCGGAATTCCGTGCCGCTTCCGACAATAGCCTCCACCTGAGCGCTCGTGTGGCTGCGATCCATGGTCGCTGAGCCGGCAGGGATCGGGAGCATGCGGATGTTGCCGGAGGTGACGAGCGAGATCATGTCCTTGCGGGTTCGGTCGAGCTTCAGGGCCCGGTCCGACACGGTGGGGTACTCCCGGTCATTGGTCACCGCCACCTCGATCCAATAGAGGTCCTCCGAGGCAGCATCGACGCTGAGATCCGTGAATTCCACCCGGGGAAACTGGCTGGCGCAGTAGAGCACGAACTGCGCGTTCTTAAGCGCCTCCATCTCGATGTAGCGGGAAGGCGGCGTGCGCCGCAGGTGTTTCTTGGGGGTGCCTCCGATCCAGATCTCGCCCAGGTCCGGGTGACGGACCGGATGCGGCTCGACCCATCCTTCTCCGGTGAGTTCGATGTCGACCCACTTGATGTATTCCTCGTCTGAAACGCGGCCGTCCCCGTCGGTATCGGCATCGAAGTCCGGGGTTCCCCAAAGCTCGATCAGATAGGCGAAGTTCCCCAGCATATCATAGGAAGCCGCCTGGGCCTGGCCGGAGCCGCCTGAGGGAGTGGGACGATAGTTCTTGAGGATGCGGGCTCCCCTGGTGACGATGGCGGTCTGGGCGCGCATGTCTTCCTCATATCCCGGCTGAACACGAATATTAAAGGCCTGGGCGTATTTGTCGGTCTTGCGCATCTCTTCCAGGTATTGCTGGAAGCGCGCTTCCTGGGCGGCGTCCTGCTGGGCCTCCCGCAACCGCGGGGGCGATGTGAACATGATCAGACGGCCGATGTTGTGATAATGGAAACTGGCGAAGATGTTGGGGTGGGTGAGCATGAAGGTGTAGGCATTGCGGGTGCAGGGTTCAGACATGACATAGGGATTGCCGGCCTGGAGATTCCATCCCGAGGGATAATTGCGGTTGGGATCGGGGCCGCCGATGTCGTCCTCGTTGATCATCCCGTCCCCGTCGTTGTCATATCCTTCGCCTCCGATACGGCGGAAGCGCTGCACCTCTTCCTTGGGGTCCTCGATCGGCACAAAACGGCGTTTATCGGCCGAGAGCTTCCATTCCCCGTTCGGATCTTCCATATACATCTCCGAGAGTTCGCCGTCGCCGTCCACATCTTCGGTCCGGTCCTCGTCGTAGAGGCCGTCACCGTCATTGTCTTCGGGACGGAAGGGTTCGCGCGGATTGTTGGGCGTGTTGGGATGCTCTACAAACGAGGCGTTTCCGTCCACATTGAGCCCCGGCAGAATGTAGAATGTGCAGTTATTGACCAGGTCATGGACATAGCGATCGTAATCATAGCGGGTGAGCAGATACCACATGATATAGAGTGAGCAGGTGATGCCGTTGACCTCGTTGCCGTGGACGGCACCGTCCACCCACATGGCCGGCTTGTCCGTGTCTGCCCCGGTATCTTTGGCCGTGATGGTGATGAGAAACTGGTCCCGCCCCATGCGGCTCCTGCCGATGCTCTGGATGCTGGAGAGCCGGGGGTACTGCTTCTGGATATCGTGCATGACCTTGGTCCACTCGGAGTAGGCATAATATCGATTCCAGCTGATGGGGAAATCCAGCTCGCCGTGATAGCCGCCAGGGCTCTTCTGCAGGTTTTTCTGACCCGATGCCGGTCCGGTCAACAACGACAAGATCATCATTATCATCAAGCTCGCAGCGAATCCCGAGACAACACGGCGCATGATTTTCGAATGGGTGGTTTTCATCCTGCCCTCCTCTTACCTGACCTTAATCTCACGGACCTTGGCGCCGCCCTTTTGGGAGGTCACCACCACTTTGAGCGGTGTATCGTCCGACACGGCTACGATCCAGGTGGCCGTCCTGGTGGAGCCGGTTCCCGCGGCTTTAGTGGGCTCGAGGCGCTGCCCTCGACGAAAGGGCATGGGGTAGCCCGGCATGCTGATCGGCATGCGCATCCTGCGCTGTCCTGCTCCGGTAGGAGGGGAAGCGGCCCGGCCCGCCTCGGACCGGTATCCGGGAATCCTCTCCGTTCCTTCCAGCACGCCCAGTACTTGGAACGGGGTTCCCTGCAGGAAAGTCATTTTGTCGCGGTCTCCGATGAGCCACACCACGTCTTCACGGTTTCCCGGCAGCTGGGCGCCGCGGGCTACATGCGTGGCGAGCTTTCCTTGATTGGCGATGACAGCCGTGACCTTGATCACCCGGAAACTGCCTTTGGTTTTGCCTTTGGTTATGGTCACCTGATCGCCCTGAAGGGACGCGGCCGCCTCGCGGGCGCTGTCGGCGCCGTAGAGGATTTCCGCCTTGGCATCGGTGATCACCACCTCGGGCAGCAGTCCCGCCCGAAAAAGCTCGAACTGCCAGTGGGTTTCGCAGACCTTCCGCAGAGGAGGCCCGGGGAGTGCGTTGTTGCGGTAGATGGGTAGCCAGCCGCCGATTTCGCCTTCTCCCAGTTGGGGGTGTTTGAACTTGGCCCAGGGCAGAAAAAGCCTTCCGCCGTATTTTTCCTCTTGGTATTTTATAAGCGCCCTCTCCACCTGAGCGCGGCCGCTCCCTGCTGGAAGGTCCGGGAGATCCGGAATATCCCGCGCAGGATTCCAGAGCTCGGTGGTGATGGCGAAAATCCCGTATTGCGCGTACATCCAATCCGTAGCCATACCGTAGGAATAGCGCCGGTCCTGTTCCTCATTATAGCTCACCCGCCAGCCGCGCGGCAGTTCGTATCCGCGCTGTACGGCATATTTATTCTTTGCGGCCTCCTTCAGCTCCGCCTTGAATTTATCGAGCTCCTGAGGTTTTTGCCAGGCGTCCGGGATCTCCTCTCCGAGCAGCTCGAGATATTTTTTGCCCATGATGAAATCCAGCACCGCCACATCCTTGGGGTGGAGGGCCGGGTGGGGAGCCGTGCCCATGGGGCGGTAGGTGAATCCCCCCGCTGTGTGGTAGTTCTGGGCCATCAATACGTTGGTGTGGTTGGTCAGGAATTCCGCTACGGCGCGGACCTCGGGAGCAGAGGTGGGATAGTCCCCTGAACCGCCGGCGAAGCCATCGTCACGGAACCATCCCTCAGGAAAGTTGCGGTTGAGGTCGATGCCCGCCTCCGTATCTTCCCCGTGCTTGCCGTCGCCGTCATTGTCTCTGTCCTCCATGATCATGGAGTAGCGCGGCTTTTCGGTCCGCTGGTCGCGATCCAGCCGCACCATGATCCTCGGGTCTCGCTCGTCCAGGACATATCGGCCCGCCGGATCGGCATATCGGAAATATGTGATGCGGCCGTCCCCGTTGAGATCGTCCCAACCGTCCTCGTTGATGCGGCCGTCCCCGTCGTCGTCCTTTTGCATGCTGTTTTGCCGCTGGACGATGCCTTTTTCCACGCTGTTGAATACACCGTCCGGATTGATCATGGGAAGGATATAGAATGTCTTCCGGTCGATGAGGCGGGTAATGATCTCATCCGTGCCGTAGCCGATGACCAGCTTGTCTATCGTGTAAAGACATACCTCGGTTCCGGTGAACTCGTTGCCGTGGGTGGCCCCGGTGATGAGGTGCCCAGGCTTGCCCTGATAAGGCTGCATGGGAGGCACGTTCTTGACTCCTTCCCGGCGCATGTTGCGCAGGGATACGTGCCGATCGATGGTGGTTCCGGTTCTCATGTTGGAGATCACCAGCACATAGATCGGCCGCCCCATGGTGCTCCGGCCGATCTCCAGGAGCCGGGTGATGTCGGGATAGGCGCGGGCCACATCTTTCAGGTACTTGACCGTATCCGTGTAGCCGTGGTAGCGGTCGAAGTCGATGGCGACTTTCTGGGCGTCAGCAGCCGGTCCTGCCGCCAAAAAAACACCGAGCAGCAAACAGGCCGGCGCCCAACCTCGCAGTCTTGCTAAATCCATGGCTGTCTCCTCAGGAGGATTTGGATATGCCTAATTTAATCGTTTCAGGTCGAATTGTTAAGATATTTTTCAGGACAATCCGAATATGTCGGTCTCAACGGCACAAAAGTCTAATCCTCGGATTTGAGCCAGGGATCGCGGCCCCCCCCATGCGGCGGACCTTGGCTGCGGACGGGAGAGTCAGGGCCGATAACATAGGAGGATATAAGGCCTTGACGGCTCCTCCCGCAAAGAGCGAGTGGGGTGTCGGTGGATGGGAAGATCTGGTGTGTCCTCTGCGGCGGCCGGGTCTCCGGCGGGTTTATTTTCTTTTTGTGCCGGTGATGGAGGCCTCGCCGAATTCCAGCGAGAGCATACCGTCGAGCTTTTCGTCTGAGACGGTGGCCTCAAAATCAATGAGCATGGCCTGGCCGCCGGCATCGACCTCTACGCTGAAGGAAACTCGCTGGCCCTCGAATTTGAGATTCTGCATGGCTGTTTCGCCGCTTTGTCCCTCGAACTTTCCGGCCAGCTTTCCTTCATCCAAATAAAAAGTGAAGACAAAAGTATACTGTGCGCCTTCGGTCTCGACGTCCCAGATTCCGAGCAGGGGATCATATTTTTGGCTCTGTAGAGCTGTCACCTGTAAGGTCGTACTCAAAACGAGCGCCAGGATACCGCTCCCCAACAAGTAACTCTTCCAAGACTTCATCTTTCTCCTCCCAACAGGCTTCGATAGCGTACACATTAAATATTGATTCTATCATAATTGCAATATGCGCCATTTTTTGGTTTGGAAACCTCCGGCAGGCCGGCATCGGCAGTTCCAGGATTGACCAAGCCTGATTCCCAGTCTCTAGAGTCCTAAAAGGAGAAGAGGCCGCCTTATCATTGAATTCACACCTTGAATCGAACGTTGAATGTGCTGCCGCCGGTCTTGCCGTTAACCGTACCAATGGAACACGCCGCATAAAAAGCCTGGGGGATCCCTTGGGAATCGACCAACAGCTGGGATCGTTCCAGGTGGGCCACGGACAGAAGCGTCCCGTCTTCGAACCTCAGCTGCCTAAGGGAAAAGAGGGAGTTCCGGGAAATTTCCCAATCGACACCATTGGAGGACTTCATCGAGGCCAGATCCGGCTCCGCCCGGGTAATATGACCGGTGAAATCCTTAAAGATGGCATAGAAGCGCTGCGATCTCCGGTGATTCCAGACATAGGGATCCTCTGTGCTGGCGATCCTTCAATCAGCGATCCTGACATCGAACACAAAATCGTCGCGGGCGTCATACGGGCCGGCGGGCGAATCGCCTGCGTTGTGTTCTGATGAAAAATTTGCTACGCTGATAAGACCCCGTCACAGGAGGCAGAACTTGGGGAGAAAAGCTCTCATCGGAATCATATTGGGTTCGGCGTATCTATTCGGGCCGGGTTATGCCCAAGCCGCGGTTGAGATGAGATACGGATTCAAGACGATTTTCGACATCTCACGGCATTGGAGCACGGCGGAAAAGGGAGGCGCGGATTATTCCGTAGAATCCGCCAATCGGTCCGGATATGGTCTGGGGGGCATTCTTCAGGCCGATCTGAGCCCCTATTTCACTCTCCAGCCGGAGGTATTCTTCATCCGAAAGGGATCGGTCCAAAACGTGACCGTGGCCGGCGTGCCGATCGGCCCGATCAGGGCCACCTACATCCTGGACTATCTCGAGCTGCCCGTCATACTCAAGACATACTTCCGTGCCCGTAGGGAGCCGCTGGCTCCCCATCTAGGGATCGGCCCCTATCTCTCATTCTTGGTGCATAATAAATATAAGTTCAAAAACAGCATTCTGGGGGAGTCGGAACAAAAGATCGAGGATCTAAGAACCACCGACTTCGGAGTCGTGTTCGTGTTCGGCCTGGATGTACACGGACCGGATGCTCTCTTCAGTTTCGGTTACCGCTTTTCCATGGGTTTCGTCGACCTGGCTCTCCCCACCGGCCCCGGCTTCCCCGCCATCGATCTGCGCAACCAGTGCCACATGTTCGGCCTGGAGATTATCTTTTAGCCTCTGCCGCACGGGTCTCTGGACGACCCCCGCGCCCCGTCGCGAGGGCAGGAAAAATCTCTCCTCGTTGTCCCACAACGGAAATTTGCTTGGGAAGAGAAACGGGCAGGATAGATTCAGAAGGTCCCGGCCAGGATCCCGCCCAGCACGGCCCAATAGATGGTCGAGATGTAGGGATTGCCGGCGATTCTGCAGGCTCCGCTGTGGCAGCCGATGAATCGGTAATATAGAAATCCGACGATGCCGCCAGCCAGTACTCCCAAGATAATTTTTATCATTTTCTTTTTATCCGCACGCTTGATGATTGAAATCATGGGCTCTGGCCCAAAACTATATCAGTTAATGCTTATATTGTCAATAAAAAAATCTCGCTGAACACGTCCCGGTCCATCGGAGAGAACACCGGACACCATCCTGAGCATGCGGTGTGAAGCTATCAAGGGCAACTTGGAAGAGTCCGGGCCTTCATTACTGATCCTGGCCCAACCAAGAGGACAGGCATCGCCGCAGAGGCATGATTTCTGGCGAGTGAGGAGAGGGAAATTCGACTATTCGTAGCGCAGGCACTCCACAGGATCGGTCAGGGCCGCTTTTAGGGTTTGATAACTCACCGTGAGCAGGGCGATTATCCAGGACGCCGCTCCCGAGAGCAGGAAGATCTCGATGCCGGGTTTGATTCGATATGCGAAGCCCCGCAGCCAAGCCGTTGCGGTGACGTAGGCCACCGGCCAGGCGATTAGGTTTGCCAAGACCACCCAACGCGAGAGTTGTTTGGTCAGAAGGATGACGATCTCCGATACCGAAGAGCCCATGACTTTGCGGATCCCGATCTCCTTGGTGCGCTGCTCGGCTGAATAGGCCGCCATGCCGAACAGCCCCAGGCAGGCGATAAAAACGGCCAGGGAAGCACCGTATCGAACCAGGGATCCGATCCGGCGCTCCACCTTGTACAGGCGGTCGATATCTTCATCCAGAAACGTGTATTCCATGGGAAAATCCGGCGCCATCTCCGTGAGTGTGGATTCGATGAATCGGACCGTCTCGGGAAGATTTTCCGGGTGCATACGGACATACATATCTGTGAACCACCCGGGAGCGATGGCCAGCACCAGCGGACGGATCTCTTCATGTAGGGAGCGGAAGTGGAAGTCTTCGGCCACACCGACGATGAGGCCGTCCCGGTCTCCGTCGAAGGGCAGAGGACAGAATATCCTTTTGCCTAAGGGCGCTTCCATGCCCATCACGCGGGCCGCGGTCTCGTTGATTATAAACGCCTCGCTGACGTCGGAGGAGAAATCGCGGGAAAAATAACGTCCCTGGTCCATCTGAATGTCGAAAATATCGGCATAATCGTAATCCACGGCGTGGATGGCGAAAAAGATATCAGATTCGGGATCCTTTCCCTCCCAGCGCACGTTTTTGGTCCCGAAACGTTTAGTAAACGATCCATTAGTGGCTGAAACCGCGTGAATCCCTGGATGCTGAAGCAGACGGGCTTTTATGGCGTAATAATTGTTCCGCAATCCCCCTCGCAGCTCCATGTTGATAACGTGATCGATGTTGAGGCCCATGTCGGTGTTACGCATGAAGTGGAGCTGACGGTAAATGATCGCGGTCGCTATCAGGAGCAGGATGGAGATGGCAAACTGGGAAACGACCAGCACCTTCCTCAGGAGAGGCTTTTGTGTCGGGGAACCCGGGCTGCCCTTTAAAACGCTCGAGGGCTGAAAGGAAGAAATATAGAGGGCCGGATAAGCCCCGGCGGCCAGCCCGGTCAAGAGGACAACGATTGCCAGGAGGGCCAGGCTGCCGGTATCGAAACGGAACACCAGTTGTTTATCCAATAGCGTGTTGACCCGCGGCAGGAGCATCAAGGTCAGTAGGAAGGCGGTGGCACCCGACAAAGCCGTCAGGAGAAGAGACTCTCCCATGAACTGTCGTGCCAGCTGGGGACGGAGCGCTCCCACCACCTTGCGCAGAGCCACCTCTCGGGCCCGCTTTTCGGAACGGGCCGTGGTCAGATGGATGAAATTTATGCAGGCCATGACTAAGATCAGGATTCCGATACCGGAAAACAGAACCACATAGACGATGGGCCCTCCGCCGTTCGGGTCGTACAGGTGGAGCCGGGTGATGGGACAGAGACTCAGGTTCACGCGGGATGAGGGGAAATGACGCGTCATGGTTCCGGCGATTTTTTGGCCTACGGCCGCGGCGTCGGCCTCCCTGGGTATCCGGACGTAGGTCTTATAGGCCGCAACATCCCAGTCATCGATGCTCATCCCGGAAAGCGTGACAAAATCGAAGGAGAGCAGCAGGTCGAATTCGAAGAGGGTATTGGGAGGGAGATCCTCCAGGACGGCGGTAACCTGGAAATCGTGCCAGGTTCCCCACCACTCGAATGAAACTGTCTTGCCGAGCGGATCCTCGGAGCCAAAAAGCTTTTGGGCCGTACTTTGGGTCAGCACCATGGATTGACGATCGGCGAGGGGATATTCCGGCCTCCCGGTCAGCAGAGGGAAAGAGAACATGTCGAAAAATGACGGATCGACTCCCAGCACCCTGTTTGTGAACAGCTTATCTTGGTATTTCAAGGGGGCGCGGGCATGTCCGAACACTCGGCAGGCATCGATGATATCCGGATACTCTCGTTCCAAAGCGGGGCCGAGGGGACCGGGACCATGGGTGTAGAAATCATCGGCTCCGGTGACTTGCATCATGACCACGTGGAGGGAATCGGCGTCTTGATGAAAACGGTCATAGCTCAATTCCTCCTGGACCCAGAGAAAGATCAGGATGCCGCTGACTATACTCACGGTTAAGCCGGCCACATTTATGAGGGAATAACCCATAAAGCGTTTGAGGTTCCGAATGGCGGTGATGAAACAGTTCTTGAACATGATGAGGCTCCAAATTAGGGAATGACGGGCATAGGCGGGAAGCGAGCGGATGACCTGTCTCCGATACCAGCCTCGCGCACGCTTCGCCCCCCAACTCCCAACCCGCTCCAGAAATTCCTCCTCGAGATCCACTGCCCAGAGAAAATCGTTTTGATACCGGGACATCCGATCCAATAGCCATGCTGTCAGGCGGGGAGGACGGAGGCGCGGAGAGGACATGTGTTTCATCGCTTGCGTGATGCCAACTTTGGGATGCCCGCCCAGATCTTTTGGTGAAGCTCCCGGGAGGATTGAAGCGCGCTGATTCCGGAGGGTGTCAAACGGTAATAGATCTTACTGCGACCTCCCCGCTCGGACACCGGGGCTCCGCGCGATTTGGAGACATAGCCCTTACGGACCAGTTGGTCGAGGAGGTTGTAAAGGGTGCCGTAGATCATTTCTCTCTGGGCCACTTCTGCGATATTTTTACGTATGGCCACCCCGTAGGCCTGATCCTTGAGCCGCCATATCGCGGTCATGACTATCTCTTCGACCAGGGTGAGTACTTTCATCGGTCACTCCTCAATGATTTTTCCGTTTATTACGGACATATATATATACGTAAAATACGGAGAAATGGTTGTTCGATTTCATCGGCCGGGCCGGCTCAGATTCCGGATGGTCTGCTGACCAAAACGGCTGAGGGCGTGCTGTCTATCAGCGGGTTTGCATTGACGGATGGTGACGAGTGTGTTAAGACGTTGTTTCGTAAAAAGCGCTCGGGAGAGATAATCATGACAAAACGACACGCGGCCTTAAGCGGCCTTCTGGCCGCATCGGGAATCTTATTTTCGGCATGTGCACAGGAGACGGCCCCACCGGAACCGGCCGATGAAATCAGGATCCACGACGAGGCCATCACCCTGGATACACATGTGGACATCAGCGTGAACTACGCCACCGAAGCCGTGGATCCGGGCATCGACCATCCACGGCTGCGGGTCGATCTGGTGAAGATGGAAAAGGGAGGCATGGACGGCGTGTTTTTGGCGGTCTTTGTGGGGAACCGGGATGACTTCAGCCCGGAAGCTTATCAAAAAGCCTATGAGACGGCGATCGACCGATTCGATTCCATCCACCGCCTGACCGAGACCATGTACCCCGATCGCTGTGAACTGGCCCTGACCCCGGATGATGTGGTGCGTATCGAAAAATCCGGAAAAAAGGCCATCATGATCGGCATCGAGAATGGATTTCCGATCGGTGAAGATATGACCCGTATCCAGGAATATTATGACCGGGGTGCGCGCTACATCACCCTCTGCCACAGCCGGCACAATCAGATATGTGATTCCTCCGGCCCGGACGAGCCGCTGCACAACGGGATATCCGAGTTCGGGAAGCACGTGGTCGCCGAGATGAACCGTCTGGGCATCATGTGCGATGTTTCCCACATGGGCGAACAATCCTTCCGGGATCTTATGGAGATAAGTCGGGCGCCGGTGATCGCCTCTCACTCGGGATGCGCCGCCCTGAATCCACACAACCGCAACCTCACCGATGATCAGCTCAAAGCCCTGGCGGAAAACGGAGGGGTCATTCAGATCGTGGCCTTGGGCGGATTTCTCAAGGCGGAGACGCCCGAGCACCGGGAGGCGGTACAGAAACTGCGTGAGGAACTGGATCTTCCCGACCGGCGCGCCCTGTTCCGGATGACACCGGAAGAACGTGAAGCCCTGCGCCCCAAGATGGAGGAGTTCGAGCGGCAGAGAAGGGAGCTGGAAAAAGTCTATCCCGCCACCGGCTTGAAGGAAATGGTGGATCATATCGATCATGCCGTAAAGACGATTGGGATCGACCACGTGGGAATCGGCACCGACTTTGACGGCGGCGGCGGCATTCCGGGCTTCGATAACCATGCTGAGGCGCGAAACGTGACCGCCGAGCTGATCCGCCGCGGCTACAGCGATGAAGACATCGTGAAGATCTGGGGGGGGAATCTGCTGCGGGTCTGGCGTGAGGTCGAGCGTGTCGCCTCCGAGCTGTCGGTCAAATAGTCAAACCCTTTGGGGACGCATACGTATTATTTGTTATCGCGATATCCATATTTCCCGGGCGACGCTAATCGAGGGAGCTCGGATGATCGGTACGGAAAGGGAGGTGCAGTATGAAGGCAAGGATAGTAGCCAGGTTTATCGTTCTATTGATAGTGGGGGCAGTCGTGTGGGCCTCGGGAACTGCATTGCAGGCTCAGGACGTGAAGGCGCTCGTGGGGGATTGGAACGGAGCCGTTACGGTCGCGGAGATGGGGGCCGACCTCGAGATCGTCTGCCATTTCGAGCTGGATGAGAGCGGCAACCTCACCGGAACCATCGACTCGCCTTCCCAGGGTGCGTTCGGGCTTGCCCTAGCGGACATCGTGGTGGAGGGGAAGAAGATATCCTTTGGCATCGATGATCCCGGTGTTCCCGGCGATCCGCTTTTCGAGGGGACTTTGGATGAGGCCGGCACCAAGATCAGCGGAGACTTTTCCCAGGGAGGCGCCGCCGGAACTTTCGAATTGACCAAAGAATAGACGCGGCGGATCCTAGGAAGTCATCGCGATTGGCTCGGCGTAAAGCCCTCATTCGATCGGATGTGTTAGAATGATAATCTAGGGGGCACCCCCACAGGAACTTGAGGATTCATGCCGAAAAGACGATTTCTATTCCTGCTGGTGTTCGTTGTTGGATGTGGGGCCTGGTCTGCGAACACGGCCGCCGATTCCGGCCCAGATAAATGGGCGTTCGGCGTCTACACCGGATGGAGCCGGGGCCTGGGATGGGAATTCGATTGGCATTATCGCTCCTCTATATCCGATAGAACCTCCCTCCGATTCCATCTCGGCGGCTACGCTCGCTATGAGATCTCGCGCGCCGTCGGCCTTCAGGTGGATCTCAATCTTCAATCCGGCCGCAATGCATGGACGTTCAGCTACTGGAATCGACCCAAATCATCCGGCGATGACGGCTTTACCATCACCTCGCTCGGTCTGCAGGGGGTCCTCCATGTTTTCCGCCACAAGCGCCTGCGGGCCTATCTTCAGGGAGGGGGAGGCTTCAGCACCGGCCCATGGGGGGAATACGGCGGATTCTCCGAGCTGTACACCCACTTGGCGGCAGGCGGGGGAATCAAACTCAATCTGTCTGCGAGGGAATCAAGCCCTGCTCTATGCCTGGGCGGTGCACTCATCCATTTGATGGATCCCGAGCATGGGGCGGTCCGGACCGCCGATTTCGTGCGCTTCCACCTCGGCGTTGAATTTTAAGGCCGGTCTGGGGCGGAACACGCGGAGATTTTCCGCTCCGGCCGGAGATGCCGGCGATGACACGGGGCGCATGTCGGTAAAGCTCCGATCACACGAAATCCTGATCAGGAAAGAGGACGAGTGACCGCCGAGCCAGCTGCCATCGCGTCCGGTCCTCAGATCCGCTCAGCGCTCAATGAAGCGGCCCCACTGCGGTCTCCACGGCGCGGATCATGTCTTCACGGAACAAAATCTCGGACATGGACTGGAGGTCGTAAGCCATGATGCGGTCGTGGGTCAGGCTGGGGATGTGTTCCCGGATCAGGTCATGGGCTGCCACTACTCCCTTGCCGGGCTGTTGCCGGATGAAATCCAATCCTTGGGCCGCGCACAACAGCTCGATGGCCAGGACCTGCCGGACATTTTGAATGATCTCCGCGCCCTTGAAGGCGGCGATGGTGCCCATGCTGACGTGATCTTCCTGATTGGCCGAGGTCGGAATGGAATCGACCGATGCGGGATGCGCCAATACCTTGTTCTCCGACACCAGGGATGCGGCCGCATACTGGGTGATCATATATCCGGAATTGAGCCCGCCGTCCCTGGTGAGAAAGGGCGGGAGGTTGGAAAGCGCAGGGTCCACCAGGCTCTCGATGCGCCGTTCCGAGATGTTCGCCAGCTCGGCGACACCGATGCCTAAAAAATCCAGGGCCAGGGCGACCGGTTGGCCGTGAAAATTTCCGCAGCTGAGGCTTTCTTTGGTTTCCGGGAAAATGATGGGATTGTCGGTGACGGAATTGATCTCCGTCTCAAGCACGGCCGTCACATAGCGCAGGGCGTCCCGGGTCGCGCCATGGACCTGGGGTATGCAGCGCAGCGAATAGGCATCCTGCACCTTTTCACAGGCTTTGTGGCTCTTCAGGATCTCGCTGTCCTGCAGGAGAAGGCGGATGTTTTCCGCCGCCCGTACCTGGCCGGGATGGGGCCGGAGAGCATGGATGCGGGAATCAAAAGGCACATCCGTTCCCCGCAGAGCTTCGATGGAGCAGGCGGCGGATACATCGGCGGTCTTACACAGGATGAGGCCATCATAGGCGTTAAGCGCCCCGACCGCCGCCATCAACTGGGTGCCGTTGATGAGGGCCAGCCCTTCCTTGGCCTCCAAGATCAGCGGCTTCCATCCGAGCTCCTCCAGCACCACGGCCGCATCGCGGATCCTTCCTCCAAGGCGCACTTTGCCCATCCCGATAAGGGGCAGGGACATGTGGGCCAGGGGAACCAGATCACCACTGGCTCCGACACTCCCTTTCTGCGGGACCAGGGGGTGGATGCCGTGATTGAGGAAGTCGACCAGGCGGGCCAGGGTCTGCCAGCGGATGCCGGAGAAGCCTTTGATGAGGGCATTGATGCGGAGCAACATCATCGCCCGCACCTGATCGTCGCCGATATTGGGACCGGTCCCGGTGGCGTGCGACATGAGCAGATTTTTCTGAAGTTCGCGGACGTGTTCGGTGGGAATCATCACCCGGGCGAAATGCCCGAATCCGGTCGTGATGCCGTACACCACTTTGTTGTCCCGTAGGAAGCCGTCCACGACCGCCGCGCTGTGATCCACCAGGGTGCGGTTTTCGGGAAGAATCTCCACCTTCTCGCCTTTTCGGGCTACCCGCACGACCTTCTCTACGGTCAGGGCTCGTCCGTCCAGTTTCAACATGACGTTCTCCTCTTCTTGCGGTCATTTTCATCTATAGCATATGAAGACGAATGGATGCAATGACATGAAGGTACCCGGGCTTCATGCCTATTTGTTTATAAAAATGAAACTTATTGGGGATTCCTTCGTATGATATGTTTAGAACTATTAAACATATAAGGCCGATGAAGAGGACATGAAGCTATTGACCCGATCCGAGGAATATGTGCTGCTGGCTGTGTGGCGGCTGCAGGGCAACGCCTATACGCTGTCCATCCTGAGTCAGGTTTCGGAAGTGACAGGATACGATTGGCAGCTGGGTGCCATCTATGTGCCTTTGGAGCGGCTGGTCCGGAAGAGGTATCTGCGCCGGTCCAAGTCAGGGCCGACAGGGGAGCGCGGCGGGCGCAGTAAGTTTCTTTACGAATTGACGCCGCTCGGCCATAAGGCCTTGCGCGAGATCCGGGCCGTCCATGACACCGCCTGGGCCGGCCTCCCGAAAATACCCCTCAAGTCGGAAGACGGCGCATGACTCAGCCCACGTCCCGGCCCCCGAGATCAGGCGAATGGCTTCTCCGGCTGTTCGGCCGTCGAGAGAACCGGGAGGAAGCGCTGGGTGACCTGGAGGAGTTCTACCTTCGCGATCTATGGCAAGTCGGAAGCCGGCGCGCTCGTTTTCGATATTTCAGGCGCCTGATCGGGATCTGCGTTTTCCGCTCGGAATTATCCCTGTCCTGGAGGTCGGCCATGTTCAAGAATTATCTCGTCACCGCATCTCGGCATATGCGAAGACAGAAGGGTTATGCATTCATCAACATCGCAGGCCTGACGATAGGCTTGACCGCCTTCTGTCTGATCGCCATGTGGATGCGGCATGAATTCAGCTTCGACCGTTTTCATGTCAAGGCTCCTTTTATTTATAGAGTCGGGGAAAAGCGTCATTTTCCTCAGCAGATACGCACCGGGTATAGGACTCCGGGACCATTGTCCGAGGCGCTTCGCGCCGACTATCCGGAGATTGCCCGCTCGGCGCGGGTGGCCTGGACCGGTGAGCGGGTGATTCGCTTTGGCGACCAGGTGCATTACGAGCGGGATATTCTCTGCGTGGATCCGGAATTTCTCGAAATGTTCACCTTTCCGCTGATTGAGGGGGAAGCGGGCGCGGCCCTTGCCGGGCCCTATACCGTGGTGGTCACCGAGGGCACTGCCGCCAAGTACTTTGGTACGGACAATCCCTTAGGGCAGACTCTGAATCTCGATAACCGCTTCGACTTCACGGTAACCGGCGTGGTGGAGGATGTGCCCGCCAATTCTCATCTTCGCTTCGACATGCTGGTTCCCTTCGACATCGTACAAAAGCTGGGCTGGATAACCGATGCTTGGGACTTCAGCATGGCCTTGACTTATATCGAGCTGATGCGGGGAGTGGATCCCCAGGAGCTGGAAGAGAAGATTGCCGGTGCGGTCCGCACGCATGATTTCGAAACCAACATCGAGCTGTTTCTCCTGCCCCTGACGCGAATCCACCTGTATGCCAATCTCGAAGATCCGGACTCGCCGAACCGTGTCCAGTATGTGGTTGTGTTTTTTCTGGTGGGGCTCCTTATCCTGGGCATGGCCTGTATCAATTTTATGAACCTGGCCACCGCCTTGGCTGAGACCCGCTGTAAGGAGATCGGCCTGCGCAAGGTGGTGGGCGCGGACCGAGGGCACATCGTCCGGCAGTTTTTAAGTGAATCGGTGCTCGTAGCCCTGATGGGGCTGGCGATGTCCCCGCTCCTGATCCAACTTCTCCTGCCGGCTGTGAACCGGATCGCAGGAGAGTCGTTTGCCTTAACGGCCTTTGCCGATCTTCGCCTGATTGGCTTGATCTTCGCCGTCACCCTGCTGACGGGGATCCTTGCCGGCAGCTACCCCGCGCTGTTCCTGTCGGCCTTTAAGCCGTCAAAGGCCTTGAAGGCCCGCCCGACAGCTCCGTTCCAGGGAGTGGTTTTACGCCAGGTCCTGGTGGTGATCCAGATGAGCATTTCCCTGGTACTGATCATCATATCCGTGGTCATCTTTCGACAGATTGATTATCTGAGGAATAAGGACCTGGGCTTCGATCAAGAGCACGTCGTCTCCATCCCGCTGGGCATAAGCAATGCTGAGAATCCCAAGATCTATGAGCGCTTCAAGAGTGAATTGGAGCGCAGCCCCCGGATTTTGACCGTTTCCGGTGCTTTCACGCATCCCACGCGATTCGGGACCCATGCCCAGGATGTGGTCTATAACGGGAGAAGGCTGGATGAAGACATGCCCATCAACCTCACATCCGTGACCTTTGATTTTATAGAGACCCTCCAGATCGAGGTGATCGAGGGGCGCAGTTTCTCCTCGGAATACGGCACGGAGCGGGGAAACCTGATCGTCAACCAGCGCTTTGAAGAAGTCTTGGGCATGGAATCGGCCGTGGACCGTGTCATTTCAATCGGGGAAACCTACCGGGGCCGAGTGGTAGGCGTCATGCGGGACTTCCACCTGGAGGCGGTATCCGGCGAGTTGATCGGACCGCTGGCCCTTTTCCTAGATCCGAACATCAACTATATCTTCGTGCGGCTCGCGCCTGGGGATGTGACTGCCGCATTGAACGTCATGAAAGAATCCTGGAAGGAGGTCGCACCCCACCTTCCGTTCGCCTATTCCTTCTTGGATGAAGATTTCGGCCGTTTGTACCGTGAGGTGGAAAATCTCGGCGCCGGGTTGAAGTATTTAACCCTGTTGGCCGGGTTCATTGCCTGCTTGGGGATGTTGGGGCTGGCCTCCTTCGCCGCCCGCAAACACACCAAGGAGATCGGCGTGCGCAAGATAATGGGGGCCTCCGTTTCCGGACTCATTCTTTACCTGGGCGGTGGATTCGTGAGGCTGGTGCTGGTAGCCAACCTGTTCGCTTGGCCCCTTGCCTGGTGGCTGGGACACGACTGGCTGCAGCGTTTCCCCTATCGTGTGAACCTGAGCCTTTGGGTTTTCCTCTCCGCCGGCCTCATAGTGCTGATCGCCACCCTCATGACCGTGAGTTACCAGATCCTCAAGGCGGCCCGGGTCGATCCCGTCAAATCGCTCCGTTTCGAATGATCGCCGGGATGAGGCGATCGCGGCCGCCAGAAACCGCCTCCCATCCCTTCGGATACGGAGCCGGAATCCTGGCTGACTAATGCTGTCATGTCCTGTCGAAGGGACATTTCACATCGAATCAGGCCTTCCGGCCGCTGAAACGGTTGCTTTCCGAGGTGAATTCGGTTAAGAAATAATCAGGAGGGTATCCCATGAAATCCTTGCTTCGGTCATTCGGTTTGATTTTAGTCCTTTTCCTTGCGATCAATGCTCTGGCACCCCAGGATGAGGCTCCGGTCACCATCGAGCGGGTGCAGGGTCGAGTGTCCTGTTTGTTCGGTCAGGGGGGTAACATCGGAATTCTCGAGGGAGATCTCAGGCTGCTGGTGGTGGATTCCCAATACGCCCGGAACGCGCCCCAGGTCAAGTCGGCCATACAAGAGTTCAACTCGCGGCCCATCCGGCTTCTTGTCAATACCCATTATCACGGCGACCACACCGGAGGGAATCCGATTCTCGGGGAAGGGGCCTCCATCATCAGCCAAAAGAACTGTAAGGCCTCTTTTCTGAAGGGATTGACACCGGAACAGTCGGCGGAGGGCATGGGCGCGCCCCAGCAAACCTATGACACGGACATGACCGTCCAGGTCGGAGAGGAGGAGGTCAAGCTCCTCCATTTCGGGGCCGCACACACCGCGGGAGACACCGTTGTGGTCTTCCAACAGTCCCGGGTCATCCATGCCGGTGATCTCTTTTTTCATGGCCTCCCTCCCTATATCGATGTGGCCGATGGGGCGGATACGGCCAACTGGATCCGTACCATCGAAAAATTGGTGCACGATTATCCGGAGTATAAAGTGATTCCCGGACACGGCCCGGTCACCGACATGAAGGCCTGGAAGGATTTCGGCGCGTATTTGAAGTATCTGCGGGAGCAGGTGGCGGCCGCCATCCAGGCGGGGAAAAACAAGGAGGAGACCCAACGGTCCATAGATCTCTCACGCTTCCAACACATCCCGGATCAGGGGGAATTTCTCACCAAGCGAAACAATATCGGCTGGATCTACGACGAGCTGACGAAGAAATAGCCCGGGTTCCGGGTTCAGAAAAGAGAACCGGAAGGCGCGGTCGGCCAGGTGAGATTTCCCCGACGGACTTCGGAATCCAGCTTGAATCCCAACATCTTATAGATCAGTTTGGCGACGGCGAAGGGGGAATTGCGGTCGGCATCGCGGTAGGCAAGCTCCACGACATCGAATCCTGAGACCTTTTTCGACCGGAAGATGGAGTGCAGCAGGTCGAGTGCCTCGTGCCAAAACAGCCCGCCCGGTTCCGGTGTCCCGGTGCAGGATATGACCCCCCAATCGAAGACATCGGCATCCACGGTGACGAAGACCGGGTCGGGGAGCATGTCCAACGCTTCCTTGACGGCGGGGTTCGCGCGCTTCAGATCGCGCATGGTGTATAGGGGAATGTTGTCCTGTCGCACACGCCGGGCTTCCTCTATCGATATGCTGCGGATGCCCAGTTGAAGCGTGTGTGGTGTGAGTTCCCGGATTCGCGCCATGGCACAGGCATGGCTCAGCCGGCTTCCCTCATATTCATCTCTCAGGTCGGCATGGGCGTCGAGCTGTATGACCGACCGGGTTCCCGCTATCTCTTGCAGGGCCCGGAAAAACCCGCTGGAGATGGAGTGATCGCCCCCGATGACCGCTACCAGCTTGCCGGCTTCCAGGAGCGAGCCGGCGGACTCGACCATGGTGCGGATCATGGCTTCGGGATTCTCTGGGATGCTGGGGGGGAGGGCCGTGAAAATCCCCATCCGATACGGCTCCTGCTCCAGGACCTCATCATAGTATTCCAGATAAAAAGAAGCCTCTAGCACGGCCTCCGGAGCCAGTGCGGCGCCGGATCCGTAAGAGATGCCTCCCTCATAGGGGAACGGCAGGATGGCGGCCGCCGCCCGGGCGAAGTCGCCGAATTCGGAATCCAATCCCAGGAAAGGCTTGGGATGGGGATGCATCAAGAGGCTTCCAGTCTTTGGATGATTTCCGGCATGCGGGCGACCAGCTGCTTGGGGATTTTTTGCGGGCAGGTGTCGATCACATAAGCGCTCAGCAAGGGAAGGATGAGGCTGTATTCGCCCCAAATCTGCACCAGCTTGCCTCCTTCCGCGGAGCGGTACTTTTTCCAGGTCACCGCCTCCTGAAAGGTGCAGCTCGAAAGGCTGCCCTCCCTTTCCACCGCAGTGCTGATCTGGAGTCCGCGGTCGGCGCCGAGATAATCCTTGCGCATGATCTGACTGAGGACCGGCCCGGTCTGCTGGATGAAGTTTTTGGGCCCCCCTCCCCCCAGCTCCACGAACCCGGTTCGGGAAGAGTCATAGACGATGGCGGCCGAATCGAATATATCTCGGCGGGGAAGGAAGTTCAAGGGGTAACCCTGACGATCCGTCAGGATGAAATTCATCGCGATGGAGTGATTGGTGTTGGAATCCCAAAAGACCGGAACACCGAGACCGGCGGCGGCGGCCACGAAGCTCCGTTCCGGATATTTAGCCTTTTCCCGGGTCCAGAGTCCCAGCTGGAGGTTGAACTCCCAACTGGAAAGCTCTTTTCCCGATAGGAGGTCATATCGTTCCAGAATGAAATCCCGAATCAGGGCATCCTGGGCGTCAAGAGTCTCGCGGTCGCGCACGGCGATGTCGTAGATGCGGGTGTCTCCGTGATCTCGGAGTTCTTCGTCGTTTCCATGGGGATGGATGGCTTTGACAGGAAGATCGAAGGCGAAATGCAGGTCATGATAGATCTGGGCGCCGGTGGAACAGATGACATCGATAAACCCGGCTTCCAAGAGCGAGATCAGCATGCCGCCCATACCTCCGGCAATGCCGGCGCCGGCGATGCCTAACCAGATGACGTCCTCGTCCTCGATCATCTGCCTGAAAAGTCGGGCGCCTTGCCAGAGATTGCGCGCTTCAAAAGAGGTCTTTCCCATGTATTTGATAAGCTCGGGAACGGACATGCCTCTTTTGAGCGGCCTCGGTATGATGTCGGGAGCATCCTTGAATAGCGTCTTTTTCAATCTATGATGGGTATCGTTCATGGGTCGGTCTTGGGCATCGCCGATGGTATCAGAGCGGGAGCAAACTTGTCAATCGAGAAGCATCACGGCACATGCGATCACCGTGGTCCAGAGCCCCTCCTTGTGCCCCTCGGCCGACTGGGCCACACTACGGCTGGTGAACTGGCGGTTCCGATCGGCGATATACAGTTCTTTCCTTTCGTCCCAGGCTGTGTCGGGATCGAGCTCGATTCCCAGAGTGGATGCCAGCATGGTGGCGGCCAGGTCTTCCGCGAAATCCTTGGCTTTGCGCCAGGTCTGGCCGAATCCGTGGTGCTCACTTATATACCCATACTGGTGTTTAATTGTCGGTTGAGCCAGCCCGATGGCGGCGGCCACCAGGCGGTTGGGTTCGTTGGTGGCCTCCCGAGCCAGCACCACAAAAGTGATCTGGCCGGGCTTGAGCTCGTTGAGCCCTTTTTGTTTGGAGATGATTTGGCATTCCGACGGAAAGATACTGGATATGGTGACAAGATTGTACTTCTCGATACCGGCGTCGCGTAAGGCCAGCTCGAAGCTCTGTAGATTGTTACGATGGTGCCCCACGCCCTTGGTGAAGAACATTCGTTTGGGTACGAATCCATCCATATCGCCCTCCTCTGGGGGACATCCCCCGAGGTGCCACACTAGCAGATTCTCTTGAATCACCAATCTTGAATGCGGGGTGGAACCTCGGGGGATGTCCCCTAAAGCAGCCCGCGTTTTTGCAGCAACGGTTCGATCTTGGGCTCGCTTCCCCGGAAACGAAGGTACATGGCCATGGGATCTTCGGTCCCGCCCTTGGACAGGATATTCTCCCGGAAGGAGGCGGCGGTTTCCTGATCGAACAATCCTTTCTCCTTAAAGGCTTCGAATGCGTCGGCGTCCAAGACCTCGGCCCATATGTAACTGTAGTAGCCGCTGGAGTATCCGCCTGAGAAGATATGCTGGAAGTAGGTGCTGCGCCAGCGGGGGATGATCTCGGGAATCAACCCGATCTTATCCATGGCGGATTTTTCGAAGGCCGTGCAATCATGTTCCACCGGTTCATGCAACACATGCCAGTCCATGTCAAGGAAACATGAGGCCAGGTATTCCACCGTGGCGAATCCTTGGTTGAAATGGCCGGCTTTTTGAATCTTTTGCAGGAGTTGATCGGGGATGGCCTCTCCGGTCTCGTAATGGCGGGCGTAGGTCTTGATCACGTCGGGATGAGAGGCCCAGTTTTCCATGATCTGGGAAGCCAGTTCCACAAAGTCCCGCGGGACCGACGTGCCGGAGAGCCTGCGGTAGGTGCAGTCTGATAGCAGTCCATGCAGGGCGTGTCCGAATTCGTGAAACATGGTCAAGGCCTCGTCGTAGCTGATGAGCGCAGGTTTGTCACCTGCGGGCTTAGAGAAATTGCCGTGATTGGCGATCACAGGGGTGACGTTTCTGCCGTCCGCTCTATACTGCTTCCGGTAGGAGTTCATCCACGCGCCCCCCCGCTTGCTGGCCCGTGGAAAGTAATCCGTGTACAGGACGCCCACGTGAGTGCCGTTTGACTCTTTGACCTCGAAGGCTCGGACCTCGTCGAGATACCTGGGGATATCCGCGATCTCCGCAAATGTGATGCCCCACAGTTGGTTGGCCACGTCGAACATTCCATCGCGGACATTCTCCAGTTTGAAATAAGGCCTGATGGCCTGGTCATCCAGGTCATATTTGGCCTTTTTGACCTTCTCGGCATAATACCACCAGTCCCAGGGCTGGAGCTTGAACTCCCCTCCTTCTGCCGAGATCATGGCCTGCAGGTCGCGGACTTCCTGCTGAGCTCTTTTCAGGGCCGGTTTCCATATCTGCCGCAGGAGTTTAAAAACGCTCTCCGCCTCCTTGGCCATATTGTTTTCCAGCACGTAAGCGGCATGGGTTTCATAACCCAGCAGCTGGGCCCGCTCCACCCTCAGGGCGGCAGTCCTGGCGGCAATGGCTTTGTTGTCGAAGGCGTTGTCGTTGTTGCCCACATTGGAAAAGGCGGTAAACACTCTCTCCCTCAGATCGCGTCTCTCGGAGTAGGTCAGAAAAGGGATAAAGCTGGGTTTGTGGAGCGTGACCAGCCATTTGTCCTCATATGTCTTCGCCTTGGCCGCTTCCTCATAGGCGCTGATAAGGCTTTCCGGCAATCCGGCCAGGTCCTCTTCCGATTCGAGGATCATCTCGAAGGCGTTGGTGTCGTTCAGGACGTTCTGCCCGAATTTGACGTTCAAGAGGGAGAGCTCTTCGTTGATCTCCCGGAACCGGGATTTCTCGGCCTCGCCCAGATTGGCTCCCCCCCGTACGAAGTCCTTATAAGTCTTATCCAACAGCATGGCCTGTTCCGGGGTCAGATCCAGGGTGTCTTTCTGGTCATAGACCGCCTTGATGCGCTGAAACAGGCCAGCATTCAGCATGATGTCCAGGTTGTGTTTGGCACGCAGCGGGGCCAACTCGGCTTCGATGGCATTCATCTCATCGTTGGTGTGGGCACCGCTGAGGTTGTCGAACACATTCGACACGCGATCCAACGGCAGGCCGCTTTCGGCCAAGGCGGCCACGGTGTTCTCGAAGGTGGGGGCGGAGGGGTTGTCGACGATGGTCTCGACCTCCTGCATATGCTGCTCCATGGTCGCTTGAAATGCGGGGCGAAAATGTTCATTTTGTATCTTTTCGAAGGGCGGGACACCGAACGGAGTGTCAAAGTCGGTCAGGAGCGGGTTGTCAGCCGCTACGGGTGCTGTTTCATCGTCCCTTTCGGCGCATGTCATGACGAGAACTCCTAGACAGATAATGAGTACGATTTGGTTTTTCATAGTTTCTTTTCCTCGGTTGATTCGCACCTAATGTATCGTAGTATGTTAATGAAGAAAGTATATTCAACCGGAAGAAAATTGCAACCGGCCTCTGAATTTGCTTCGTTTAAAACGAAAAATCTATTAAGATAGACAGAGAGAGGCCGGAGGAGGATGGATATGGATTCTCAGCTCGATCTCGTTCGCATGTCTCCCCCTAGTCTGGTTGAGTTCTGCAAGGATCTTGGCATAAACCGCTTTTATCTGGTTTACGATTCCCGCTCAGGCGTTGTCAGGGCCTCGCATCCCCAGCTTGAGCCATGGGCCCAATTCCTGGGATCCGACACCAGGGATTTTATGCAACATGAAGGACTTTTCTTCCAGATCACTCCGCAGTACGACACGCTCCAGGGAGCTTTCATCCACTGCACCCGTCGAGGGCAGGCGGCCGGAGGGGTAAGACACTGGACCTATGATTCCGTCGAGGATTTTCTACGGGATGGGCTTCGCCTATCCAAGGGAATGACCCGCAAAAATGCCTTAGCCGGTCTCTGGTGGGGAGGCGGTAAGGGGGTCATGGCCAGGAATCCGGAGATCGACACTGGAGATCTCGACGCCCGGGCGTATCTCTATCGGGAATATGGTCGTTTCATAAGCTCTCTTCGTGGATGTTATGTGACGGCCGAGGATGTGGGGACCAGCGTGGAAGACATGGCCTCGATCTTCTCCCACACGCGTTTCACGACTTGTATCCCCGGAGATTTCGGGGGAAGCGGCAATCCTTCGGTTCCGACCGCGCGGGGAGTGATTTCCGGGATGGAAGCAGCCCTGGAATTTATGGAGATGGGCAGCTTGGACGGCAAGACCGTGGCGGTTCAAGGCATGGGCAATGTCGGGGGCCCGCTCATCGGTTTTTTGTTCGACCGAGGTGTCAAAAAGATTTTGGCCAGCGACATCGATCCCGCAGTGGTGACGCGTGTGCAGAGCCAGTTTGCCTCCCACACCCTGGAAGCCGCGGTTGTGGCCCGCGGGGACGCCGCAATACTCGCGGCTGAGTGCGACATTCTGTCTCCCAATGCCGTAGGGGCCGTGCTCAACCCACGCACCATACCGAAGATCAAAGCCAAGATTGTGTGCGGAGCGGCCAACAACCAGCTGGAGGATGCCCTGCGGGATGACCGACTTCTATTCGAATACGACATCCGCTATGTGCCCGACTTTTTGACCAACCGCATGGGCATCGTCAATGCGGCCAACGAACAGTATGGTTATGTGAAAAACGACCCGCTCTTCGAGCGTCATCTGACTCGGGATTGGCAGCATTCCATCTTCCAGACCACCCTGCGGGTGTTGCGCAAATCTTGCTCCACCGGCACCCCCACGGCCGAGATCGCCATGCGCCTGGCCGACCGCCTCTCCCGGGAGGAACATCCCATATTCGGCCACCGCGGACGCCAGATTATCGAATCGCTGCTGATCGACCGCTGGCACCAAGCAGGGACGTGAGTCCTGAAGTCACGATGGTGAATATCCGGATCGGCCCGGCCGCGCTTCCCTGTTCGACAACTCTTTTGGCCCGCGTGCGTATGATTTCTGTGAGAATTCTTGGGTTGAGTGATAGATCATGAACACGGAATGGAAATGCCCGGGTACCCTATCCCTAAATTGCTTTTTCCAGGTTCACGACGTATTATATATAATACGATGAGAAGGGAGAGGTAACGGTGAAAAGATGGGTTCGGCTAACAGTCATGGGGAGCGCTGTTTGGGCTCTGGCGGCCGCAGGAGCGTCGGGCGACTATCAGTTCCCGGGGGAGGATCTGGCCCGCAGGGCCGAAATCGAACGGATACTCAAGACCGCTGAAATCGTCGAGGCGAAAGAGATCGGCACCGGTGTCACACGCCCCTACAAGGTGCACCTCAAAGGAGGGGATATCGAGTGCGATGCCTGCTGGAAGAATCCCAAAGGCGAGATGTTCGGGTATTTGGAGGGATGGCAGTACGAGATAGCCGCCTATGCCATGGATAAACTCCTGGGGATCAACATGATTCCTCCCACCGTGGAAAGGGATTTCAAAGGCAAGCCGGGGGCGCTCCAGTTTTGGGTGACGAGCGAAATGAGCGACCTTCATCGCATGGAAAACGAGATCAAGATCCCCGATGAATTTGCGGTGCGGTGGACCAAACAGAAATACATTCTCCGCGCCTTCGACAGCTTGATCGGAAACGAAGACCGAACGCAAGAGAACGTCCTGTATATCAAGGATTGGCGCATGGTCCTCATCGATCATTCGCGAAGCTTCCGGTCCACCTGGAAGTTCACCAATCGACTTATGTACGGTCGGAACGGGATCAAGGGTCAGTTTCTCTTCCGGATGCTGCCGAGGGCGTTTGTGGAGAAGGTCGAAGCCTTGACCTTCGACCAAATCAAGGCAGCGGTGGGAGATTATCTAACCAAGGCCGAAATCAACGCCATACTCAAACGCAGGCAGCTTCTGCTCGATGAGATTGCTGACATGATTCAGGAAAAGGGCGAGTCGGCTGTTCTCTATTGACATCCTGACGCCGTGCAAGGACCGAAGTTCCTTTCTAGGCTAGGGCTCTACTTTCTCGGTTCTTGCGGAGATATTAGGCTTCCCTCCTGGTTGTTTCTGTGCTGAGGGCGTCTGCGGCGCTCAATTCAGCGCTTCTCCTTCCCCATATCGTCCGATTTCCCGTGTCTTGTGCTCTGAGGCTCAGGTATCTCTGGTTTGAGGAACCCGGGGAATGAACGATGTGAGGACCAAGCGCAACGAGAACCGTCCGGTACCGCACTTGAAGCACCGTTGTCATCGGTCATGGAATCGGCAATGCGCTTATCATTTAAGGCGCCGCCTACTATTCATCAACCGCCCGAATCATCCCATCCCATTATTCAAGCGTGTTTTGACAAGCTCAAACGGGTGTGATATGAAGAAAATAAGACTTCTATGGAGGCCTTGGTCATGAAGAGAGTATCGTCTGGGCTATGGGGATCTGTGCTTTTGGCGGTTGTCTTTGCCGGATGTTCCCCTTCGCCGGAATGGCGGGCGGCGGATTCCATCACCGCCGAGGAGCTGAAGACACATCTGGACATCCTGGCTTCCGATGAATTCAGGGGTCGGAACGCGCCTTCTCCGGAATTGAAGATCGCATCCCGCTATTTGGCCGTCTGGGCGGAAAGCTACGGATTTGAGCCACTGTTACCCGACGGACGATTCCTGCAGCCGATTCCCCTGGTGACGATCGAGGCGGATGCCGACCTCACGCATACGGTATGGGCCTCTCGTGCAGGAAGGCGAGAATTCGTCCTGGCACAGGATTTCGGGCTCTTGGGCCGGGTCTCGGAACCGATGCGGGTTTCCGGCTCGGTCCTCTTTGTAGGACTTGGACTTTCTGCGCCGGATCAGAATTGGGACGATATGGAGTCTTTGGATCTTGAGGGTCAAATTGTCGTTATGCTTGACCCCGACCTTCCCGCGGGACACTCCCTGATGAAGGATGCGAGTCGGCGGCTCCTCAGGCGAAGGAGCTGGGCCGCTCTTCAAAAGGGCGCCGCAGCGGTGCTTATCGTCATCAGTGAGGCCCGCGAGCGGGAGTTTCGGGAACGAGGACATTCTTTCAGCCCAGTCGCGAGCGTCCGATTGGATGTCGAGCTCGAGAGCCTAGCCGTCGCTTCTCCGAGGGCCTCTCAACTCCGGATGGAGATCCGGCATGGGATGGCGGCGGCTCTGCTGGGCGTTTCGATGGAGGAGTTGAGCGGCATGTATTCCGCTCTTCGGGCGGGAAAATCGGTCTTGGGACGGCTCATACCGGGAGGACGTCTGGATATCCGAATAGAGACGAATGAGTATCGGGAGACGACCTATAATGTAGTCGCCTGGTTGGAAGGCACGGATGAGCAGCTGAAGCAGGAATACGTGCTCATCGGATCGCATCACGATCATGTCGGAGCCCGGGAGGAACGAATCTTCAACGGGGCGGATGACAACGGCTCCGGCTCCGTGGCCATGCTGGAAATCGCCCAGGCCCTCGCGTTGGTGCGGCCCAAGCGCTCTGTCATACTCGTGTGGCACACCGCGGAGGAAAAAGGGCTGTGGGGTGCTCGCTACTTTGTCGAGAACAGCCCGGTACCGGTGGAAAAGATATCCGCCCAGATCAATCT
>Ga0180438_10002121_pt1 | contig 33360 bp, 39 predicted proteins | sample SS_ome_12_FD_132455 | JGI IMG/M metagenome (GOLD analysis project Ga0180438, IMG submission 132455) | Hypersaline lake sediment archaeal communities from the Salton Sea, California, USA - SS_3_D_2 metaG | ecosystem: Environmental > Aquatic > Non-marine Saline and Alkaline > Hypersaline >... | reverse complement strand
TCCCTAAAGATACAGACAAAGCAAGTATCTGAGGCACTTCATATGAGTGCATGTCTGTGATCGCTTTCTGAAGCTTTTCATAGAGAGGTTCTCTGGTTTTCACTATGCAGAGCCATTCTTCAGCAGATTCAACCGCACCTTTCCACCTGTAGATGCTGTGGATCGGACCGAGTATCTGTACGCATGCTGCCAGGCGCATTTCCACGAGCATACTGGCGAGCATTTCCGCATCCTTCTTATTTCCCGTCGTGGTAAACACTTCAAGAAAACGCTGTGATGGCATATCCTCTCTCCTCAGGCCTTGGTGCAGTGAAAAAGCATTACATCTCCCACGTTGAACAATTTTGCCAATCTGTCTACGGTCGGCTTCAACAGCCTTGGTCTCTTTCCCAGAGGTATACCTCCCCATGAGAGTTGTCTGACAATTCTGTATCCGGTCTGTGAGAGGAGAAGGTGCATGCTCTTCTTTGTAAACAGATACAAATGATCGGATATTGCAGACCTCCAGCTCTTCCCTGCCAGACGCGATTGAAATCCGTCCGCGTTCGGAGTGGTGAGAATGACATGCCCTCCTGGTTTGAGTATCCTCTTTACCTCAATGAGAAGGCCTTTGGGATCAGGGACATGTTCGATGAGATGGGAAAAATGAATTACATCGAAACACTGGTCCGGGAATTGAGCCTCATGGAGGGAACCCACAAACACATCGAGCCCGAACTCCCTTATCGCATACTCCGCAGACTCCCTGCAAATCTCCACTCCCTTTGTATTCCAGCCCATCTTCTGTATGTAGTTGAGAAGGAGCCCCGTTGCGCATCCGATATCGAGGAAACTGCTTTCTCCCTCTCTCCCTTCGAAGAGTGTATCAAATCGGATATCCCTGAGCCCGAGCTCCATCAGATGAAAAAAGTTCTCCTGATTCGTGATTTCGTACTCAAAGTAATTTCCCCCATACCGTTTTCTCAGGTCCTCGAATACAGGGCGTGGATTCTGATAGACGAGCCCGCACTCAATGCATTTCTGGTAGGCAAAACCATCGAGCGTGAGATAAGGAGCACAGCTCATCCCTTCACATATATTGCACGGAATTCTTTCGAGTGTTTCTCTCATCACACCCTCCGCTCGCGGTATCAATGACGAGGTTCGATAAAAAAGCAGTTCTCTGACTTTAAAGACGGTTCTCCACTCTATTTATCGGTCGAGTGTGGTGGGAACACAAGTGTATGAGTCGTTTACTATGGTAATTTGGTCTTTGAGGATACAGACACTTCATTCAGGTGGGAGACGGTTTTGCTATTCCCCGCCCGCTTCATTGGTGGCAATCTTTATATTTCCAAGCGGAAGCCTGTTTTTCGCTGCCTCCTCCTTTATTTTCTCCACTTCTTTCTTCTTCCGTACTGATGTCCTTGTTTTCTTTACCTCTTTTATTTTTCTGATTCCCGTGATCTCCTCGATCGCCTTCCTGTCCAAAACTTCTTTCTCGAGGAGTGTGCTGGCGAGCTTTCCCAGGGTTTCCCTCTGCTTGCTCAGGAGTTCCCATGCATGCTTGTATGCCTTCTCAACTATTTCCCGTATCTCTTCGTCGATCAGCTCCGAAGTCTTTTCACTGTAATCCTTGTGCCGTGCGATCTCTTTCCCGATAAAAATGGGCTCTTCTTTCTGTCCATACTGGAGGGGCCCGAGCTTCTCGCTCATTCCCCACTCACACACCATCTTTCGTGCAGTGGCAGTCGCCCTTTCTATATCGTTCTGTGCCCCTGTGGTTATTCCCCCTTTCCCGAACTCGAGTTCCTCGGCAACCCGTCCTCCCATAAGCATGGTGATCTGATCGATGATATAATCCTGGGTCAGATTGTGCTTGTCTGTTTCAGGAAGGCTCTGGGTGAGCCCGAGGGAGAGTCCGCGGGGAATGATCGTCATTTTATGCACGGGATCTGCATTCGGGAGAAACATTCCCAAAAGTGCATGCCCAGCTTCATGAAAGGCGGTAATCTTCCTCTCTTCTTTTGAGATTACGATGCTTCTTCTCTCAGGCCCCATGAGCACCTTGTCTTTGGCGAATTCGAGCTCTTCCATCCCCACCTTGCGTTTATTTCTCCTTGCAGCAAGCAGCGCTGCCTCGTTCACGAGGTTCGCGAGGTCTGCGCCTGAGAAACCGGGCGTCCCCCGGGCGATCACCTTCAGGTTCACCGTGTTCGCGATGGGTATCTTTCTTGTGTGCACCTTGAGTATCCCCTCTCGCCCATTGACATCGGGAATATCCACGACGACCTGTCTGTCGAACCTGCCGGGTCTGAGAAGCGCGGGATCGAGAACATCCGGCCTGTTGGTAGCGGCAACGACAATTATTCCTTCGTTCTCCTCAAAACCGTCCATTTCCACAAGGAGCTGGTTGAGGGTCTGTTCGCGTTCATCGTGTCCGCCTCCGTACCCTGCACCCCTCACCCTTCCCACTGCATCGAGTTCGTCAATAAATATGATGCAGGGCGAATGCTTTTTCCCCTGGTCAAAGAGGTCGCGAACTCGGCTTGCGCCGACACCAACGAACATCTCGACAAAATCCGAGCCGCTCATGCTGAAAAACGGAACATCTGCTTCTCCCGCAATGGCCTTGGCGAGCAGCGTTTTTCCGGTTCCTGGCGGCCCCACGAGGAGAAGACCCTTGGGAATCTTTGCGCCAAGCCTCGTGAATTTGGCCGGGTCCTTGAGGTAATCAATGACCTCTTCCAGCTCCTCCTTCGCCTCTTCCACACCAGCTACATCCTTGAAGGTGATTTTTCTTTTGCTGTCAGGCTGGAGTCTGGCGCGGCTTTTTCCAAAGGAAAGCGCTTTGTTACTCGTTCCCTGTATCTGTCTCAGCATGATAAACCAGAAGATACCCAGAATGAGTATCCATGGAACAATCCCGAGGAGCGCATTGAGAAATGGATAGTTCTTCTTCTTGTCACCTTTGAACTCTATGTTATTGTTCAGGAGGGTAGGTATCAGGTTCGGATCGTTGTATGGAATGACAGTATGAAACGAAACCAGAGGGGTATCAACTCCTGTGATGTACCCATAGATGTCATTGTCGACGAACCTGAGCTTCTGGACCTTGCCCTCTTCTACGAGATTGATGAAATTCGAGTATTCAATCTCCTGATAGCTCTCCTTTGGTTTATTAAACATGAACATGAGAAATAGAGCGATGAGTCCGATGATGGCAATGAGCGCCAGACGATTCGAAGGTTTAAAGCTCTTGAAGTCATTCTTATTGTTGTTACTCACTCGATTCCCTTTCTGATACAAACTCGGCTATATAATCGATTTCCCGGTATCTCTCATTGAAATCCAGACCGTACCCGATGAGAAACTTGTTCGGAACCACGAATCCGGTGTAGTCTATGTCTATATGTACCTTTCTCATCTCCGCTTTGTCAAGAAGTGTACATATCCTGATACTTTTCGGCTCATGAAGCTTCAGATACTTAATAATATAATCGACCGTATATCCTGTATCAATGATATCCTCAACGAGCAATATATTTTTCCCTCGTATATCCATTTTCAGATCTTTGATTATCCGCACATCTCCGGTCGACTTTGTGCCCTTATAGCTGGAAGTCGCAATGAAGTCAATGGAAACAGAAGAGCTGATATGTCTGCACAAATCAGCAAGAAAAATGAACGCTCCTTTGAGGTTGCAAACAAGAACGATTTCCTCATTCCCGTAATCTCTGGACAAGAGGTTCCCGAGCTCTTTCACCTTCTGCTCGATCTGCTCTTTCGTGATCACAGTTCTTAGATTTTCCAATGTATCATCCGTCACGGGAAAAGCTCTTGTTTTTCTTCTCGGTTCTCAGCTCACACACGAGTACCCTGCCCGTTTTTTCTGTCACTCTGTATCCTTTGGCGACTCTGTTGCTCTTGCCATACAGGGAGCGGAATACACCCACTATTCTTCCCTTCGATTCCAAAATAGGAACCATTTCACGCAGGACCACGGGCACCTTGTCGTCTATGAATATACTTTTTAATTTTTTTCTGCCGATTCTCTCGAGCTCGATCCGGTCCCCACTTCTTCGGCTTCGAACAATGATCGGGAAATCTATCGCATCCAAATCAATGTATATTCTTTCTTTCTCGAAAACATCGACGGAATCCCGAAGGGAAAAATGAATGCTCTGCTTGATCTCGTGGATATAAACGGTCTCCTCTGGACCTCCTGCAGTGTAAAGATACGTTTGAAAAACAGGGGCGACAACCCTTTTCTCAAATACAAGCGATTCATACTCCTTCCTGATTCTGAATAATTCATTCTGATAAATAGTTTTATTCGTTTCAAGCTTGTCCTTTATGATTCCTTCGAGCGAACGGAAAGGGAGATAACTCCTCTTCTGAAAACATGCACTGAAGGTCAGCTGCTGGATACACTCCATGATCACCCTTCTCTTCAGTGAATTCGGAAGTGCGCTGAACTGTGTCAGAGCGATTTCGATCTTTCCATTCACGCGGTTTCTTACTGCTTTTCTCAGAAACTCATTGGTCTGTGTGCTCAGTAGCGCATCCTCTTCCCGCAGTATTTGGGACAAGCTCAGTATGTGCTCTTTGAAGTGAGCGTTTAATTCTCCGAAAAGGGGAAGCACTCTGTTTCTGATCATATTTCTGGAAAAATCATTGCTGAAATTCGTGCTGTCGATGCGGTATTCGGCTCCCATTGTATTTAAAAAATCAATAACCTGTTCTTTTGTGAGACAGAGCAGCGGGTGGATCACCTTCCCACTCACCGGGAATATTCCGGAAAACCCTCTGGGACCGCTACCTGAAATGAGACGGAATATAATCGTTTCAATGTTGTCATCGAGGGTATGACCGGTCGCGATCTTCACAAACCCCTCCCTCTCGCACACCGCATGCAGTGTTTCAAATCGTATCCTCCGACAGGCTTCCTCGAGTGATTCCCCTTTCTGCCTCTTTCTCCGAACGTCCACATTCTGCGTAAAGAATCGAATACCCATTTTATCGCAGAGCATTCCCACAAACTGTTGATCTGCAAGGGATTCACTGCCCCTCAATCCGTGTTCCAGGTGAAAACACGCAAGACTGAAACCCAGCTCCTTCGAAAGCTCCGCCATGATATGAAGGAGAGCTACCGAGTCAGGGCCGCCAGACACTGCAATCAGCAGATTTTCACCCGTTTCCAGAAGTCTGTTTTCGACGCAGAAACGCCTTACCAGTTCCACCAAGAAATCACTCTTGCTCCTGTGCAATTCCATCACATTCCTGTGCAACCTCCATAGAAAAGAAATATTCCCTGACCATGTGACGGGGAAAGAAGGGTAAAGTGTAGAAGACGTGTGTAGGTATGTATAGAGATATTTATCGAGAGTGGGGGTCGATCTGCAGCTCTGTGAGCAATCGATTATTGAACTGGTTCATCGCCTCCTCGATTGATTTTGATATCAGCACATTGAGCGCCTCCACCACTCTCCCAAGCCCCTCATTGAGATATTTTCTCTCTTCCTGGGTGAAGTTTTCAAGCACGTAGTCACAGAGGTCTTTTTCTGTTTCCGTCGGTGGTTTCCCTATTCCGAATCGCACCCTGGGAAAATCTTCTGACTTCAATGAATAAATGAGCGACCGTATTCCATTATGGCCGCCGGACCCGCCTCCGTTCCTGATTCTGATCATTCCGAAAGTAAGTTCCAAATCATCGGCTACGACCAGGATATCTTTTGTTTTTATTTTCAGGAAACTCGCGAGATAGAGCACCGCTTCTCCGCTGAGATTCATGAACGTCTGTGGTTTTAGGAGCACCACACTTTCTCCAAAACACTTCCCCCTCCCGAAAACTGCCTTTTTTTTCTTGATGTTCAGATCGATCTCGTGATATTCTGCAAACCTATCAACAACCATAAAACCCACGTTATGCCTATTATGCTGATACTGCCTGCCCGGATTTCCAAGCCCGACAATCATCTTCAAGGTGCGTCTCCCGTAATAATAACGATGTGACTAAAGCGGAACATCACTCCGTCTTTTCCGTCTCTGGAGGTATTTCTCCCTCAGCGGGTGCAACAGCAACTTCAGCAACTTTCTCTTCCTCTGCGACAGGAACCTTGATTACGGTAGGTGAACCGATCGTCACCACTACCTGCTCTGGATTCGAGATAAGTGTAACTCGCGGTCCTACTTCAATATCACGTACGTGGAGAGAATCTCCAAGATCCAGCTCTTCAATGTTGATCGTGATGCTCTCAGGGATATCCTTCGGAAGGCACTCTATTTCCAGATCGCGGAGGAACAGCTCCAGAATACCTCCCTTCTTTACACCTTTCGAAACCCCCACAATCTTGATCGGCACCTCAGTTCTCAGGACCTTCCCCCTCTCTATCTCGAAAAAATCGACGTGGATTATATTCCGCTTTACTGGATCAAGCTGAAAGTCTTTTACTATGACCTCTGCTTTTTCATCTCCCTCGATATCCAAAGAGATGATGGAATGCTCCCCAATTTTCTCAAACATCTTTTTAAAATCCAGATCCCGTACAGAGAGTGCTTTTGTACCCTTGTGTCCATAGAGAACGGCCGGTATAAGACCTTTTCTTCTCAACTTTTTTGCAATTTCTTTCCCTGTTTTTTCCCTCTTTTTTGTTTCGAGAACGTATGCTTCCATAACACTTTCCCTCTTATCCTAAGTAAAATTACGATCGATTTCGGTGAGAAATGTGCATCTCAGTGACGATTTCCTCAAAGCAATGAACACTATTCGAGACCAACAAGATGGTTACTTTCAGCGTCGAGAAAAAGAGGAGATACTGACCTGTCCTTGTGTATTCGCTCGATCGCATCAGCAAGCAGACTGAATATTGAGAGTATCTCGATTTTATCGGCGTCGGACCTATTCTTGTTGAAATAGATAGAATCTGTGACCACGACTTTTTTTAAAAAAGAATTGTTAATGTTCTTCATCGCATTCGCTGAAAACACTCCATGAGTCGCACACGCGTAAATGTTCTTCGCTCCCTTCTCGTGGAGTGCATTCGCAGCAGCACAGAGTGTACCCGCCGTATCGATCATATCATCTATGATTATGAGATCAGCGTCCTTGATCTGATCCTCGCCAATGATGTTCATAATTGTTGCCTTGTTTTTCTCATACCTCCGCTTGTCGATAATCGCCATATTTGTGCGGAGCAAACGTGCAAAAAAACGAGCCCGCTCGACACCACCCGCATCCGGTGATACAACAGTATAATTCCCCTTTGTTTTCCTGAAATAGTCGAAAAGTACAGGGGTTGCAAAAAGGTGATCCACAGGTATATTGAAGTACCCCTGTATCTGCAATGCGTGAACGTCGAGAAGTAATATTCTTTGAGCACCTGCCACTGTGAGGAGATCCGCAACGAGTTTTGCGGTAATTGGGGTTCTGGGCTGGGCTTTTCTGTCCTGTCTTCCATAACCGTAGTAGGGAATGACTGCTGTTATTCTCTTTACGGATGCCCTCTTCAACGTATCGAGGAGTATGAGGAGTTCCATGAGATTTTCATTTGCCGGGTTTGAGGTGGGTTGAATGACGAACACATCGGCACCCCTCACCGATTCATTGATCTGTATAAAAATCTCATTATCAGCAAACCGGCAAATTGTCACATCGGTGAGTTCTGTATTCAGTTTCGCTGCAATTCTCTCTGCGAGAATTCTGTTTGCAGTTCCCGAAATGATCTTCAGTTCCGAACCAGTCAATTTCCTTCCCTCTTTTTCGAAATATTGCATCTCCTACTACAATAAAATGTGCCTCCCTAGGTGTTACCCTTAACACTGAAAGAAAAAGTGCAAAATCTGGGGCGGGAGGATTCGAACCCCCGAATGTCAGGACCAAAACCTGATGGCTTACCGCTTGCCGACGCCCCAATTCCCTCACATAATATAAATACATATTTTTCAAATGCAAAATAAAAAAATGCTGGGATTTGATAAATCTTTAATATGAAGGAGTTAAATGGGATTGTAGTATTCTTCCACTCTCTGTATTTTTTCTTATCCTATTTCGGAAACTCAATTGACCCTTACCGTCAGCTTTACCCTTCCTGTTCTTCCCTCTTTTCCTCTCTCTCCCTTTCGCTATTGTACGCTTCGAGTACTGCCTTCTGGAGCACCTCTCTGAAAGCCGAATTGATCGGGTGTGCAACATCTTTGAACTCGCCACTGGTGGTTTTTCTGCTCGGCATAGCAACGAATATCCCGCTCTGTCCATCGATTACCTTCAGGTTGTGAACGACGAATGAATCATCGAACGTGACTGACACATATGCTTTTAATTTTCCCTCGTTGCCAACCCTTTTTACCCTCACATCGGTGATGTTCATGATAGGTTACACCTCTCTCTTTTAAACTGAAAGAACGGTTCTATGAAAATCCTATCATATATAAAAATAATGTCAAGAAAATTGAATTAGCTTTTAAAAATTAAACTCTATGCATTTTGTGGTCTTTTACTGATATTCATGATCTATTCGCCACTGCAGCAGCCGTCGATCAGAATAGGATTTCTCCTCAGCGAGCACATCAAAGCTTTCAGAAGCTTCTATCGTAGATATATCTGTACAGCTCATAGTTCGCAATGACCTTTTTTACATAATTCCTGGTTTCAAAAAACGGTATTTCCTCAATGAAATACAATAATTCATCATATCCGTTCCTGGTCATCCACCTCTTCACGTTGGTTGGTCCGCCATTGTAGGCTGCAAGTACGAGCTCTTTTGACTCAAAGCGTTCGAAGAGGAAATGTAAGTATTTAATACCTATCTCTATGTTCCTGGAAGGATCAAAAAGCTCCTCCCTCAAGACATGTTTTCCCTCAAGCCATGCTGCGGTTTCTGGAAGAATCTGCATGAGCCCAAGTGCCCCCCGCTGAGATTTGGCTTTCGGGTCATACATGCTTTCAGCCCTAATGAGGGCAAGAATGAATAAGGGATCTGATATCGAGATAGATTCCTGAATAAATTTTACTATACTCTCCACATACACTGAGGGATAACAGAGCTTCAATATTTCCACAGGGAGGAACAGTACATACTTCCTGTCGGTAAAGTCGAGCATTTTTTCACCGTAGAGAACTCCTCCCACAATATTCCCCGTCTCATGGCATGCCGTAGAGAGGATATAGCACTGATAGACACCCTCTTGAGAATTCGCAAAAACATAATCAGGATCAATGATATCGAATATTTCTCGGTACAGGCCAGAATCCAGCAATTCCATGAGAACCGATCCTCTGTCTTCATGAGTTTTCACTATCTCAAAGAAATAGCTGTAAGGAAGCACACCACTGAGTATCTCGAGTATCTTCGATTCCGCACGCTTCTTTTGAATATTTCTGCTGAAGAGCAGGACATAAAGATCCAGAGCTTCTTCGTATCTTTTTTGTTCGAATAGCATATCGGCTCGCCTTAGTGCATCAGAGCCCACAGCGGCTCTCTCCGCTGCAACAAAGTAATAATAACTTCCGGGTGCATGTATGACAGCATCTGCGAAAAAAGAGCTGCTGTCATAAAGACTGAGAACCGAGTATGCCCATGCCTCGTAAATAGGGCTCTTCATCAAGTAGCGTGACCCTTGTAAGAATTCCACTGCAAAGTCTCTGTTGCCTGTTTGCAAAATATAATAAAATGTATCGTAGATGAACCTTTCAGAGTTTGGAAACCCTTTATAGGTCTGTAAAAAGACCATTGCCTGTTTCACGTTTTGTTCAACCGGGCGGTGGTCTCTATCCAGAAGAAGCTTGAGGAACGCTGCATCGGCTGAGACATTTTTTTCATTTCCCCTGTTCTTCAGGTACTGCGCAAGATATGAAACCGACTGGCGTCTATCTCCAAGATAAAAATAACAGTAAGCCAATTTTACCAGTGCATCAGGGTCTTCGAAAGCCGAAAAATAATCTTCATACAGAACAGCTGCTGACTGATAATCCCCCTTTTCATAAAAACAGTAGGCTCTGAGCTGCGCGACGTACTTATCATAAGGAATGAAATGAGAGATAAAGAGCGCTCCGTCGTGCAGGGAATACTGTATGCAGAGATGAATCAGATCTGTTTTCGACACTCCCTTTTGCCCCAGCACATAAATCAAACGGGAGTCGTTCACAATTTGCTCGAGCGTCTTCTTCGTGTACACATTCGTCTCCCCTCTGAGGAGCTGCACATAATAATCAGCAGCGTCGCGTAGTCTTCCGCTTGAGTGATAGACAACTGCGGTGAAATAGAGAACATGCGGGAGAAGAGAGTTCTGTCTTTTCATGACCTTTTCAATAGTATGGTGGTCTACTTTTCGCTTACGATAGAGTGTATTGATTCTTCTGAGCGTCGCAGTGGAAATAGACAACCGATCAACTGCCTCTCCATAGGATGAAGATCTGCTCTCTATTCCGGAGAGTACTCTGCTGTACCAGAGCATTGCGCTCGAGTAATCCTCAAGCATCTCATAATTCGTTCCTATAAAATATGCAATAAAGAGCTTCTGACTTTTCAAGAAATCGAAAGAAACAACTCTGTACAACTCTTTCAACGATTCTATGGACATTTCGTAGAAACCGAGCCGTTCATACGCCTTTGCAAGCAGCAGTTGTTCGAGATCGCTTTGAATCCGCTTGTTTTCAAACTGATCAACGATCTCCCTGTAATTTTCTTCTTTGAATAATCTGAGTGCATCAGTTCGAAAATCACTGCGACCTGAAGAAGCAAACAGATTGAAAAACGTGCCAAAGAGCGAGACACACAATGTGATGAACACAAGGAACACTTTCAACATGAGCAGTTTTTCCCGTGAATATTATTTATACAACTCCGAGGAATCTGGTAATTCCATTATATATAGTATCAGGAAGCACCGAAAGAATGGCAAGGAGAAAACGTTTGAGAAAAGGATAGAAAAAAGAGCTTTGTGTAACTTTCTCTAATTTTAGGATCTGTCGATGGGTGAAAAATACGAGCAGAAAGCTCAAGAGAAGAGCCCCCTTCGTCAACCCCACGAGAAGACCGAACACGCTGTCCAGATCGGTTATGTTCAATGATTCAACCAGACTGGTAAGTGCATTTCTTATTACCACCATGAGGACCGCGGTGCAGAAAAAAATCGCAATAAAGGACAGTATGAGAGAAAGATCTTCATTCTGAATGATCGTTTCCAGGAAGAAGCCCATTTGGCGATAGAAGAGGAGCGCCAGTGCTATTCCGAGAATCATGATCATGAGTGAAAAGACCTCATGAATGAAACCCTTCAGGTACCCTCTGATGCTCAATACAACGAGAACAATCAATATAAAGACATCGATAATGTTCATATGATAGCGGTATTCCTTTTGAAATTCTTCTTCCTGCTCTCACTGTTCCCGATTTTTCCCCAAAATGCGCTATATTATATATTTAGTATATCGTATGAAGAGGTTGAATTGATGAGCACGAATGACGAATTTGAGAAATTGATGCACTCTTTGATAAAGCAGATAATCAAAAACAGGCAAGATGTATCCTCAAAAAGTGATTTTGTTTACGACGTCATATTTTACACACTTCATAGCCCGAAACTTATGAATATGATAAAGGAAGTACCAAAAGCGCTCCAGTGCTCATCGTGTACAGAAGAAGTCAGGCTTGCCCGAATAATAGAACTGCTTGCGCTCGTGAATCGATCCATCGATATTCTCTTGAAAAAAGAAAAAGATGAAGACCACCTCTGTTTTCAAAGGGGAAACAACGAAAACGATACTGAAAGAGTCATTTTTTCTACTTCTTGACGATTTCCGCTGCGATACAGGTTCTATTTCTTCCCGTACCTTTTGCTGTATAGAGAGCAGAATCGGCCTTATCGATCAGATCCTGGATTGTTCCTGCATCTATGGGGTAGGTCGACACGCCGAGACTTATGGTGAGCTTTCCACCCGGTTGGTCCTCTTCACCAGGAAAAGCTGTTGTCTCGATGCTCTTTCGTAGCCGTTCGGCGAACAAATGTGCACCCTCCTTGTTTTCTTCCGGAAGGATCACACAGAACTCCTCTCCGCCATAACGGACAGGAATGTCTGATTTTCTCGTGGACAACCGCAAAAGTTTTGCAATGTTCTTCAAGGCCTTATCTCCAGCAGGATGACCATGGAGATCGTTGTAATTTTTAAAAAAATCAACGTCGAAAAGTATCAAAGAGAGCGAATGCCCATAGCGCCGAGCTCTGAGAAGTTCGTTCTCGAGTCGTCTTTTAAAATATCTATAATTGAAGAGACCAGTGAGCTCGTCGGTAAGCGATATCTGCTCCATCTTTTGATAAAGTATTGAGTTGGAGAATGCAACAGATATGAAGTGGGCGAGAAGGCTGAATATTTCCTGTTCGGAACGCGTAAATAATTCCTGGCTCATTTTCTGCCCAACAGCAATGAGGCCTTTTATCTGCTTTTTTGGAATTATGGGTGCGATGAGAGTTATACCGCCGTCAATGAGCCTCCTCCATCCCTCATTGAGGAAGTCCTCCTCCACATCGTACAGATTCAAAGCAATCATCTTTTTATCGAACTTTTGGAAAAGAGGGTCTTCCAGGCAAAGGGAATAATTTTTCCACTTGTGTTTCGGAAAACCCTTGGAATAAATGGGAAATATGATGTTTGGGTCCCTCTTGGTGGGAAGAAACACAATCGCCTGGTTTGTCTGAAGCTGACCGATGAGTGAGAGAATCGATGATTTGATCAACTGCTGCGGCTCGAGTATCGAGGTGAGGTTTATCGAAACTTCGAACAGGCTGTGCAGATCATAAATCTGTTTTCTCATCTTTTTCGTCACATTCTGCAGCACTTTATTCACACGTGAGATGTAGTGATTGTCTAAGGATTTTTCATCTGTGCCCGAGGGGAATCTGCGGAAGAAAAAAATCCATGTGAAGAAAAAAAAGCAAACGGAAACAGCAGCGCTCGCAAGCAGTTCAATGATCAGCGGGAAACTGAGATAAGCATTGAGCACTGAGTACACCGCGATTTGAAAAAAAACAAAAAATACGGTTGCAAATATGAATGCGCGCTCTTTTCTCATGCTCTCCGTGTTCTCACGGTGATGGACAAGTCTTATTATTATTATAGAACATTTTTCTCGAGAGTGAAAAAAATAATCCTTCGAATGGTTACTCCATCATTCACAGCCGAAGGATCGAATACCGGGTGGCATTTTCAATGGGAACGCGGTTTTGCTTAAATAGTCGGTTGTAGAGGATATTTTCGACCTCCCTATAGGACAAGGCCTCAAGCACATCTTCCATACAAATATGCTCTCTCTGTGCCAGGTCTGCGATGGTTCGGGATACCTTTATCACTTTGTAGTATGCTCTCACGGAGAGCTTGAACCTATCGACCGAAGCATGCAATAGCTTTTCTATTTGATCGCTCAGGGGACAGAGCTTTTTCACGATTTCAGCGCCCATCATAGCATTGAGGGTAAGGTGATATTTTTTCAACCGTTCGGTCTGCAGTTCTCTTGCCCTGATGACTCTTTCTCTAATCGCAGAGGATGACTCAGAATGAGCTGAGTCCATGATATCCTGGGCCTTCAGAGGCTTGACCTCCACCTGAATATCGATTCTGTCGAGAACCGGCCCTGATATTTTCATATAGTATTTCCCTATCTGAGTCGAGCTGCACTGACATCTTCGTTTCTGATCAAACAGGTACCCACAGGGACACGGATTCATGGCCGCAACAAGCATGAAACGGGCAGGGAACGAAATGCGGCTGTCGGCCCGGGATATGGTAATTTTTCCGCTTTCCATTGGCTGTCGTAGAGACTGCACTATCGAACTCTTGAACTCGGGAAACTCATCGAGAAAGAGAATCCCGTTGTGGGCAAGCGTAATTTCCCCTGGAATGGGATTTTTCCCACCTCCGATTATTGAATTCTCTGATGCGGTATGATGCGGTGCCCGAAATGGTCTATACCATATCAGTCCCTCACGAGCGGGAAGAAGGCCGGCAATGCTGTATATCTTTGATGTTTGAATGGATTCCTCCTCAGTCAGTGGTGGTACTATGGTGGGTATACGGCTTGCAATCATTGTCTTTCCAGAACCGGGAGAACCAATCAGAAGAATATTATGGCCTCCTGCAGCAGCAATCTCCACAGCCCTTACAGCGTAGTTCTGCCCCCTCACTTCAGAAAAATCACCCTCTCCTTCCTGTCGCATTCCCCTTTCTCTCTTTTTTTCGATCAGAATCTCCCCCTTTCGAAGCCCGCAGTTTTTCCCCTTTCCGGAAAACGGCTCCACCGCATCCCGCAAATACTGGACGGGGAAAAGTCGTAAGCCTGCGATAAGTCGGGCTTCACTGCAGTTTGCAGAAGGAAGAATGATGTTCTGTATTCCGATTTTTTTTGCTTTTTCAAGAATTGCAAGTATCCCATGAATGGGACGAACATACCCATCGAGGGAAAGTTCTCCAAGGATGATGAATGAGTGCATGTTTTCACTCGGTTGTATCTGGCCGGACACCGCGAGAATACCAAGGGCAATTCCAAGATCGAAGATAGATCCTTCTTTCCGCTTATCGGCAGGAGCAAGATTGATGGTGATCTTCCCGAGGGGAAAGGTATATCCGGAGTTTCTGATCGCTGAATTTACTCTTTCCTTTGCCTCACGAACGGCAGGGTCTGGAAGACCGACGATCGAAAGTTGTGGGAGCCCTTTTTTGAGATCCACTTCGATCTCTATGAGGTCGGAGTCTACTCCTATTACTGTCGCTGAGATGAGACGAAAGAACATACAGGGACCTTTCACCACAAAGAAACACACAAAAGGGAGTTTTTATTGCAAGGAGGATGGAAAAAATACAGGAGGCGAAAGAGAAGTGGCTGTGATACAGTGACTACCTTTCCTCGTATTGAATTCTTTTCTTTATGATGAATCCTTTCGCTCTATTCCCCTTTGATTCTTCGATAATACCGAAGCTCCCACCACCGAGATAACAAACTTCTTCCCTTTGCTTTAAAGGGTAAGATTTTTTTATCTCATTAATAATGCAGTCGAAATGTGCTTTTCTTCCAGTATCTCTATGTACTATTGCAGTGAGAATTTTATTAATTGGCTTGTTGCATACAGGACAAATATCCTTGGGAAAGTGTTTCCTGCGGGATTTGTACCTTCGATACCGGTGGGATTTTTTATGATGATGAGTATTCAAAAGGACACCTCTGAAGTGAAAATAATAACGCTTTTCCTACAATGACAACCGGAAATGATTTATTTCATGAGTCCGGAGGTAAGAGAATTCGCAAGCTTCGTGATTGCCTCGTTCATGTAGTCTTCATTGTGGATCATCTGTTTCAGATTTTCAATACGCTTTCTCCGCAGCGCGTGTATATCTATTTTGATTGATCCAAATCTGATGGTTTGAATGGATTTGCTGTTCTGTCGTTTTCCCATTGAGGTATTTCTCAGAAAATTTTTGGATCCTCCCACATAACACATGACCGGAATATATTCAACCAGTGATCCGCAAGATATTCACCGAACATGAAAGGCATCCTCAATATAGTGAATTCTACCCTCATCAATGCTTGCGACATCAAATCTGATCACATGGTCGGAAAGGTGTTTCTTCTGGATATACGCCATCGCGACGCGTATAATATTGTTTTGTTTTGAAAAACCGACTGCTTCCATTCCCTTTCCGAATGATCCAGTATTCCTCTTTTTCACCTCGACAAAAACGATCGTATCCTCTTTCCGTGCGATTATATCAATCTCTTTCGTTTTATATCTGTAGTTTCTCTCCAGAATATCCCATCCTCTTTGTACGAGATATCTTGATACCTGGTTCTCACCATCTATCCCTTTGAATTTCCTATTCATTGAATATCTTTCTTATGTACGCTTTAGAAAGTGGCTTCTTTATAAAAAAGTCCCTGGACTCCTGAAGATCGATTACCTTTTCATAATCAATCTTCTCGCCAAATTCGTCGAGTAGCACAGTGATCTTCGGCCGCAGCGGATATATCGAATTCGCACTCACCACCCGTGCCACCATCCCGTTATTCAACTCCACTATGCTTCCAACAGGATAGATTGCCATGGTGCTGAGAAAGGCTTTCACAATGGTAGGATCGAACTTTCTACTCGTTCCTGCGATGATATTTTTCATTGCACTGTAAGAAAGGTGTTCCTCTCTGTAGCTTCTTTTCTTTGTCATTGCAACAAAGGCATCACATATTGAGACGATTCTCGCATACTCTGATATTTCATCTCCTTTCAATTTTCTTGGATATCCACTCCCATCGTAGGATTCGTGATGCTGGAGGGCAACAGAGGCAACATCGTTTCCCAGCTCAAGCTCTTTGATGATAATTCTATACCCGTAAATAGGATGGGTTTTAATTCTGTTATATTCATCTGGTGTGAGAGAACCATTCTTCTCTGTGATATAATTCGGCACTCTCACCATCCCGATGTCATGCAAAAGGGCGCCTGTAACCAGAGGAACAAGCCGGTTGTTCCCATATCCGAGTGAGAGCCCCGTTACAGTGGAGAGGATTGAAACGTTTACACTGAGAGAGTTCAGATATTTGCCCTCCTGTTCACGCATAATTTCGTGTATTGAATTATTCGGATCTTTGCTCACTTCGATTATGAGCTCGTCTACCGAGTTTATGATTCTTTCTTTTTCGTATCCGACGCCGTTTCTTACTTTCTCGAAAATGTCTTCCACTAAACGACTCAGATCTCTGTATATGTGATGAAACGTCCTCACCACACGTTTCTCCGCAACAATGCCGTCACCCTTCTGCAGCATCTGTGTGAGCTTACTCACCTCATCCTTTATAGAAAGCTTTTTCTGTTTTATCGATCTCCCGACAGTGACGATTTGACCGGCAGTCTCGACCTCTTCAATCCCCCATTTCTTTAAACGATTAATATCTTCCTCTTTTAGAGGCACCATCGGTGCAACAAGCATGTTGTTCATATCGATATACACTGCCTTATCAAATACCATTCCTGGTTTTAGTTCTTCAACTTTCAACTTCTTCATTGCCATTTTCTGTTACAGGCTCCGATCTTCTTCAACGCATAAATCTATTACTACAGGGACGCAGCAAAACTCACTCCTCATTTTCATTCCACGGTTTCAGGGTATACACAAATGCCAATAATTTTGCGACTATTTCATACATTTCCTCAGGGATGTAATCTCCCACATCAAAATTCATGAGCGCCTTGCTCAATAGATCATTTTCTTCAATAAAAATATCATTTTCACGTGCAATTTTTACAATCAGGTCAGCAAGATGATCATTCCCCTTTGCGATTATCTTTGGAGCAGGCTCCTGTTTCTCGTATTTCACTGCAACAGCTCGCTTTTTCATGTTCTTCACATCTTTATATCTATTCTTTTTAGGAGTCTGAAACGATCAAAATCCTTCTCATCGAATCCAACCATCTGGATTTCGACCTCTCTGCCTGGGTACACTTCCTCAAATTTGCTTCGGAGCTCCTTGTTTCGCATTTTCAAAAGGCCTTCTATCCGTTCATCATTCGTTCCGATTGCGCACACAATTGACTCATAATTCACAGAAATGAGAAAGACAATCTTTCTCAATTCATCCAGGTGTATGAGAAGAAAAATGCCGCTTTCGCCATTTTTATTTCCGTGAAATAATTTTAAATCACCTATTCCATATTTGGTGCCTAACTTGAGGGGAAAGCAGAATAGAAATGTTTCCGGATCTATATAATTCAAAATGCTCTGCAGTACGAAGTACTTGCGAATGCTACCCTCTGTGCCTGAGCGTTTGGGGATATTGCGCGCTGAGCTTTGCTTCTTGAGAGTTTTTTTAAGACTTTCCTTTGTTGCCCGCTGCTCATCCGGCTGAATTACTACAGAATGACTCTCAAGAAACTTATCGGAGGTTATCAATTTGTCAATAAAGGGTTTTTGCGTGTTCAGCAAACGAAGAACATGACCTCTGTTGACTGCGCTTCTCTTCCCGTCGAGACCTGAAACAAACTTCAATACGAGGGAAGGTTTTATTCTATTGACTCGCGCAATGAAAAGCCTGTGCTGGATACTCTCGCTCAACCTCGCGTGATGAACTCTCCCGTTGAACTCAACAAGAGAATGCCCTTTTCCAAGGGTTGAAATGACTCTCACTCTCACGAGTCTTCCAGGGGTAAGTTTATCGCTGTTTAGAGCTGAGGCTCTCAAAGCGGTCGTTTTGTCTGCTTTTTCAATTCCCATATTTCCTGTATCTGTGCTACCGGTTTATAGGAGTACCTGTGCACCTCGCTCGGACCAAATTCGAGCAATTTACTCTTGTGGAAGACAGTCCCATATCCTTTATGCGCAGAGAAACCGTAGTGTGGATATTTCTGTGCGAGCCCGATCATGATATCGTCTCTCCACACCTTTGCCACGATACTCGCTGCGGCGATCGAAACACTCTTTTCCTCCCCTTTTATCAGGGAAAGCATACTAATAGAAATATCGTTTAAATTCAGTGCATCGATTAATAAAAAATCCGGTTTTACCATCATGTCATCAACAGCTCTTTTCATCGCGATTTTCGTGGCATTGAATATATTCACCTCATCGATTACATTAGAATTGACAAAACCGATTCCAATACAAAAAGCAGTGGAACGGATCATTTCGAACAACATCCTCCTCCTTTTATCGCCAATTTTCTTGGAGTCGATGATACCAGAGGGAATAGTGTGTTTATTTAGAATAACACACGCGGCCACCACGGGCCCGGCGAGCGCACCCCTGCCTGCCTCATCCATACCACCGATAAATTTGAATCCTCTTGAAACCGCGAGATTTTCATAGGTGCACATCTCACTGCGATTATAGCTGTACACTGTCCTGTCCAGGTTCCATAAATTACATAATGCGTGCTGGAAGTATTTTCAAGTGGAATTTCCTCTGTCTGCCGACAAGTACGGGGAAGGAATGAATGCCTTTCTCTCCGACAGACGTGTACAGTAGATGTCAGAGATGTAAAATATTTTACAGTTTCTGCTTGACCTGGGCTGCTTTACCTACTCTGTCTCTCAGGTAATACAGTTTCGCCCGTCTCACTTTGCCTTTTCGAACAACCTCGATTTTCTCGATTCTGGGAGAATTAAGTGGGAAAACTCTCTCTACCCCGATTCCATAGGACTCCCGTCTGACACGAAAGGTTTTTCTGCTTCCGCTGTTCTTGATCCCTATTACATATCCTTCAAACACCTGTACTCTCTCTCTTTTTCCTTCTACTATTTTCACGTGTACTCGTACCAGATCACCCGGCTGGAATGGAACCTGCTCATATTTTATATATTGCTCGTCCACTTCATTCACTAGGTTCATGGGTTATTCTCCTCTATCACCTCTTGTAATATTTTTTTATATTCTGCTGAAAGAACAGAAAAATCCAACAGGTCAGGTCTTCTTTGCAATGTATTCAAGATCCTTCTCTTCATTTTCCACTTTCTTATTTCATTGTGATTCCCGGAAAGGAGCACGTCTGGAACCGAGTGACCTCTGAACACCGCAGGTCTCGTGTACTGTTCATATTCCAAAAGACCGGTTGAATCAAAGCTTTCTTCTACTTTCGATTCGTTATTTCCCAATGCGCCCTCGAGTTCCCTCGTGATTGCATCAATCAGAACTGCAGCTCCAATCTCTCCGCAGGTAAGCACATAGTCACCGACGGAAATTTCTTCATCAACAAGTTGCTCAACCACCCTGTGATCGATACCTTCATAGTGACCGCACAACACGGTAAGAGCCTCCTCCTTCGCCAGCTCTCGTATCCGCTTCTGCTGCAGCACAGCCCCCATCGGGCTCAGATAAATCACCGAACCTCTGTTCGGAATGCTCTCAACCGCACTGAAAATGGGAGCCGCACTCATCAACATGCCAGAACCTCCTCCAAAAGGATAATCATCTACACTTCTGTGTTTATCCGTGCTGAAGTCCCGTATGTCGATGACGGAAACTTTCACGATTCCTCTGTCGATGGATTTCCTGACTATGCTCTCCTGTATGAAGCAGTTCACTGTATTCGGAAAAAGCGTTATCACGTGGAAAATCATCGATCCGTATCAAAAAAGACCGTCAATGACGTCGATAATGATCTCCTTTTTATCAATATCGATTTTTTTTACCACATCTTTCACTGCCGGTATAAATACCCGGTCTTCTTCATCGTTGAAAGGACGTACCACGTATACATCACAGCTCCCTGCGTTGACAATATCAACAATCGTTCCGATTGAATCACCCTTACTGCTTACTATCGTGCAGCCGGTTATGTCATAACAGTAGTGACTCGATTCTTCGACCCTTATTGCGTTCTCTCTGTCGATATAGAGCTGTGTGCCGGTAAAATCCGAAACATCATCCCGGCTGTCAAGATCTTCAAGCTTCAGAATTACGAAGTCTTTCGCATATCTCACGTTCTCCACAAAAACCTTTGCATACAGAGCGCCTCGTTTAATATACACGAAGGACAGAGCACTGAACCTCTTCCTCTCATCGGTTTGAGGAGTAACTTTCAACTCACCAGCCACGCCAAAAGGCTTGCACACCTTTCCAATGATTAGGTAGTCATTCTCCTCCTCTTTCTGTGTCATATTGTCTTTCAGCTCTTTACGAGGGATTTTGATGCACGTTAACTGTGAAAGAGAGCCCAACCACCTATCCAAGTATGTCGAGACTGATTCTCTTACCGGACTTTGCGATTGCAGCATTGAGTATCGTCCGAATCGCCTTTGCGATTCTTCCGTTCTTTCCTATGACCTTTCCAATATCCGCAGGAGCTACCTTCAATTCAAAAATGGTTGATTTCTCACCTTCAACCACGTTTATTTCAACAGCATCAGGCTCATCAACCAGTGCCCGTATGATATATAAAAGGAACTCTTTCTCTTTCATGGATTATCTCCTTCGCCGGTTAGTATTTGAATATTCGGCTCCGCACTACTACACCCCTATTCCCTTTTTATTCAGCAGTACTTTCACTGTATGACTGGGTTTGGCGCCAGTCGAAAGCCAGTGTTGAATCCGTTCAATATTCAGCTGCACTTCGTTTTCACCTTTTTCAAGGGGATGGTATAATCCAAGATTCTCAAGGTATTCACCATCTCTCTTCTTCCTGGAATCGATCGCAACAATCCTGTAAAACGGCCTCTTCTTTGTGCCCATTCTTGTAAGACGTATCTTAACCACTCACCGCTCCTTCTAATTATTTTATACAATATAATTTCAATTATTTTTTTCGTAAAGGAATATATCCATTCAATCACCTTCAGGTTCGACCTATGAGGGATGAAATTATATCGCCTCGCATTCTCCCGCCCTTCCCCATTTTTTTCATGAGTTTTTTCATCTGTGCAAATTTGTTCAGTAATCTATTTACATCAAAAACAGAGGTTCCGCTTCCAAAAGCGATGCGCTTTCTCCGGCTCCCGTTGATAATCTTGTAGTTCTCCTTTTCATTCTTTGTCATGCTGTTGATGATTGCCTCTGTTTTTGTCAGCTCCCGTTCATCGATTCCCAACCGTGCATTTTTCGGGAGCCCTGGCATCATTTCAAGAATATTCTCCAGAGGCCCCATTTTCCTCAACTGCCGAATCTGATCGAGAAAATCGTCGAGATTAAAAGTGTCCTTTTTTAACTTTTTTTCCAGTTTTTTCGCTTTTTCGAGATCGAAGTCTTCCTGAACCCTTTCGACGAGGGTAACTACATCGCCCATACTGAGTATTCTTGAGGCAATTCTTGCAGGGTGGAACTTTTCAAAATCTGTGACTTTTTCACCATTTCCGATACACTTTATCTGTTTTCCAGTGACGTAGGACATGGAAAGAGCAGCCCCCCCGCGGGCGTCTGAATCCATTCGAGAGAGGATGATACCGGTGATGCCCAGTCTCTCGTCGAATCCCTGTGCAACCTGTACCGCCGATTGCCCTGTCGCGGCATCGGCAACGAGCAGTATCTCATCAGGGGCAATCTTGTCACGTATTTGAATCAGTTCATTCATCATACCTTCATCAAGCTCGAGCCTGCCTGCGGTATCTATGATCAATGCACCGTAGCTGTTCTGCTTTGCATGCTTCAATCCCTTTACGCAAATATCAACCGGATCTCTGAGAGCTTCATTGTACACGGAATGACCACTTTTTTCTGCAAGGAGCTCGAGTTGTTTTACTGCAGCCGGTCTGTATACATCCGCAGCGACAAGGAGTGGTTTCTTGTTGTAGTTTTTCTGGATGTACTGTGCGAGCTTCACAGCGGTGGTTGTCTTCCCCGAGCCCTGTAGACCAACAAGCATGAGTACCGACATGCCTCCGCTGGCAATGGCCAGATCCTGTGTTGTCCCACCCAGAATTTTTACAAGGTAATCGAACACCACCTTCGTGAACTGTTGCGCAGGGGTGATGCTCTGAAGCACCTTTTCTCCAAGCGCTTCCTCGGTCGCTCCGTCTATAAACTCCTTGACCACCTTATAATTCACATCCGCTTCGAGAAGAGCGAGCTTGATATCCCTCAGACTTTCTCTGACGTTCTTTTCATTCAGGCTTCCCCACCCTCTCACTTTCTTCATTATCTCGGTAAGCCTGTCTGTCAGTGCATTCAACAATGATGCGCTCCTCCTCTACCTGAAGTGATAAAAATTCTTTTCAAGGAAATCTACCCGCTGTTTGGCATAGGAAAAATGCTCAGAATTCATATACCTGTCAATCACTATTTTATAGTAGCTGTATGCTTTTTCCAGATCTCGCAGTTTTCCGGGTCGATCGCAAATCTTTGCAGCTCTGAAATATATTTCATCAGATTCAACTCCCTTCCGTATAACCTGTTCGTATAGAGGAAGTGCCTGTTCATAATCTCCCAGTTGATAATAGATATCCCCCAAGCTTTTCAGAACCTCTCTATTAGATGGCTCGTATTCAAGTACTGTATTGTAGCTTTCGAGCGCACTGGTCAGTCTCTCATTTCTGTATTCGATCCTGGCTCTATAAAGGCTCGCTTCCTTCAATAACTGGCTCTGACTCTCAGATTCCGGCTCTCCCCCCGTGGCGACCCTTTTGGCGGAACCACCTCTGATGAGGATATCAAGATGTTTCACAGCTTCATCGTCTGCGCCCATCTGCATGTGTGATTTTGCGAGTATGAAGTGCGCCTCATCACTGTAGTCGCATTTCTGACATTTTTCCAGGTATTCGTACATGCTGCTGACTGCCTGAGAAAAAGCACCCTTTTTGAAGTTCCCAACACCCCTTCTGTAAGAATCGTTCTCATGTATCATGGGAACATCTACCTTCTGGCCCTCTTTGTCTATATAATATATATCTCTCTCCTCGTCTCTCAGGAAGCCAGTGAGGGATTCTTTCTCATCTGAAGCAGAATGGGCACCGTTTTTTGTAGGAATCTCGGAGCTGGGGAGTGAGACAGATGTGTCTGATTCTGCGGAAGCTTTTCCCTTTTTCCCCGCTTCCGAGACTTCTTCAGACTGTATTGAAGGCGCAGGCATTCCTCCAACCGATTCTCCTTTCTGGTCTTCGATTTCCGGCAGAATTTCGAGTTGGGGATACTTGTCAGGTACCAGAACATGGACCAGTACATATACATCCTTCTCCATATAACTGAAGAAAAGATATGATTTGCCCTCCTTTTGGGGATGGAGTAAAAACTCGGTATATTCTGGCTCAGTTACTCGTATCCTGAACAAAAGGGTCTCACTATCGAAACGATTCAGATACCAGCCCCCTCCGGGTAAACGAATCGTGAAATCAAGGTCCTTCTGCACCTGGATTTCCGTGTATGAAACCCCCTCGTCAACGTTGAAATAGGTGTTGATCGGGAGGCTAAAGACGGAATTCACGACGGTGATGAGAGCCAATACAATGAAGATCTCAAAGGCTCTTTTCATGCGTGCACTCGCTCGGAAATGAGATTCATCAAGGTTCTGCAAGCTGTTCTTTCTGCATGAGAACCTCATACTCTTCGCTGCGAAACTGAAATGACTGTATATTGGATTCCACTCCGACATCCCTATACCGCAGCAGTTCCGAAACTCTGGTGGGAAGTGGTTGGAGCTCTTCTTGAGATAAATCTGTGAGCTCGAAATAAAAGGAAAAAGACGGGAATGGATCGATCACCTGCGGTATGGCCGGGTTCGGAAGCAGGAGTCTCCTCTGCTCGGGAGCAATGAGCGTGGATACGCTTTCTTCGATCTCTGGGAGAGAACGTGATGATCTTCCTTTCACCGTACCGAGAATGAATCCCACCCCTGACGCAAGCAGTACGAGAAATATAAAAAGTGTCAGCACCATTCTCCTGTTTTCCTGAATCCAACGGATAATTTCATTCAATCGCCTGCTCCACCAGATCGAGTGATACGACTTTTGAAACTCCAGCTTCTTCCATCGTGATCCCGTAAATTACATCCGCAAACTCGATTGTCCGCCTGTTGTGTGTTATGATGATGAACTGTGTGGTTTCCGTAAACTCCTTTAACAGTTTGATGAATCTAATTATGTTTTCTTCGTCAAGGTCATGGTCAACTTCATCCAGGAGGCAGAAGGGGCTTGGTTTTTCCATGAAAATGGCAAACAGGAGGCCAATCGCTGTGAGCCCCTTTTCCCCTCCTGAAAGAAGGGAGCGGCGTTTTAATGACTTACCTGGAGGGCATGCCGTTATTTCAACACCCGAATCGAAAATATTAGACTCATTCAACAAAAACATATCAGTCTTTCCCCCGTTGAAGAGCCTCCTGAATATGCCGTTGAAGTTCCGCTTGATTTTTTCGAAGCTTTCCATGAAGATGGCCTTCGACTGTTCCACCGTTTTTGCCATCACCAATTGAATGTCATTTTTTGCCTTCTCCAGGTCTTCCTTCTGTTTTGTGAGATATTCGAATCGCTTCTTTACCTCTTCAAAATCTTCAATGGCAAGCAGGTTTACCTGACCCAGCGAGCCGATTTCCTTCCGCATATCTTCCCTGTACTCGTGGATGTTTTTGAGATCGAGCTCTTCGCTTTGTAGCCCAAGCTTTTCAGCAAGACTCGCGACACTCTTCGAATCTAAAAGTTCGAGTGAGATACCGTACCTATCCTTGAACGTTTCAGCTATAACCTGTATTTTAGAGTTCAACTCAGCATTCGCCAGCTCGGCTTTTTCGATACCTGAAGCCACCTCAGAAATCTGTTCGTTCCTTTTACCGATCTCCGTCTCTTTCTCACGGATATTCCCGAGGATTCGATCGATGAGCGTGTTCATCTCCTTTGTCTTCTCACCTAGATTCCCTTTATCTCCCTCGAGTTCTTTATATTTCTGAGAAAGCTCCGCCACCTCAGCTTCGAACTGCATCACCCGCTCATTGAGGGTATGCACGTCGAACTCCACATCCTTCACAGATTCATCACTGCGGTCCAGCTCTCCTCGCAGTCTTTTCAAGTTTTCGGCGTAATGCTTCTGCTTTTCCCTGTTCCGGGCCATTTCAGGCAAAAGCTCGTTGATCAGAGCAGAGAACTTATCCTTCTTCTCGCTGTTTTCTCTGACTTGCTCATTGAGCTTATCTATCTGTGTTTTTAAGCTTCTTTCATCTTTTTGCTTCTGTTCGATGGAGCTTTCGATCTGTTCTTTCTGAGAGTGCATGCTCTCTTTCCCGAATATCGCCTGACTGAGATCGTCCTGGATTCTAATCACCGTCTCTATGTCAGTCTGAAGCGCACTGAGAGATTCCCTGATGTGTTCGATCTCTTCGGAGTAGCTTTCAACTCCCGTCAGCTTTGCCGAAAACCGGAGGTCTTTGAGCTTTGTGCCGTGGTGACGGAGTGAGCCGTCAATCTGCGCAAGCCTCTCTCTTATCCTCTCGATCAGCTCGATTTTTTTCTTCTCATTCCCTTTAAACTTTGCTTTGATTCCGTCTATTTCCTTTAAAAGTCTGTCGATTACCTCTTTCAGCTCTTCACGCAGAGATCGGACTGTCGTATCGATTTCTTCGATGCGGGTCGTGTTCTGTTGTACCTGGGTCATGGATCTGTGTATCACATCGTTTATGTATTCGACTTCTCCCCTGTATTTCTCCAGTTTCTCCTCCTGTGATGAAAGGATATCCCGAATCGAGTCGTTCTCCCTCTTGAGCTGTTCCATTCTCTCGTGCAGTTCTGAACTGTGACTGTTCATTCTCTGGGCAAGTTGAACCTTTTTCGTGATCTCCCCCTTCATCTCACGGATGCGATCTCTTATATGCCTGGTTTTCGAGTTCATCGACTCGAGTTCGGCATCTGTTTTATATATCATGTTTCGGATTTCCGATATTTCTTTTTCGATTGCTCTCACCCGCTCTATGCTCTGCCTGATCTCCCTGTTCTCCTCATTCAGCTGCCCTTCGAGGGATACCTTCCTTTCTCTCAACCGCTCAAGCTGTTCATTGTTCTTCTCCACCTGAGCTTTCTGTGCCTCAATCCGCAGATAGTTGAAGAGTGTTTCTAATTCCTGCTCATTTTTTTTCAGTCTTTTATACACGAGAGCCTTCTCCGCCTGCTTCATGAGGGAATTGTGATCCTTCTCAACCTCTCGCAGGATGAGGTTCAAACGAAGCAGATTCTCCTCGGTGGCAGAAAGCTTCCTGTAGGACTGCTTCATTCTCATCTTGTATCGGGTTATCCCTGCAGCCTCTTCGAATATACCCATCCTTTCTTCCGGTTTATTGCTTAAAATCAGGTCAATATTTCCTTGCTCCATGATTGAATAAGCCGTCTTTCCGATACCGGTATCCGCGAAAAGCTCGTGAATATCCCTGAGGCGCACCGGGTTTTTATTCAGAAAAAATTCGCTTTCCCCTGATCTGTAGAGCCTTCTTTTAATGTTCACTTCTGAGTACTCCACAGGAAGGAGCTCGTCGTCGTTCGCAACAGTGATGCTCACCTCTGCCATTCCGAGAGGTTTCCTCTCATCGGATCCTGAAAATATTATATCATCCATTACCTCACCGCGAAGAGACCTGGCATTTGCCTCCCCGAGGACCCAGCGTAATGCATCGACGACATTGCTCTTACCGCATCCGTTTGGACCGACAATCGCAGTTACCCCTGGTTTGAACTCGAAGCGGGTCTTTGTCGCAAAGGATTTGAACCCATATATTTCCAGGTTTTTTAAAAACAATGTGCTCTCCGTTAAGACAAATTAGTACCTAAATCCAGATTTTCTCGCCGATAAATCTTCCTCTCTGTCTGAGACAGCAATGAAAAGAAATGAACCTGCCCACATCAGGTGCCTGCCAGGTAATCATCACGGTAGTGTCTCTGTTCCTCTGTGAGTGTATCGATACTGATTCCCATGGTTTGAAGTTTTAAGCGTGCGAGCTTCTGGTCCTGTTCGAGCGGCACATCATGTACCATGACTTCAAGGTCCCTCCCTTCACGCACGCAACGGATCAGGGAGAGGAACTGGTTTGCAAAGCTCATGTCCATTACTTCAGATGGGTGCCCTTCCGCTCCAGCCAGATTGACCAGACGTCCTTTCGAAAGAATGAACAATTTTATTCCCGTTTCCAGCGTGTACTCCTCGTTGTTCTGTCTGACTTCACGGACCTGCGTAGCCATTTCCTTGAGCTCTTTCAGATTGAGCTCGCAGTCGTAATGGCCGGTGTTGCAGAGCACCGCACCGTCCTTCATGACTGAAAAATGCCTCCCCACAATCACATCTTTCATTCCTGTTGCGGTGATAAAGATGTCACCCACCTTGGCCGCTTCGTCCATGGTCATGACCTCGTATCCGTCGAGCACCGCCTTGAGAGCCTGGAGAGGGTTCACCTCGGTGACAATCACCTGTGCGCCCATCCCCCGCGCTCTGATGGCAGTGCCCTTACCGCAGTGCCCGTATCCAGCAACCACGAACTTTTTGCCGGCCAGTAGAATAGAGGTCGATCGCAGAATTCCATCGATTGACGACTGACCTGTTCCGTAGACATTGTCAAAATCCCACTTCGTTTCCGCATCGTTCACCGCGATTATCGGATAAAGGAGTGCACCTGCTTTTGCCATTGCCCGGAGTCTGTGCACACCTGTAGTCGTCTCTTCAGTTCCTGCAATAACCTGTTTTGCGAGATCCTGATGTTTCTGGTGCAGCGTGTTGATGAGGTCAGCACCATCATCGAGAGTAAGTGTTGGTCTGAGCTCAATCGTTTTCTCGATAGCCCAGTAAAACTCATCCACGCTCATACCATGCCATGCATAAATTGAAATACCGTCGTCTGCCAGTGCCGCGGCGACGTCGTCCTGAGTGGACAACGGATTACATCCCGACCAGGCAACCTCCGCCCCGCATATTTCAAGAGTCTTCACCAGTACTGCCGTCTCTTTGGTGACATGCAAACAACCCGCAATTCTCTGCCCGGCCAGCGGTTTTTTTTCCCTGTAGCTGTTCCTCAGATGCATCATTACCGGCATCCGCGATTCGGCCCACTCGATTTTGAGCCTCCCCTTTCCCGCAAGTCCTATGTCTTTTACCTTATGCTGCATTGACATTCCTCTCATGAAAAGTTTGGTCTAGTATACTGCCCTTTTCAGGCTCGATCAATAGAATCTTGACTGGCATTTTATTTGCAAACGAAAGAGAATGAATCTCCAGTTCAGTTCCGGCTCCAGAGAGAGCAATCGATGCTCCATTTCGTGAGGAAGTGCGCGACCCATCACCGCCATTATTTAAATAGGATTTTATTACTTTGCAGAGGTCTTCAGCGATCTGTTCCATATCCACCTCCGAACAGGTTGAAAAGGCAAAGCAGGTGAAGGTGTGCGCTTCGTGCCAGCGTGCATTCGGAACCTCAACACTGCTGTAGGTCACACTCTCAACAGATGTGTATTCCCTTGACGTAAAGGGAAAGCCAGATCACCCGAAGGCTCTCTCGGTATGACACTGTGCCCAGAATCCCTCCAGCTGGGTGCACTCTCAGCAACTGCCGCGTCCCCGAACTTATTTATGTCACACTACATACTATCGATGTCCAGGGAGAAAGCAGCACATACCAGTCGTTTTTCCTCTCTTGGGTGTCTACCGGGAAACACTTTACCTGTGGATACTCCTTAAGGCGATTGATGAGGATCCACGCGTTTCGCTTTCTCATTGGAAGGTTCCACGTATCTATCCGATCGAGCTCAGCAAGTCCAATTGCAGACTGCGTCTCTGTCATCCGATAGTTCCATCCGACCATGTTGTGGATGTTGGGGAGCCTCTGCTCCATCTCGAGGAGGTTGAGCCGCTCCTTGACGTTGTATCCGTGATCCCTGAAGCTTCTGGCAGTCCAGGCGAGCTCCTCGTCGTCCGTGGTGATCATCCCTCCCTCCCCCCCGGTAGTGAAGGCCTTATTCTGACAGGAACTCGCTTCAGCCTCATGCCAAATGGTCCCGGTCTTTTTCCTCCTCCATTCCTCTCGGACCGGTCCAGTATTTCACCCTGCCGGATTTCAATACCTCCTCCACGGACTGTATCGCTCCGTCATAAAAGCGCGACCAGCCTGTGAGCCTGTTTCTTACCGCTTTCGGGCCGCCTTCAATCGCGAGTTTTTCAGACATTGCACGCACCTTGAAAAGTTCTGCACAATCCTCACCAGGACAGAAATCCCCCGTCAAGGATGAGCGCCTGCCCGTTCATGTAATTGGAAGCGGGGGATGCAAGATAAACGATGCTGCTCTCAAGCTCCTCGAGCTTTCCCATTCTCCCCATGGGAACCTTTGCGAGCAATTTTTCCCCTAGATCCCTGTTCTGCTCGAACGCCCATATAGTTTGTTCCGATCGGAAGAAGCCTGGTGCAAGGGCAACGACATGGAGCCCCTTCGGGCCCCATTCCACCGCGAGCTCCCTGGTCAGCCCAAGGACCGCAGACTTGCTTGCAACATAGGAAAGCTGCGGGACGTAGCTGGAAGCCGATATCCCGTACATGGAGGCGATGTTGATTATCTTTCCTGATCCCTGGGTGAGCATCTGACGGCCAACGCACTGAGCACAGAGGAACACTCCTTTCACATTTGTGTCCATTACCCTTTCCCACTGCTTATCAGTCATGTGCTCCGCTTCAACTACAGATGCGATACCCGCATTATTGACGAGGATGTCAATTTTCCCGTATTCATTGAGCGTTTGTTTCACCATATTTTCAACATCAACCCTCCTGCACACGTCCGCTTTGATCGGAAGCACACGGCTTCCATATTGTCTGAGATCATCAGCCACCTCTGAAAGCTGTTGAAAGCTTCGAGCGGATATCACGAGGTCACACCCTGCTTTTACGAGCCCAGCGGCAAAATTAACCCCAAGCCCCCTGGAAACACCGGTAACGATGGCACATTTCCCTTTCAAGTCGAACATTTTTAAGAGACTCTCGTGCATTGTATTTCGCTCCCTCAGCCTATTGAAATCGTAATTCACATGGTGCGGGTCTCTCACGTGGAGGTCTTTCTCCTCAGAGAGTGAGGATATGAGAATTTCGCTCATGATCATTTTGTAAACACCAACCGTAGCATCAATCGGCGCTGCGAGCATCATAATCAACGATAAAGTCAGCCTCGAATGAAACGTGCAAACACTGAAATGGTGATCTGGGCGAAACTACGCAAATGACCACTGGGGGAGAGTCTACCTGCATTTCCCGCGTCCATCAACAGGCCATACGGCCTCAAGTATATCCTTCCGGACGCAGTAATATCGATCATGCAAATTTGCCGTGGTGCAGCAGTGACTCGGAATATATTCGATCTTCTGCAGATAGCTGAGCGCGTCCTTTTCGTCAACTATCTTTCCATGCTCCTCTGAGAGACCTTTTTGAATTTTCAAATCAGGCATATCTTTTATCTCCGGCAATCCGTGCTCTACAGTGCACACCTTCAATCCTGCATCGGTCACTGCAAACCCATGACGCTTGTGGATCACTGTTGTGAGGATGGTGAGAGAATTCCTGAAGGGATGCCCAAGCCTGTTATACAGCGTGTCCATGAAAACGTACGACCCTGCCTGAATTTCTGTCCATGGGGTGTTGTCTCCAGTCATGTCATAGGTTCCGGTTCCCCCTCCGCTGATCTCCGGAACCGAGACCCCGTGCGTCTGAAGCTGTGTCTTTATTCCTGCGATGACATCGACCATCTTTGCAACACCGCGCCTCCTTTCATCAGGATCCTGCACATTCTGCAGGTGTCCCTCATACGCCTGAATACCCTCGAAGCAAAGGCCTTTCGCCTTTTCGATCCCCCTCACCAGCATCAGGACATCATCCGCAGTGTGCACACCGCAGCGTCCCATACCCACATCCACCTCAACGAGCACGTTGAGTGTGGAGCCCACCCGCAATGCCGCCCGGGAGAGATCTTCAATATTTTCAAGGGTATCCACGGCAACACCGAACTTTGTATCGGAATGTGCCAATCCTGCCAGACGTGCAATTTTGGCAGGTTCGACGACCTGGTTTGCAATAAGAATATCCCTGATACCTGATGATGCGAGAACTTCCGCCTCGCCCAGCTTCGCGCAGGTGATGCCTTTTGCTCCCGCTGCGATCTGTTTGTGCGCGATCGCGAGGCATTTGTGTGTCTTGAAGTGGGGTCTGAGCCTTGCCCGCTTATCCCGCATGTACCGAGCCATTGTTTCGATATTCTCTTCCAGAAGGTCGAGATCTATCAGGAGTGCTGGTGTTTCAATCTGATCCTTGAGTATATGCATTTTTTCCTCCTGGTTTCCTAGACGGTCAAAAATAGTATGCCCTCTTTTCCGTACGGTACAAGGCGTCAATCCTCGATGAAAACCGCACGCGCAGGCGCTCCAGAAGTTCCCTGCACTTTCAGAGGGAGACAGATGAGTTGCCCGCTGTTCCGCGATATTTTCTGCAGGTTGACGAGTGGGGCAAGGAGCAGGGTTCCACTTTGAAAAAGTGACCTGAGCATGCTCCCCTTCTGTTCTTCGTCACCCTCTGACCATGAAGCTTCTATACATGGTATATCGACTCCGAAGATACTGATCTGCTTTTCTGCCACCCACTCGATAGCTGCCGGAAGCAAATTCGGGCACTGAAGAACGTATCCCGGTTTATTCCACATCCTGCTCCAGCCGGTATCTATGATGAGTGCGTCTCCCTTCTCGATACGGGGAGCGTGTGCTTTGAGTATCTGGGCATCGATGAGGGTCTTCGCCTCTTGATTGGGAATTCTCACAAGCTTTGCGGGATTCATGAAATCTTCCACAGTATATTCATCCAGGTTCCTTCCCTCTTCCAGCATGTGAGATCCAGACTCAAGATAGGTCCCTGAAATGGTAGAGCACACGATCTTCGAAGAGAAGAAGCCATCATCCCTGACCATCGCAATTGCTTGGACCTCCACCGCCGGTATGCGCTGCTCGAGCCCGGGAAGCTCATGATACCCCCACAGTCCATTTTCAAGCGCCCCGCTCAGATCAATCATCCGCGCCATTCTTCCCCCTTTCAGGGAGGATCGAATATGTTGCATAGTTTGAAATGGGTGCAGAAAAGCATGCAGCTCTCACGACCCTGCTCGTCATCTCGTGATCAGCCATATAATCCTCATGGGGATGGGTAAAAACAATCAGCGGATCGACCTTCCTGATGTACTCCGTAACCTTCATCACCGTACTGTCGTTGAAGTGCACACGAAGATCGCGTTCACCGAGGGGGTAGAAAGCGGCTTTCAGCAGCTCTGCTGTCCTCAGCGCCTCCTCTCTGCGTATTTTCGTGATAGCCTCCGGAGGCTCTGTCCTTGAACCGCAATCGCCATTTGCGATGCAGCAGATGGAAATCTCATGCCTCTTCTGACCGAGGATGTACAGTACGCCCGAGCACATGAATTCCATATCATCAGGATGTGCTTCGATCGCCAGAACCCTTCTGTTTTCCGTACTCATTCACTGACCACCCGGAAAAAGGATTATATGGTTGCCAAACGACAAAACACAGAATAAGATTATAACAGAAGAGGGAAAATATTCAAATAGAAACGGCAGGAAGCATGAAAAACCTCAAGCTTTACCCTCTCAAGTTCAGCCCAATCTACAAACATTACCTCTGGGGTGGAAAGAATCTCACCAAAATGGGGAAGCAGATTGCCAAAGATGAAATAGTTGCGGAGAGCTGGGAAATCGCAGATCACGATGAGGACGTGAGCATCGTTCGAAACGGACCTCTTGCCGGCAAAAGCCTTCGGGATCTGATCGAGCTCTTTGGGCAGGACCTCTGTCCTGAATCGGGCAATGGCCGATTTCCCATCATCATCAAGTTTCTGGATGCAAACAAACGGCTCTCTGTACAGGTGCACCCTGACGATGAATACGCCAGAACACACGAGAGTCCCACCGAGCTCGGGAAGAACGAG
>Ga0180438_10002120_pt1 | contig 33381 bp, 43 predicted proteins | sample SS_ome_12_FD_132455 | JGI IMG/M metagenome (GOLD analysis project Ga0180438, IMG submission 132455) | Hypersaline lake sediment archaeal communities from the Salton Sea, California, USA - SS_3_D_2 metaG | ecosystem: Environmental > Aquatic > Non-marine Saline and Alkaline > Hypersaline >... | reverse complement strand
TTGTCGGCGTTTTTGCATAGAGTCCTAAGTTTTTTCGGCCCCCCGACCCGACTTTTCTAACATGGCGAAAAAGAAGCGGACCACAAGAAAGCGCGCGGCTCAAATTGTGTCGACTTTGGGCGAGGTTGCAAAGCATTTTGACCGGTCGCTGAACACGGTGCGCAAGGATTGGCGGCCGGCGTGGCCGGACAGTTGCGGAGCGCGCGGCGCGTGGAACCTGGCGGAAATCGCGAAGTGGCGCGCGGAGCAACAAGAGCGATCGGACGGCGCGGAAGCGGAGCCGGATCAGCGTGGGTTTCTTCGGCGAAAGCGCGAAGCGGAAGCGCGAATCAAAGAGGCGGAAGCGCGGCGCCGCGAAAGAGAAAACCGGCTGGCAGAAGACCGCGTTGTTTTGCGGGAAGATGTAGAAACATTCCTGGCTGGCTTCTTTCGCTTTACTCGCGACGGCCACAAGCGGTTAGTGCGCGAGGCGAAAGGGGAGTTTCCGCGGGGGTTGAAGCAACAGTTAGCCGATAGCTTAGAGCAGCGATGTTCTTCTTTGCTCGCCGCGCTTCACGCGCAGGCCCAACGGCTCGCTGAAATCACCGATGCTTAGGCTTCCTCTTCATGTTATCGACAATCTTCTGATTCCCGCCGGCGTCAGTACTTGGGATTGGATATGCCAACACGTGATCCTTACCGAGGCAGATCGGCTATTTCCGTATAACGGATTCGACTACCCGTATCATCGCGGCATCTGTGACGCGGCCGACGATCCGCGGATTCAAGAGTTGGTACTGGTCGCCGGCACGCAGGTCGGCAAGTCTGTGCTTGGGCGATCGTGGCTGTTGTGCCGGATTGCGACCGACCCGGCCAACAGCATCTTTGCGACCAGCATTGAAAAACTTGCGCGGGGAACGGCGCGCGATCAACTTTGGCCGATGTTCCGCGAATGCGCGATCACTCGGCCGTGGTGCCCTCGCCATGTTAAGGGCGAGGCCACCGACGTCATGCGATTGACTTCGTCAACCATCCGCGTGGCATGGTCCGGCAGCCCAACGACGCTCGGCGATTGGACCGCCAAGTATGGCCTGGCCGGAGAGTTTGACAAGTGGTCGCGGGAAGTGAGCGACGAGGCGGACCCGGGTCTTTTGTTCGATAAGCGATTCGGGGCCGCGATCGATTACCAGTGGATGAAAGAAGGCACCCCGACCTTCAAGGAAACGTCGCGGCTGTGGCGGCTGTTGTTGACCGGTTCAAATGCGCGATACAACGTCCCATGCCCTCGCTGCAACGGATACCAAGAGCTGGTGTTGGGGAACGGGCAGCCGAAGACGCCGGGCATTATTTGGGACAAAGATAAGGACGGCAAAAACGATCCTTTAATCGCCCTGCAGACGGCGCGCTATCGGTGTGGCAAGTGTCATCGCGAGTGGGAGGAAGAGCAACGAATGCCGTCGGTGCGGCGCGGCGTGTGGGTGCCAGAAGGTTGCTACGTCAGCGAGACGACGGGCAAAGTGCGAGGGCAACCTTTGCGGCCGTACCCGCGGGCCTCTTTCCAGATTTCGCGATTGTACTCGCCGCGCACATCGTGGGGCCAATTGGCGCGGGAATACGTCGAGTGCGACGGGCAGCCGGAACTGTTGCGCGACTATTACAACAGCACGCTTGGCCTGCCCTGGGAGCAACGCCGTAAGCGGGCGACGTGGGAAGAAGTCGCGGAGCGCCTAAGCGGCAGACACGATCTGGGAATCTGTCCGGAGGGTGCGATCTTTGTGACGTGTGGCGTCGATGTGCAGTTGGCGCACCTGGTCTATTTGGTCTCGGCCTGGGGCCAACGTGCGACCGGCTGGTGTCTTGGTCTGGGGATCTGCCAAACCTTCAGCGAGTTGCGCGACAAGATTCTTGACGTCAGTTATGCGCACGCCGACGGCGGCCAGCCGCTGCCGATTGAGATGACATTGATCGACTCGCGGTATCGCGAGGATGAGGTGTTTGAGTTTTGCGAATCGGTCGATCAGGTCGGCCGGCACGTGTGGCCGTACAAGGGTGCGAAAGCTGGCCAGTTGCAGGGGAGGCCGTACCGCAAGATTAGCCCGCGGGATCCCGACGCGCAAGGGCGACTGAGCCAGGCCCAACGCGTCGACGACTTCTACCAAGTGACCGGCAACACGAACTGGTGGCAGTCCTGGGCGGATAAGTGTCTGTACGAGCGGCATCCGGGCGATGAAACAAGCTACACGTTTCACGCGTCAGCGGTGAAAGACGAAGACCTATTCACGCAATTAACCAACGAAATCTTCGACCCACACAGCGCGCCGCCGAAGTGGGAGAAGATCGCCTCGTCCGCGTGTGTCGACTTTCGCGATTGTTGGCGGATGAGCCGGACGGCGGCCGAGGTCAACCTGTTGGGGGCGTGGCATCGGTTGGGGCCACGCGTGAATCAGAAGCGGCCAAGGGCGCCGCAGGCGCCGGTTGTGGCGACGCAGGATCCGCCGAAATCGAAAGGCGGCTGGATTCGCAAACCGCCGGCCAGGCGCACCGGGCGGCGGCGTTAGCGGCGCCCAGTCAAGGTTTCGCGTGCCGGCGGTCGATAGTGACAGCATGGCCTCTCTATCCAATTCTCAAATTCTTGAGCAGTACAAGCTGGCCCGAGATGCGCTGGTCGCGGCGATCGCCGCGGGGTCCAACGTGGTGGAATACCAGATAATGAGCCAGCGCAAACGGGTGGCCGATCCGCTGCAGGAGTTGAAGCACGTCGAATTTATGATCGCTCATTACGAGCAGCGGGCGGACCAGGAGACTTACGGCCGCACGCGAAACTACGCGGAAATTCACCGGCGATAGACACCATGGCCCGACAGAGAAAACGGCGATTGCGGCGAGCGTGGCGACGCGTGGCGAAGGCGACGCGAGCGGTGTGGGATGGTTGGCCGGACGTGATCGATCGTGCCATCTATACCGTAGCCCCTGCGATCGGTTCCCGCCGGATGGCCATTCGCCAGCATTGGCGAATCGCCAAGAAGCGGGAAGCGGTGTTGAACGCCGCTTGGTCCAGCGCCGAAAGCGACCGCACCAACGCCAACAAGTGGATGGGCAGCCGCTTATCGCCTGATTCGGCGCTCGAATCGGATCTCGATTCGCAGCGCCAGCGGTGCGAGGAATCCTACCGGAACAACACAATCGCCCATGGGGCAGTAGAGGGCCGCGTGGCAAACGAAGTAGGAACGGGCATCCTGCCCCAAGGGCGAATTTCCGCCGAGGCAACCAGCAAATCAGACGACGACGCCAAAGAAATTAACCGCCGGCTGGAAGACGTGGCTAGGCGATGGAGCGAAAACGGTGTGGATCGCACCGGGCTGCATAGCCTGGTCCAAACGGAAAAGCTCGTGTGCCGCACGTTCGCGATCTACGGCGAAGCCTTCGTACAGCTCGGCGACCGCGGCGGCGCTGACCGCCCGATCCCTCTTGTGCTGGACGTGATCCATCCGTTGCGCGTCGAGACACCGCCGGAACAAGCCGGCAACGAAAACGTCCGCCTGGGAATCAAGTACGATCGCGACGGTAAGGTTGTCGGCTACTACGTTCGCCGCACTCACCCGCACGACACGGTCAAGCAGGATTTGCGATACGACTACGTACCGAAATTTGACGACAATGGCCAGCCGCGCATGTTGCACGTGTTCGACCCGTTGTTCCCCGGCCAGACGCGCGGCATTCCTTGGATGGGTGCATGCCTGAATCGGCTCAAAGACGCCGACGACGTGATCGAGTTTACGATCATTTCGATGCAGATCGAAGCGTGCTTTACCGCGTTTGTGAAGCCCGGCGATGCGGCCCTATCGCCGCATGATCGGGCTAACGCCATTTCGTCCGATACCGACGCGGACGGCAACCGACTGGAAGAAATCCGGCCCGGCGCGATCGAGTATTTGAACAAAGGCGAAGAGGTCGAATTTGGCAATCCGCAACGGCCTGGCGGAACGTTTTTGCCGATGATCGAATTTACGCTGCGGTCAATCGCCGCGGCCCTAAACTATCCGTACGAGCTGCTGGCCAACAACTTTTTCCGGACGACGTTTTCCAGCGGTCGCCTTTCTATGATGGTGGGCCGGCTGGGCTTCAACATGCGGCGCCAGTGCCTAATCGAAAAACTGCTCACCCCGATCTGGAAGCGGATCGTTTTCGAAACCGTGATGGTCGGCGAGTTAAACGGTTTGGTCGACGCCGGCGAATACGCCCGCCAACCTCACCAGTTTGAGCAGCACATTTGGCAGACGCGCAGCGGCGTGATCCACATCAACCCCGAGCAAGAACGCAAGGCGCAAACGCTGGCCTTAGAGCACGACATGGAGACGCTCGCCGACATTTACGCCGAGGGCGGCCGCGACTGGGAGGAGCAGCTTGGGCAGCGTTACCAAGAACGGTATACGCAGATCAAGCAGGACGTGGAATTGGCGGCCAAGCGACTGGAGCTCGAAAAATCATTTGGCCTGCAGCCAGGCCAAAGCATGCTCGAAGACGATCCGTACCTGGCCCAAGGCAAAAACGCGGCCAAGACCGCGGACACGGAAACTGCGGCCGCCGCTTGACCGATATAACGAGGATGACATGGGCACACCCGCACAACGAGCGAAGCGCAAAGCCAGCCGCGGCGGACGGCTGCAACTGGTCGACCAGGCCGAACGGTCTGCGCGGATTATGATCTATGGATACATCGGCGACGATTGGGACGGCATCACTGCAAAGATGTTCCAGCAAATGCTGCTGGAAGTCGGAGAAGTGGAAGAACTTATCCTCGAGATTAACAGCCTTGGCGGCGACGTTTTCGAGGCCGTCAACATCTACGGCGCGGCTGTGATGCACTCGGCGCACGTAATTACCGAGATCCCCGCGGTAGCCGCGTCGGCCGCCGCGTTTATCGCGCAGGCCGGCGACGAGCGGCGGATTTCGGAAAACGGCCAGTTTATGGTCCACCGAGCCAGCGGCGGCGTATGGGGCAATGCTCAGGAAATCCGCGACTATCTCAAGTTACTTGACAACACGGATGAGATGCTGCAGCGCGTCTTTGCCGCGCGAACCGGATTGGACGCGGAAACGCTTGAAGAGGTTTTATCGAGAGATTCATGGTTGACAGCCGAAGAATCTTTAGTCCTGGGCTTTGTCGACGAGGTGGTTTCGCTGAATCCCAAGCCCCCCCACGTCGAGCCCGAAAACCTCAGCCTGCGCATTCACCTCTCGCCGGCCCGAATCGACGCGGCCCGACAATCTTACCACCGACTTGCGGCGATCGCCGCGGATTTACCAGGAGCCGAACCAGTGACCAAACCTAATGCTACCCCGGCCAAAACACCCGACCCGGAACACGCCGATCCCAACAGCAACCACACTCCGGAACCTGCCCAGCCGGCCAACGCACCTGGTCCTGACACTTCTCCGCCGGCTGACAATCCGCCGGCGCCTGCAGCCGAACCTGCCGCTGCGGCGCCGGCCCCTGTCTCTGCGCCCGTGGTTTCCGACCCGGCCGCCGAGGCCCGCAAGCGAGCCGCCGAAATCGCGGACCTGACTTCCAAGTGTGGCTGCCCGCAAAAGGCCGGTGAGTTTATCGCGCTGAACTACAGTATCGACCAGGTCCGCGAGTACCTGGTCAACCAACAGATTCTCAGCCGTCCGCTGACGCCCGACCCGCCGGCGACCGGCGACGATCCGCCGATCAAAAAGGACGATCCCAAGGCACGCTTCGAGACCGAGTACGACGAGCACGGCGCGCATTACGCCAGCATCGGGCTGAGCAAAAAGCAATACGTACGCAGCCGCATGGTGGACGAAGGCCACCTTACGCTGCAGCAAGCGATCGCCGCAAGCGACGACTGAACCAACGATCCAAAAAGCAATACGTACGCAGCCGCATGGTGGACGAAGGCCACCTTACGCTGCAGCAAGCGATCGCCGCAAGCGACGACTGAACCAACGATCCAAGTCCAACACTTTTCCCCCTCACATCGCTTTCGCAAGGACTACAAATTATGACTCCCTTCCGAGTTATCTTCCTCGCCGCCGTTGCGCTGGTTTCGTGCGCCCTTGTCGCTACCGGTCACCTGCCATTCGAAACGCTATTCTTGCTGCCGCTCGGAGCTGTTACGGCAAACCAAGTGATCAAACGCCAAGAGCTCGAACGTGGTGCATGCCCGGTGTACCAAAGCACCACGATTTACGAAGGCACATTTTGCTTCGTCAACACCAGCGGCTACCTGACCGGTGACACCGACTCTGGCGCGTCGCGTTTTGCAGGAATCGCCATCGACAAATACGACAATTCCAGCGGCTCGGACGGAGACATTGACGCCGAGTTCTACCGCACCGGCGTGTTTGAGTTGACCGGCACGGGCTTTGCCATTACTGACGTCGGCAGCGAGGTGTACGCCAGCGATAACTACACGATCACGTTGACCGATACTTCGACCTCGGTGCCGATCGGCGTGGTGGCCGAATACGTGAGCAGCACGGCCATCCGTGTCCGTATCGCCGGCATGCCCCAACAAATCACCGAAACTGGCAACGTCCTGACCTTCGATGGTTCGACGGGAGCAAACGAAATTCGTGTCCCGGACAATCTTGCCGACGCGCTGTCGATTGAGGGGACGCACGGCGATTTTATGGTGTTCGTCACAACCAACAGTTCCGAGGAAATCGTCCTCGCGGACCAGACGCGCCTGCCTGACGACATTCCGCTGGTCTTCGGTACTGGGTCTGATGCGGCGATTCTGTGGAGCGACGGCGACGCCTCCAACCACGCGCTAGTGATCGGGATCGGCGACACATCCCAGCAAGTGCATATCACCGACAAGGCGGCAATTGCGACCGATTGGGCTCGGGCGGCAGGTACTCACCCCGAGTTGGCGATCCATTCGAATACCACGCCGGCCACGGATTACTTGGCCATTGGCAATCACGACGGCACCACGGCCTACATCGACGTCGTTGGCGGTACCACGCTTGCCTTAGCAATCGCGGGCACCAATGCGGCCACGCTGACCGCGTCGGCGCTGAATCTGGCCGCGGACGACATGGATTTGACGCTGGGCGCCGGCGCAGACGCAGTGTTGCGCTGGAGCGATGGAGACGCCGATAACCACTCCGTAGCTCTGGGCCTCGGCGACAGCAACCAGGCCCTGCACATCACCGACAAAGCGGCCATTGCCACTGACTGGAACGTCGCGGCAGACACCCATCCGTCAGTTTATATCCACTCGAACACCACGCCGGCAACCGACTATCTCAAGATCGGTAGCCACGATGGCACGACGGCGACGATCGACGTGGTTGGCGGCACAACCCTGGACTTGGCAATCGCCGGCTCCGACATCGCCGGCGTCAAAGCGACGGGATTGTTTGTCGGCACGTACGTGGAAGCGGGTACGACCGCCGGCGACAACCAGTTGACGTTGCAGTCGACGGGCACGGCGCCGACCGGTACCGGAGCCAACGTTGGCCATCTGTACGCCGACTACGAGACTGACGACGACGAATTGTTCTGGCTGTCCGGCACGGGCGGAACGGCCACGCAACTGACGACGTAACGAACAACCGTCGCCTTTCGGCTTAGGGTTAAACGAAAGAAACGAAATCATGCAAGCCACACAAGAACAAACCGGGCGGTCCGCCGCCAGCGTCGGAAGGTTGCCCCGGTTCGAGCAAGTCTTCCACCAGGATCACCGGCACTGCGATTGCGAGATGCCGATGGTTACCAAGAAATGGAACGAAGCCCTAGGCACGTTCGTGTGCATCCGCTTTTGTTGTATGGCCAAAGCGCTGGAAGAACTGACCGGGCTGTCGTTGTACGAGGTGTTCGAGTTCGCGCCACGGTGGGAATGGGACTGCGCGAAAATCGAACCGTGTGCCGATCCGGACGGGTCTGGCAGCGTGGTCTATCGTCCCAAAGGCATGCCGCCACGGTGGCTCGCCGAACGCTTGGAAAAGAAGGGCTTGCCGATTCACAACAAGCCCGCTTGATTGTATTTCACCTAATCAACTGCCTCACATCCGAAAAATTCGCCCTTCCAGGAGCCCGCCATGTCTCTTGATACTGCAGCCGCAGTCGGCAAACTGCGATCACTTACCGTCGCCTTTGACAACGGGCTCGAAGCCGCCCGGCCGATCTATCCCGAACTCTGCACCGTCGTGCCCAGCGACGGAGCCGACGAGGAGTACGGCTTCGTTGATGGAATCCCGGCCGTGCGCGAATGGCTCGGCGATCGCTCCTTTCACACCCTGCGCGGTGCCAAGTTCACCCTGGCAAACAAGACCTGGGAGAACAGCATCCGCGTCGAAAAAGAGCACATCGAAGACGACCGCATGGGCCTATACCCGCCGATTCTCTCGGAGCTCGGTAAAGAAGCCGCCCACCATCCCGACTCGTTGCTGTTCACGATTTGGGACGCCGGCGAATCAAGCACCTGTTTTGATGGTCAATACTTCTTCGACACGGATCATTCCTGGGGCGACAGCGGCACTCAGTCCAACGATCTCACCTACGACGCCACCGACCACACCGCCGTGACCGAAGACGAATTCCGCGCCGCCTACCACGCCGCCCGCACGGCTATGCTTGGGTTCAAACGCCCGAACGGCGAATACTTCATTCGACCCACGATACGCCCGTTGCCAAATTTGCTGCTGGTCGTTCCCACGGGTTTGGAGTTGGTCGCCAACCTCGCCATCAACAAATCGCTGATCGACGCCGGCGAGACAAACATCGTATTGGACAAGCCGCGGATTATGACCTCGGCCTCGCTGAGTAGTTCCGTTAAGTTCGACCTGTTCAACCTTGACGGCTACATGAAGCCGTTTGTGTTTCAAGCACGCCGGCCCCTGGCGCGACAAATGAAAGGTCTTGACGATCGCGAATTCAAGGACGTCAAATTTATGACCGACGCCCGCTACAACGTCGGCTACCTGGCGTGGTGGAAAGCCGTGCGAACGACCTTTAACTAACGCTTGACCTGGCGAGCCGGAGGCGTTAGCCGCCGGATCATCAGTAGAACATCCGGTGACCGGCGGCGAGTGGGAACGGAATCCCGCCGCCGCCTATTTTTGTGACTCTGTCCCACGGGAGCAATCATGCCCAACGTCAGACTCCGCTACGATCACCCGACCGAAGAATTCCGCCGCACGATCCAAGTCGGCAAGGCCAAGCCCGTTCAGCTCGTGTTCAGAAAAGACGAGCCCACCGCCGTGACCAAAGCGCAACTCGAAGCGCTGCAACAACGCGACAGCGAAACGCTACGCCTGGTCACAGACGCCGGCAAGAACCGGCCCCTGGACTGGGTCGACCAGCCCGCACCAACCCAACCACCCACGGACAAAGAGCCGCAGCCAGATTGACCCTTCCGTGGGGCGCCGCTGGCGGGTTTTCCAACTCCTTTTCTCGTCGGCGGCGTTTTACGTTTAACCATCAGCCGGAGGCGACGGCCGCATGACACGTCCCACGCTGCGCGATCAAATCGCCGCCGACGTCTATGATTTATTCCTCGACGCGGACAACCGCGACGAGGGCTTTTCCGAACCGGTGACCTACACCCCGGCCACCGATTCAGACGACGGCTCCGAGCGCACGATTGAGGTGGTGATTGAAGCCGATCAGACGCCCCTATTCGACGACGACGGAAACGAGACCGTCGTGGAGCGCGTCAAGGTGTTCTGCGAGCGCAACCTGGCTCGCGGCATCACCAACCCCCTACCCTCGGCCAAGATCACTCGCTCGTCCACTTACGAATCCGACACACGCCCCTATTACTACGCCGGCGACCAACCCACCGCCAACATACCCGGCGAACGCACTACAAACGCCTGGGTGCTGGTGTTCTGGCGACACAAAGAGACGGCGCGTACTGCTCAACAATTTTAATGTGGAGGTGACCATCATGGCTATGAGCCTAACGCAAATACACGAAGTCGCGAACGATCCCGCACTACTCAAGTGGATCGCGGGCGGGCTGGTCACAGTCGCCAAAGCCAAAGCCGACGCACAACTTGCGGCACAAGAGCCGGACGCGGCCGAACTGGCCTTATGTTACCAGATCCTCGGCGCCTCCGATCTATTACCCATCGCGCGCGGCTGTGCGCGGGCGCTGCTCGGCGAGTTCTACGATACCGGCAACGTCGCGATCGTCGACGGAAATCTTCAGTTCGGCGAAAACGTCGACGATGACACGATCATCGACGTGCTGGGCGATCTCTGGCCGCTATTGCTTGCCGGGAGTTGATATGTCTGATTTCACCTTAGCGCGGACCGCCAAGTCCGCGGTGTCCACGGGGATTACTTCGCAAGCCGTGGCCGCCGGGGCCAATTATCTTGGTTCGGAGATGGACAATTCGGCGGCCGAGAATCCCTCCGACGCTACCACCGAAATCACCTATGACTCGGCTTCTTCGCCCGCCGCCGGCAAAACGCTCGAGCTGTACTTGCTGCGCGCACCCGACGGCACGAATTACGAAGAGGGTGACGCATCGCCGACCGATCCGGCCGATCACAAACAACCCGTGTTGACGCTGGCGCTCGATGAAGACACGGACACGCATCGGTTTGTGTTTGATCACGCTTTGCCGCCGGATAAGTGCAAGTGGCTGGTGAAAAGCGAATCCGATCAAAGCTGTACGGTCACCGTGAAGACGTGGACGACGAAACCGCACCTGACCCAAGACTAGATGAGCGTGCCGCTACGACAAGTCGCCTCGGGCCTCTGGCTGCCATCGCGGGAGCTGTGGGTGACCGGTGCGCAATTGTCTGCGGACGGTGTGACGCGGTGGCTGCGGTGGGGTGGCTCGCTGTACGAAGTGGCGCATCCCAATGAATGGCAGGGGCTAATTGGATCGTGGCCGTTTTGGCGCGGGGCGGGTGCCACTGTAGAGGACGTCAGCGGCTGGAACAACCACGGCACGTTGACTGGCTACACTGATACCAACGCTGCCTGGCAGCGCGCACCAAATCAGCCACACGTTCAGGAATTCGACGGCACTGACGATTACGACGCGGTGGCGGATTCGCCGAGTTTAAGCTCGGTCTTCGCCACCGACCGAATCACCCTATCCTGTTGGCTCAAATGGAATGGCACGCCGGCGCAGTATGACACGGTCGCGTCACACACAGTGTCGACGGGTTGGGCTACCGGCTGGGGCCTGTACTGGACGTCGTCGACCGCACTGCGATTTTGGATCAGCACGTACATCGGCAACGGCGCGGACGTCACCGTAACGCCCGGCGCCTGGAATCACATCGTGGGCGTCTACGATCACGCTAACGTCCGCATCTTCGCCAATGCTGTCGCGGGATCGGCGGATCCCTACGCCAACGGTATCACTGACGGTGGCGCTGTCGTCGAGATCGGCCGCGGCCGGCACAACAATTACAACCTCGAGGGCTGGCTGGCAGATTTTCGACTCTACAACCGCGACTGGTCCTTTGCCGAAATCAGCACGGGCTACAGTCACGGAAGCCTCAGCCATCTACTTTTGCGCCGCAAGGCGACCGCGATCGTGGGCGCGGTCGCTGTCAGTGGCAATCGCCGGCGGCGCGTGATTTGTGGAGCGTGCGCAATATGAACATCAGACAATCCACAGCGCGAACCATTCTAATCGGGCCGATTCTCGACGCCGACGGCGTCGCGAAAACTGACGAGGTGGTAGGTTCGATTCTTGCCAGCAAAAACGGCGGAGCACCGGCGGCGCTCAACGCATCTGCAACGCTCACCCACACACAGGCCGGCTACTATCGCCTGGCGTTGACTACCACGGATACCAACACGCTCGGCTGCCTTGAGCTGACGCTGAACAGCGGCACAAATACCATGCCGATTCGGTCCCTGAACGTGCTGGCCCAAGCGGCGTGGGATGCGCTCCACTCGGTGGGCATCGCCGCCCAGGTCGATACACAGCTCATCGCCTCGCACGGCAACGGCGCGTGGACCACGGCCACGGCCGTATCGACCAGCTTTACCCAATCCGCGGCCCAAGTCGCCGCAGCCCTGACCGGCACCGTGCTAACCATCACCACCGCGGACCGCTTGACCGTCTCCATAACTGACGTCGGAGATTTGAGCGACCGGACCGAATTGTGGTTTGCCGTGAAATCCGATCGGACCGACGACGACGACGATGCGTTGATTTTGGTGAGCGAAAGTACGGGCCTGGAGGTGATCAACGCCGGTTCGCCGACCGCCGCCGGCAACGGGTCAATTACCGTCACTGACGGAAGCGACGGAGACTTAACCGTGGTGGTGGAAGGCGTCGAAACCACAAAGCTATCGCCGCTGGCGCTCGACGCCGGCAAACGCTGGGCGCTGAAAGTCTTGCGCACTTCCGGCGCCCTGACAACCTTGCTTGAGGGCAAGGTGGAGATTAACGAAGGAATCGTACAGGACCTGTCCTAATGAGTCTGGCCATTCCCAACGGATCGATCAGCGAAGTCTTGGAAGCCGCCGAGCTCACCCTGCTCGCCTCCGACGAATTCCAGCGACGCATCAAATCCGCCCACGCCGGCGACGCGGTGGCCGACCACGTGCACCACAACCTGGTCACCAACACCGACGGTTTGCAGGAGATCCGGCCCTATGCGCTGTTGACCTTGTCCAGCCGCGGATCCAACGTGCTGTCCGAAGGCGTCTCCATCGACCTGGCCATCGGCGGCGGAATCCTGTTGCTGCTTGAAGACGTCGCGCTTGGCGACACGCACAAGGAAAGCTACCGGCATTTCTGCAACTGGGTCGGCAAAATCATAGACGAGATGGAAGCGCTGAGCGGTGTCGACCGGTACTTGGCTTTTGCCACTGACATGGTGTTTGCACCACGCCGCACGATTCGATCCCAGCAATCGGATACACACGACTATTGGTCTGTTGTGTACCTGTTGCGATTTGGCGAGAACGCGTGATGCCCCTGGGACTTTATATCGACGTCGACATTACGCGCCCGCCGGAGGTGATGAAGCGGAAATGGTCGGACTTCACAAAGGCCGCCAATCAAGAGGTGGCCGAAACGTGGGAGAACAAGTATCTGCCGTTGCATTTCGAATCGTTCGCCCAATCGCGCTACGGCCTGCAAAAACGCCGGCCGTCAACGATCAAAAAGAAACAGGCTTTGGCGGCCCGAAACAAAGCCCTATTCGGTGGCTTGCGAGCCCTCGTCGAATCCGGCCTGTTGGCCATACAAATGACTCGCCGCGGCATCTTGCGCGTCTTTCCGACACGCTTCACACTCAGCCACCCATCCCACGTGCCCCAAAGACCGAAAAACAGCACTATCGACCTGCACGCGGAAGTAATCAAGACAATTGACTCGGAAGTCCGATTCTTAACCAAAGTTTGGAAAGAGCGCATTCTTGACGAACTGGCGAAGTACAAACCGCGCCCGAAGAGGCAAAAACGATGACACTCTCTAACATTCACCGCCCGCACGCAATTGAGTTGCCCGGCTCCGTCTACATTCGCCAATTCAACCGTTTTGCGACGAATCGCGAATACAATCTTTTTCGCTCGCGAGCAAACTCGGCCGTCGCCCCGCAATACAGCGGCGTCGACGAAGGCAATCCGGCCGTCGAATTCAGCACCCCCGACATCAAGACTTTGTGGGACTTCCTGAACGCGTCTGGTACGTCCGGCCTGTGCATCGGATACAACACCGTCAACACGGGCTCCATCAAAATCTATTATCGCAAAAGCAAGAACCGCGGATTTCGAGAAGCGCTTACCGATGCCGTCCATAATCGATTCGACATGGTCAACAACGGCTTCCTTTACTGGACGCAGATAAGTGCTACTCAAGGCAGCGGCAACCAGGCGGAAGTGCAAGCCACCCTGAAGGCCATTTCCAACGACGGCACCAATCCGATGGTGCACGTCGGCAGTTCGACGTGTCCGGGCGACGAATCGGTCAATGGGCTCTATACGCTAGGCCCCGTCAAAATCAACGGCTCATTTATCGACGCGATTCAAGAATCGCGCCTCGAAAACAACATCGACAGCGACGAAATAGGCGAAGATGGTTTTGCTTTTCCGCAATACTCGGACATCGCAAAGTGGGAGCCGATGGCGACGATCGAAACCTATGATGTGACGGTCATGGATACCTTCGAGGCGCCGACGGCAATTACCAGTTTCTATCAGTATTTCCGCAAGCTGCAGAAGAACGGTATACCGTACGCAAACGATGAAGCGGTGCATCTGAAGATCACAGCAACCGTGGGGACGGTCGTTGCCACCGAAGGCGCCAACACGCCTGGACGATTTACCATCCAGGCCGCCCTCGACGCGGCAAGCGACGCCGCACCACCGTTTGCGATCAACACCGCGGCAGCGATCACCTGATCGTTTTTTCCGCTCACAATCCCCTCCTGTTTTCAAGGTTTTGTAATGGCCGATCTCTCTCAAACTGCCGCCAACGTCGTGAAATCCTCCGGGTCGATCCAAAACGGTACCGCCGGCGCCACGATTACCGCAGGCATGCCGATCTACTTGGACGCCGACGACAACAACGAAGCCAAGCCGTGTGAGGCCGGCGACACGGCCGCCAAAGCCAACGCCGTGGCCATCGCGCTCAACGGCGCATCGGACGGGCAACCGGTCTCGTACCTGGCCTCCGGTACAATCAACCTTGGCGCCACGCTGACCGTGGGCACCGTGTATTGCGTCAGCCAGACGTCCGGCAAGATTTGTCCGAACGCCGACCTGGTCACCGGCGACATGGTCACCGTGCTCGGAATCGCCACCACGGCGGCGCTCCTCAGCCTGGACATCAACGCCAGCGGCATCGAGGTCCCATAGCACGAGCCGGACGTTGGACGGATCCAACCATTATTCACGGAAGAATTGCAATGGCGAAACAAACCGACACGCCGATACTGAGCGACTCCGCTATTGAGTATTGGGAATCGTACGAGCGCGCCAGGGCGAGCAAAGCCAAAGCTGATTCAACGGCACGAGCCCAAAATCAAAAGAAAAAGGCCGCCCAGCTCGCTCTCACTGAAGAAATGGGCGAGTGCATGCGGGCCGCTTTGCCGGATGGGCGAGTGATCCAGCGGATCAGAAAAGCAATGCACCGCCGCGCACAGGCCGCCCAGGATGTCGAGTGGGAAGAACTGTACGAAGTCTCCTGACATCGCTATAACGGCGAGCGGTGGGCGTCAGCCCACCGATCCAGCGGCGAACGGCAAGCGGCGAACGGCGAGCGGCGAACGGCGAGCGGCGAACGGCGAGCGGTGGGCGTCAGCCCACCGATCCAGCGGCTAACGCCCCCGGCTCGCCAGCCCCTACCCTAACGCCTAAAGCTTTCGCGCCGATTCTGACGATTCTAGCTTTCATGGACAAGCGAATCGAAGCGGCGCTCTGGGCGGCGCTGGCCGCCGTCGCCACCAAACGGGCCAAAGAAACCGCGCATCACCTGCGCAAGGGCGACACGATTCGCTGCCATCTGACCACGGAGGGCCGCGTCGACGATATGTACGCCGCGGCCAGTTTCAGCGGCATGCTGCGAATCGCCCAACGCAGCGGCCGCGCTCGGTTTCAACTTTTGCCCACGCACAAAGCAAGGTGAGTCATGCCCGGCTTCTTGTACTTCTTGCCCGACGTCACGCCCGAACAAATCGGCCGCCGGCTAGAGCGCGACCTGCTGAAACGTCACGGCCTGGCCGACGTGCTCGATGATTGCGAGCACGTTCCGGACGACGTCGTGGTATCGGCTGGCAAGCTCAACGACACTCACGGCAGCATACTCGTCCCCAAATCGCCCGACGGCACCGAGCCGCGCGACTGGAAGATCAACCAGGCCCTGCAGACCTGGGCAGATCGCATCGGCTGGGAGACCGACCAACCACCCACGCCCGCCGACCTCCTGCGCAAGACGATCCATAGCGGTGCTCGCGTCGCCGATCGACTCGACCAGGATTGGCGGATTCCCATTGCCCGCAGCCCACGCGGACACGGCACGCTGCCCGCCGCCTTTGTCCGCGACGACGCCGGCGTGACGCGCGCGGTGGATCCACAGTACCAGGAGCTCTGGGAGCTGTCCGGCCAGGTGCGGGATTGGATCTACGGCCAATACACGCCCGATGATGTGGACGTCTGGAAATATGACTCCGCCGCAACCATCCTGAGCACAAACTACCGCGTCGGACCGCGCGAATTGAACATCCTCCACCAGCTACAGCGCGCGGTCATCACCACCGAGACAATCGATCCAATCCTGGTCGCCTTCGTCGACTGGGACTTACCGAGCGAGCTGCTCGAAGCGCTGGAAAAAAAAACACGGACCCCGACAGCGGCCTGATCGTAAGCGCCCGGGTGCTTGAGTGTCTCCAATGGGTCCGCGGCCGGCTCCCTGATTACCACCCCTCGCGCGGCGCTCTCGAAGTCGCCGACTTCTGGGACGCCATCGACATCGACCAACCCATCGCCCTGCCCGTCATCATCCGATAGTCCACGAGCGGGCGAGCCGGCGGCGTGAGCCGCCGGATCTCTAGCCCGGCTCCTCCCAGATCAGTGGGCTAACGCCCACCGCTCGCCCGCGCCGCGGCAAGCACCACCTCCCGCGCCCACACCGTGGGCCGCGGTGCGCCCGCCCGCTGGATCAGCTCGCGCTCCGCCTCCGTCAGCTTCAGCGGCCAGGGTATACGCGTTTCCTCCGCCGGCTTTCTCGGCCTTCCCCGGCCCCGTTTCTGGGCTGTTTTCTTGCTTTTCATGGTTTCACCTTACCACTTTTCGGCTACCCCGTCAATTATTTTCGGAAATCCCGAAATTTTCCCCGTTTTTGCCCCCAAGATAATTGACGGGTAGCCGAATAATGTATAGAATGAGGGCAGCAAAGGAGGAATCATGGCCAGCAAGAAACAACACGAGACGGCAAGAGACCGGGGCGAATGGCAGGGGATGAATTGGATTCGCCAGGACAAACGCCTGGCCATCTACCTCCGCGACGGCCTGGCATGTGCCTACTGCGGACACAGCGTCGAGGACGGGGCGAGCCTCAGCCTCGACCATGTCAAGCCGCACAGCAAGGGCGGCAGCAACCACGAGACCAACCTGGTCACCTGCTGCGAGCGCTGCAACAAGAGCCGCGGCAACCGCTCAGTCCGGGCGTTCTGCCGCGCGGTGGCGGAGTATCTGAATCACGGCGTCACGCCGGAAGAAATCGAAAAGCACGTGCGGGCCACGGCCAAGCGATCGCTGGCCCCGCACCGGATCGAAGCCAAAGAAATGATTGCCCGCCGCGGATCGGCCGCGCGGGTGCTGGCGACCATGTAGGGGATTTTCCGCGGGCGAGTGCCCGCGGCCCAAATAGAAGTGGGCCGGCAGCGGTGGCAGCCGCCCCGGCCCTTGGCCAAGTCCTACAAGGAGGACCTGACATGAGTAGTCTGACAAGAGTCTATGTGGCGGTCAATCGACCGGAGGCAATCCAGCTCGGTGTCAACGGCACCGAGACCCCGGTGATGGTGGACCTCGATGTGGCGGCCTTGTCGTGGGAGGATCGCGCCGAGGTGGCGGCGCGATTGGAGCTGGAGCCGTGGGGCAAAATGCCCGCCCCGCGGCTACGTGATCGCAAGCCGGAGACGGGAGACACTCAGGGCATACTGTGCGTCAACGATCCGTCCCATGATGGAGTCATCGAAGCGTTCGGACGGTACCGCGCAGCCGTGGCTCAGCACGAGGCCGACGAGCAGGCAGTGCGCGACCAGGCGGTCGCGCTCGTGCCCAAAATCGTGGAGTGGATCGAGCAAGCCAGCGAGGAGGAGTTGGCAGCGCATGATTTGCTCCTCTGTCGCAATCGGTACCACGAATGCCCGATTGCGCCCGACTGCGACCACCGCGTGAGAAAGGACGCGTACGACGCAATCCCGCAGGAGGTAATTGATGCGGCCAAGCAGCGGCTCATCGCATTTGAGGCGCGGAAAAAGGCGGCAAAGGAAGCCGCACAGCGCGCGGAGGCTGAGCGCAAAGAGCAGGAGCGGCGCGACTGGATCGCGGCGCACGGCTCGCAGCGGCTGGTGACCATGCTGGCCGAGGGCATCGGCTGCGAGGAGACGTATCAGCGCGAGCGGGCACGTTACGACGGCCAGCAGTTCCGGGCGCGGCTGGAAGAGCGGCGCCCCGGCTGGGAGCTGGCCGAGGAGGATGAGATTGACCGCGATGTGCATGACGTCCCCATGCGGGCGTTGAGGATCCTGGCGGCGGGCCGGCAGCTCGCGGCGGGCTGCAAGCTGGCCAAGCGTGACGGCCACTACGTCTGCGTCGATACGTTCGAGGGCCGGCTGATCGTATGGCCGCCCTCGCAAGGCTGATCCTACACGGGCCGGCGGCGGCCCCATTGAAGCTCGAGCGATGCTGTTCGCCCGATTTTTGCTGATTGGTTTTCCGCCGCTGGCCTTTTTCTTTGGAGCAAATCATGAGCATCAAATACCATCTTAGCAATCGCCAGCGCAAAGAGATCTTCGTCCGCGGTGCCGAGCTGACGATTGCCTTGCCTCTGCCGATCGAAGATTGCGACGATGTGCTGGCGTGGGCGCGATCGGTGCTTGGCGACGTCGACTCCCAGGATATAGCCGAGGCGCGAGAGGACGAGGTCGTGGTCCGCGCGACCGTCCGCGCCGAATCCGGATTGCCCAAGCTGCTGGGCAAGATCGTCCGCGACGAGGAGCGGCGAGCGCCGGGTGAGTGGCACTACGCCGCGGCGGTGATCCTGGTGACGGTCCGGCACGCCGGCCGCGAGCCGCGGCGGACCTATACGCACCCGCAGTGGCCCGGCGGCTCGTTGCTGGTGGACGGCCAAAAGATCGATTGACGTGCCTCGCCGCCGCGCGTAGACTGCGCGGCGAGAACGGCGAGCATTTTTCCTCCCGCCCGGTGATAGCTTCACCGGGCTTTTTTATTGCGCGTCCCGGACAGCTTGCAGGGGCGGCGATCGCCCGCCGCGTGTTTTCTATTGCCTCTGGGGCCGCGCGGTCGATACCATTTGTAGCGATTCGCACCCTTTAACCCCCAAGGCCAAACCAATGCGATTTTCCCTAGACAACGTCACCGTCGAACTGGACAAAGACTCACGCCTCGGTATCGACTGGGCAATGATTCTGCAGCTAATTCAGTTGCTCATCAAACTACTAGACGACTGCCCACAGCCGGACGGCAAGATTGCCGCCATGCTGCGCGGCGCGCTGAAAGCCGGCCAGGAGTTCGACAGGCGCCCTGTCCCCATCGACGACGGCACCGTCCACCCGCAATAGATTTGCCAGCATCAGCGCCAAATGTGGCGACGACGTTAGGCGTTTAACCCTGAGCCGGAGGCGACGGCCGTGAAACATCTAGCCCCATTGATTCTTGTCCTTGCCTCACTCGCGATCGCGCAAGAAACCCAAACGCTGGACACCCTGCCGACAGAAGGCAAATCCGCCGCCAGCGTGCGTACCGACGCCGCCGGCCGCTGGCTGGTACTCAGCCGCGATATGCTCCCCGTCTCCGCGCTGTCCTGGAAATTGACGTCGGGCGGATCCATCGTCGTTTTCGAAGGCGATCCCGGCGAGACGTTCGGCGTGGTTTTCATCCCCGACAAAACCAACCAGCCGATTGCAGCCACCCGTGTGACTCTGGGCGGCTGCCCGGATCCATCGCCGCCCGATCCGGACCCCGACCCGGACCCGGACCCAAATCGAAAATGGCAGATCATGCTGTTCTACGAATCCGACGATTTGGACAACCTGCCCGTTGCCCAGCGCGAACTGATCGCCGGCCGCAAGTTCCGTCAACAGCTCGAAGCGCGCGGCCATCACTTCGCCGGCGCCTACGACGTGGACGCCATCACGCGCACCTCCGGCGAGCTGACGACCTGGTGGGCCGCAATCCAAGGTGATCCGATGCCGCGCGTGGCGCTGGCGCCGCGAGCCGGCGGCGACGTCCAAGACTATCCACTGCCCGCTTCCGTCGACGAGTTTTACAAGCTACTGGGGTCGCTCTGATGCCTTTACGATTCGACTGCGACGATGCAAACGTGCGCGAATGGTTGCGCGCAACCTTCGCCAGCGGCGCCCTGCCACGCCGCACCGCTTACGGCAGCGCCCCGGATCTGATCCCGTATGGCGAAGCCTATCCCGATCGCCTCATCGACCCGGCGGACTACAAAGAGCAGATCCGGATGTGTCACGCCACGGCAATGTTTCCGCTGTATCACCAACACGCCACCTGGGCGCCGCCTGGCTACGAATGGAATCAGGACGGGCTGCCCTACTGTTGGGCCTGGGGCCTTACCGCGGCGCTGATGGATTGCCGAGCGCGGGAAGGCAAGCCCACCGTAACGCTATCGCCGGTTAGCCTCGGCTGGCTCGTCAACTGGGCTTCGCGTGGAAACTATCTGGAATCGGCCATTCGCGGAGCACGCGAACGCGGCGTGTGCGCCATGGAATACACGCCCGATCCACACAGCCGCAACCATCGCAACTACCGCGACGGCTGGGAAGACAACGCGCTAAAGCATCGCATCGCCGAAGTGTGGGACCTGGACACCCGCTCGAACGCGGCCATGATCCAACACTCAATCACCGTCTTGGCTACCGCCACCCCGCTCTACATCGCGTACAACTGGTGGAACCATGCCCTGCAATGCTGCGGTCTGCGTTGGGACGAATCGCAGCCCTACAACCTCGTCTGGCAGATTCGCAACAGCCACAACGAAAGCGACATCATCGAATTGACCGGCAGCCGCGCGGTGCCCGATGAAGCCTACGGGATTCGGGCGACGCTGACGGAGGTATGAGACGATGCGATTCGCCATGTTTTTCCTCTTCGCCGCCGGATCCTCATTGCCATTGTTCGGCCAGGCCGATGCGCCGTGGTCCGTCGTCGGCCAGGTCGGAGCCCTGGGCGTGTTGTGCTGGGCGCTCCGATACCTGCTGTCCACCTTTATCCCGGAGCAGCGAGCCGCCTTCGCCAAGAGTCTGCGCGACATCACCACGCGTTATGACGCTTGGGAGCAAAGCCGACACGACGATTCATGTGCGCTGACCGAAGCACTCGAACACCTCCGCGAACACTGCGCGGCTGTCCGTGACGCTTGCCGGGAGTGATCCATGTCCGACGTCAAATTCACCGGCTCCTCCGATTTCGGAAAAGTAAAAAAGGATTACGACGACCTAGCGCGCCGGACCGCCCGGTTGGAGGCAGAAAACAAGAAGCTGAACGCGACCGCCGAAAAACAGTCGAAAGCGTACGGCAGAGCACGCAAAGAGGCAGGGGGGCTAATGACCAGCCTCCAAGGTTTCTTGGGCATCGCTTCGACCGCCGGGATGGTGACTTCGGTAGTCGACCAGCTTGGCAAAGCTCTGCAATTCGCCAAGGAAGAATCGGACAAGGCCAAGCAATCGCTCACCGAGTGGGAGGATCCCGCGTCGCGGCTTCTGCAAATTTCCACTAGCGCCAAAGACTTCGACAGCCTGATTGCCAAGGCGGACGCGGCATCCAAAAAATACGGCGTCGACCGACAGCAAGCCATGCGCGTCTTGTTTTCCGCCAGGTCGGAGGGCTGGGAAGGCAGCTACGAAAAGCTGCTAGCCGGCCGCCAGGTCCTCGGCGACGTGGAAGCCGGCGCCACCGTGGCCGGCCAGATCCCCGGACTGTTTCCGACCGCCAACGTCAAGCCCATGGAAGCGGTCAACATGGTCCTGAAGGCCGCCCAACAAAGCCGCCTGGACTTTGCTGAAGTCGCCAGCGCGGCGCCCATGATTTCCCAAGGGGCCGCCCTCGCCGGCAGCTCGCCGGAAGAGACTCTTGCCCTGGCCGCGGTCATGGCCAGCCGTACCAAGAGCGGCAAGCAGTCCGCCGACCTTGGCAAAGCCTTCGGAACACGCGTTGGCATCACGCCCGAGCTCCAAGGGCTGGGAATCGTCGGCGCCTTCAAGAAATTGCGCGACGAGTTCAGCGCCGAGCAGCGTGGCGAGTTTCTTGGCGAGTCTCAAGAACTAAACGTCTTCTATCAACTGATGCAGGAAGAGTTAGGCCGGGTGGAAACGCAGACCGGGCTGATTGCCCAGGCCCGTGCTTCCACCGGCACCCGCGGAAGTGTAATTCAGCAACGCATGGGGTGGGCAGCCAAAAATGAACGTATGGCCGCCCTGATGGCACAACAGCAAGCGCGACAAGAATTAGACATCGGAAGGGAAGGACAATTTGGCGCGAGCGCCGCGGAGCGCGAAGCGGCCATCAACCGGGCTCGGGCCGCCCAACAAGGCGGCGGACTCGCCGAACGGTTTTGGGGTGGTCGCGCCGGCCAAGCGGCCGAAATGCTGCAACTCGACGCGGACCTGGCTGGTATGGCTGTCACGGCAGCGGGTGAGGCGGGGACAACGCGAAGCGCCGCCACCGCCGTGGCGCAATCGGTCGGCGGAGCGGGCGCCGGTAGTGTCTTCGGTGCGCTGATCAGCGCCACGCACAAGCTAATCGGCAGCAACGAGCGACAAACCAAAGAAGTCAAACGTCTCGCGGGCCGATCCGGAGCCAACGCCGCCCGGGCCGACGCCGCCATTTCAATTGAGTAACACCCATGTCCGATCAAATAGGCCCTTACGCGTTCGTCTCGCTTTCCGCGCAACCGCAGCGCGTCAGCACTCGATTCAAGATTCGATCACACACCGGCGTCGACGGCGTCGGATTATGGGATCTTGGCCAGGCCGGCGAACCGTTCCAGGTGCGCGCTATTTCGTTCGCCACCACAATGATGGCCGCCAAGGCGTTTTACCGGAACGTAAAAGCGCTGGAAACTGCCAATCCGGTCACGGTCGCTCACGCCAGTCTCCAGGAACCAGGCCACTTGTACCAAGTGATCCAAGTTAAGCCGGCCGCCATTCGAGCCGTCGTGTTGGCCCGCGGCCCATCGGGCAACTACTACGCCCGTTGTGATCTCGACATCACACTTTTACCAATCGCCAACTAACGGCCAGCGGCTAACGGCGAGCGGTGGGCGTTAGCCCACCGATCCAGTGAAGCGGCAGAAACGCAACCGCCAAAGTGCCTCGGACCGAGGTGCTATGGCGCAACCCGGCAGCAATCCGTATGCTGAAGGAATCCAACAACGATGTTCGAACCTGACGCAACGGCGAGCGGCTAACGGCGAGCGGTGGGCGTTAGCCCACCGATCCAACCATGAGCCCACCGATCCAGCGGCTAACGCCCCCGGCTCGCCAGCCCCTACCTAACGCCTAAAGCTTTCGCGCCGATTCTGACGATTGTAGCTTTCATGGAGACATCAAAGAAACGGCGAGCGGTGGGCGTCAGCCTACCGATCCAGCGGCTAACGGCGAGCAATGGCCAACGGCAACTGTCGCGCAAACGCGTGGGCCGCAACGAGCCCTGCCCGTGTGGCAGCGGAAAGAAGTTCAAGAGGTGTTGTTGGATGGAAAACAAACGCGAAACCTTCACCACTGGCGCGGTGGCTAAAGTCCTGCACGTTGCTCCGCGCACCGTCAGCAAAATGTTTGATCGCGGGTTGCTCAGCGGCTACCGGATCCCCGGCTCCAAAGATCGCCGCATCACCCGCGCCCAGCTTCTGGTTTTCATGCGCGAAAACCAGATCCCGCAAGAGCTGCTGGACGCCTACGATCGGCAACACGCGGTTTGAAGCGGCGCAAAAAAAGACGGCGCCGGCTGGGGGAGTGAGGGGTAACCAACCGGCGCCGCGGTGAATGCAGGTCTCGCCTACCTGCACGATGCGCGATGCCCCGGAACCGTACCAACGCCTCGAAATCGAGTCAAGACATGAAACGCCGACGGCATCCACCCCGACGCCCCAAGCTGTCCACGTGGGACATTATTATTGTCGCCGCCGCCGTTAGCGTTGGCCTGGTCGTATTTCTGTCCCGCCTTCTGATGCGATTGTCGATCCCGTGACAACCATATCGTTCACTCCCGCAACGACGAAACTGATCGCCCTGGGATCAACCGTCTATCTTAAGAGCGCCTGGCTTGGCGACTGGGAAGAAGAAACACACCTTTATGCCACAGACGTCGAGTGGAAAGCCAACCCCACAATCCCAACCGCAACGCTCGGCATCCGCGACTACGGCCGCGGCAAACGGCAGGGCGAAACGACCCATTCGATTGTGTCCCGATTGACTGACCGCCATCGCTGGTGGGTCAAGATTGTCATTAGCACGCAAGTCATCGGTGGCGTTAGCGACGACCTCACCTGGTACGGCACGCTTGAAATCGACAGTGATAACCTCCTCGGCGTCCGCGACGTCGACGGCTCCGCGGTTGAACAAGGTGAGCAAACTTTCACCTGCTATGGGATCGAGAAGGTACTTGACGATCACATCATCCACGGCAGCACGTGGCGCAGCGAATCGACCAAGCTCGATTACGACATCGATGTCGCGCCAGACTTCAACCAGGATGGAATTGGCAACCGGGCCGCCAATAAATCCTTGCACTGCTACGAATTCACTGACGCGCGCGGCGCGGATCAGGAGTGGACGACGAAAGACATCGTCGAGTATTTGCTGGAGGAACAAGTACCGCTCGAAAAACTCGGCGTCAAGGTCATGCTGTTCGAGCTCAACGATCCTACCAGTCTACTGCCTTTCAACGATGCGCCGGTTGTGCCCCAAGATTTGCGGAGCACGTGGGAAATACTGAACGAGCTAATGTCAGCCTCCAAGCTGGTCGGTTTCCGGCTTGTTGTCGCCAGCGACGAAATCACCGTAGAACTGCAGCCTTTCACCTACGTAGACTCCGACTTCAGCGACGGCACGACAACCATCAAAGCCAATCCGCGCGTCCGCACGCTGAATTTCGAACGCGACCCCGACGCCTCCGCCTCGGTAAAGCTGTCCACCGTGCATCAGTACGACCAGGTCATTCTGCGCGGTGCCCGCCGGCGCATCTGCTGCTCCATCAGCTTCGTCGATTCCACCGTCGAAATCGGCTGGTCGTCAGCGCTTGAAACCGAATACGAGGACGGCGGATCCAACGACGCAAATTACCCGGCCGCCGCGGAAGTCGCCGAGCGGCAACGCTGGGATGCTGAAGCCCGATCGCAAGACCGGTTGCTGAGTGTGTACAGCCGATTCGCGCTGCCGGATGACTGGGACCGCACAGTCTCCAACGGCATCGGCGGCAGCAAGTACCCCGCCTTCCCGGAGGACGACGACTTCGCCACGGCCTACCCGGCCAATCCCCACCTGATCAAGATGCTACCTCACCTGCCGCTCAAAGATGGCCACGATTACGAATCCTTCAGCCAAGGATCGGACATCTCGACATTTTCCGTCGGCCCATTCAGCGAGCATCCCCCCATGGTTTTTTGCCCGCAGCCGGAAGACACCGAGGTGGACCTGGCCGACAAGCGTTGGGTTCAACTCGACAAACAAAGCGTTGCCGCGGACGTCGAAAAGGTAGACGAAAAACAGGATCGGACCTGGTCGGTGCGCGTCGAAGTCCCTGACGACGATTACGGGTTCTTGGTCGAAGTCCGCGGCGCTCCACAGCACGCCATTGCTTACGACCACTTCTCCGGACAGACACACGACAAGAACGGAGACTGGGGCCAGTACGATTACGAAGACTTCGTTTTCACCGTGGCCTTCGAAGACCAGCGCTATTGCGAAGCTCGCTATCCCGACGACGCCGACGTAGAGTATTACGACATGGTTCGCCGGCGCATCAAATACCTCGGCGACGGCTACCGCTTGGACTTCGTCGCAACCAACACGATGTGGGCCGTCCACCCGGAAACCGGCGCGCCGCTGTGGTGCCCCGGCGGCAACATCCGCGACGACAGCGCAAAGCTGCTAGCCCTGGCCAAACGCGCCTACTCGTATTTGTCCGTTCCGCGCCGCGGCCTATCCTTCCAGACGCACAAAGTCAACTCAGCGATCCAAATCGGCGATTTTATCGACAAGATCGGCAGCGAGTTCGAGCGCGACATCAACGGGATAATCACCTCCATTACCGTATCCCTCGATTCCGCCAGCGAACCCGGAGCCGCACCCGCCACCATCCAATACGAGACCAGTTTCGTGGACCTCGAACAACTCCAAATCGTTTAACGATCAGCTCCGCGAGATCCCGCTGGAAGTGGCCGCCGGCGTTTCCTCGTCGGCCGGCGACGAAGAACAAACGACAGTACCAACATCCGCGCAACCCATCACCATCAGTCACATGGACCGCTGACGTCGCGTCGCGGCCCGGCCGATTTTGTAAAAAGTACAACATACCGGACGCCCCGTCCGACATCGTGGAAATCTCCGTCTGATCTTACCCATCTTATCTCATGAAACACCTGATTTGGCACGAATACCCTAGGTGCCCGTGAAACGAATATGACCGTCCGATCTGAATTGCGAGCGATGGCGCGGCGGCTGGACTTTCTGCAGCGGTCTTACGACTGGCTGAAGGGTCGCCGCGAAGCGGCCACCGTCCGCGATCGCCAGGTGCGCTTGGCCCGCACCGCCGAGGAATCCGGCGGCTACTATCCGACGCAACCGTCTGGCGAATTGCCGATTGTGTTTCTCGACTGCGTGCTGGCCGGCGATTCGGAGGATCTCGACTACACCGCACGATCGGCCAATGCCCAGGTCCGCGCGCTGTCGCCGGTCGGCTGGTTGCCGCCCGACGTGGAAGTCGAAGTCACCTTGCAGGGCAGCCTATATCGGATCGTCCGCGCGCCCGCCACGCTAGTCGGAAAATGCACGGCGGACATCGCCGCGGCCGACGGCTGGGTGTCTGGTTCCGGCTACTACTACACTGGCGCCACGTGCGACGAGTACGAGGTGTCGCGCAACACCGTCCAAATCTTCCGCAAGGTATCAGGCTACGGACTGACCGACGCCTACGTCCAGCAACGCTACAGCAACAACGACGCGGTGACCATGCAATGGGCTAACATCAGCGACCTTGCCGTAACCGCCAACAAACTGTTGATTGCCACCCGCAACGCCGACAACGACTGGATGGTTACCGTCGAGCCGTGCGGCGGAATCTGCGAGGACGCGTAAGATGCCGCTAAAGATGAACAACCCCGGTTGCCCGTGTTGCGGAAGTATTTACACCTGCAACTTAATCGGGGCTCACTACGCGGACGAAAAGTATATCCCTAACGGCACGGGCTGGTCTTCTGATGAGTGGATCCAAGCGGCCGGGGACTGGAGTTTCAGCAACAGCGCCACTACCGAAGATTCGAACGCTCGGCTCGTGTGGGATGAATTCGGCGACTTCCCGTACCAAAAGTGGTTTGTCACGTTGCCCAACGCCGACGACGGAGCGGAATTGATTGCTGGGATCACGGATGAATCGCTCGACAACCAAATCTACGTTCTTATCAGTATCGCGATCGCCGGCAGCTATCCCTACGAATACACGATCACCGCCAAAGTCTACACTGTCACGTCGGGCGGATCGCCTGTACTTGTCACAACCTGGACCAGCGACCCCGTTGTTTACGCCGCCGGCAATGCCCCCCACTTGATGTTTTTGTATGACGAGGACTACTCCCGTTTTCATTTCTGGCTGCGCGTGGCGGGAGGTGACGGACCCGGCGGCCCATACAACGTCCAGTGGTTTACCCAAAAGCTTGACACCCACGCCTCGATGCGGCGACCAATGGTCGGCACCGGCACGGTTGCAGAGGACGAGGACGCCGAATTTTCGGGGCGGTCCGAAGATACCATCGGGCATGATTATGTGTTCGCGGGCACCACTACAAATGCGCCAAAGTTGCACCACGGACGATGCTGGGATTGGCTGCTTGAGCCAGGCACAGACAGCTATTACGACTACCAGCCACGAATGCCGTGCGAAGCAACGATCACCATCTCCGGCGTAGCTGCCGGCGATCCCGTGCAGACAGGCGATACCATCTCTCACTGGTCCTGGTTCAACGACGATCACGACGCAATAACCCACAGCAAGGTAGACCGCGATTGGCCGGATACGTGCGACGGCGGCGACACAATCGAATCGGATTTCAAATACGAGGATCCTGGCGACTTGGACCGCAGGCTTTACGCGGACTACCTGGAGCGCAGCCCGGTGACCGAGCCTCATGACTTGATCGGTCTTCCCGTTATTGCTGACGAAAACCTAATGTCCGCCGTCTCCTTCTACGCGTTGTACGATCCAGAAATCGACCAGACGATTTTGCGCGTCGAGTGCTACCTTTTCTGTGGTTTCTATGGCGATTACGATCCACTCACGAATCCGTTTGGCACATACACGTACATTCGGATGCTGGCTAAATTCGGGAAGACAGTCGACGGCCAAGTGGATCCGCGAACGTTTGATGAGGAGCCAATGCCATTCATCGAACAGCAAGTCTGTTATCAGGGCTACGAACCCATCAACGATTTGCAGGACCTGATCGATTGGTCCAGCGCGGTTTGCACTGTCACCGGCAGCCCTTGAATATGAACTGCCCCCACAAAACACATCGTATCCGCGTGATCAAGGCCGGCGAGATCTCCGCCGACCAGCCGACCATCTACGTCTATCATTGCTCGCACTGGAACGAGCCCGTCACGGCTGAACGCCAGCCCGAACACGTGCAGCGCGTCCTGGCCAATCACCGTAGGCTGGATTCCTACACCGGGCAATCGTGCGACCGCTGCGACGCCTATACCGGCGAACCGAACTGGGCCACACTGCTGGACGAAGATCCCCGCCAGCTCACGTTGGCCGCCGCCATGCCCGGCTGCGGACGCCGCGCCCAGGCCCCAACCCGTGACAACCGGGTTTCCGTCATCGTGGTTTGCTACCGAATTGCCGATACCAGGTTGCGCGAGTTCTTCACCTGGAACGCCGACACGTTCCGCCGGTCCAACGCCACGGTCTACGTCGTTACCGATCGCAAAATCACGTTACCCGATTACGCCCGCTGCGTGATCTACCCCGAAAACAAGTTACCGCTGCTTAACGGTCAACGCGTCTTCAGCTTGTCGAAAACCAAGAACCGCGGCATCGCCGCAGCCCTCTCTGACGGCTGCGACGTGATCATCTCGACGGACATCGACATCTGGTTTCCGCCGGCCACCTGGGCCGACCTGGCCGCCGTGCCGGCGAACACGGCGGCGATTCCCGTTTACCTGATGGCCCGGAGCTGGGAGAATCGCAAGAGCGACTTTCACCCGGAGCTCGGACCCACGGGCACCATCGCCATGACCACCGACGACTGGCGCCAGATCCATTACGATCCACGATACATTGGATACGGCGCGGAAGACGGCAAGATCGTAGCCGACATTCGGCGCGCCGGCCTGAATGTCGATCGCCGCCGGCCCGTGTGCCACATCGCCCACCAGCGCGACACCATCCAACGCAACTTCCGCGGCCGGACCGACCAACACAACCCGCTGTTCAACCCGTTGCGCATGCGGGAAAACATGGCGCTGAACAGCTCCCCCACACCCGACGATCCCGACGCGTGGTACGGTGCGCAGCCAAGTTTGGCCGGCCTGCAGCTTTTGTCGATCGAAGCAAACCGCGAATGCAACCTGGCCCGCGATCATGCCAAGTGCCCGTCGGCCGACGCCGACCGATACGGCGACCTGGACACATCCCGGCCGCTTGCTGACGACGACATCATGGCCGCAATCCGCGAAGCCATGGCCATGGGGTTCGCCGGCGAAATCGCCTGGCACTACTACAACGAGCCGCTGTTGGCCTGGGACCGCTTGCGGCCGCTGATGACGCGCATCCAAGCCGAGCAGCCCGCGGCCCGTTTCTGCCTCTGGACCAACGGCACGCAGATCGGCCGCGCCGTCCCGCCAGAACAGCTCGCCGTCTTCTCGTCGATCTGGATCTCCGACTACCAGCCCAGCGAGCCGGGGGCGTTAGCCCCCGGATGGTCTTTCCTGCGCCAGTACGTGCCCAACGTGCATGTCCTACCCGGCCGCCTCGACGATCGCAAGACGCTGGCCACAAACGATTGCCACGGCGGCTGCTATCGACCCATGGCCGAATTGATCATCGACCACTACGGCAACGGCCACCTCTGTTGCGCGGACTACCGCGGCCAAGTACCGCTCGGCAACGTGCACGACGTCGGCCTCCGCGGCGTAGCGGCCAAGTTCCTGCGTCTCCGCCAACACATCGCCCGCCCAACCCTGACCGCCGACGCCCCGGAAATCTGCCGCCGTTGCAAAATCCGAGCAAACCAACTCCCACGATTTCTACCGGCGAGCCGGGGGCGTTAGCCCCCGCATAATCATGACCTGGCAACCCGACAACCTGAAACTAACCCACCCGTACCGCGACTGGGAACTACACTCCCAGAGCGCCGAGCTGACCTGGTGGCAAGACCACCCGCCGCCATCGCTTCAAGAGGCGATCGAACAATCAACCGCGCTTTTGGATCGTTGGGGCTTCGCGCTAGATCAATTCGCAAATGCCAACGTGATCGACGTCGGATGCGGCCCCACCGGCCGGCTGTCCGCATTCAGCGGCGGGAACTTCGTCGCCGTGGACCCGCTAATTCGAAAATACGCCACGATCGGCGCGCCGCTAAAACGCTACCGGCAATGGTTTGAATGCCCCGCCGAACGCCGCATCGTCGATTTGGAAAACTGGGCCGATGCGATTTTTTCCATCAACGCGCTAGACCACGGTTTCGACTTCTGCGCGGCGATCATCAATCTGCGCAGTTGCCTCCGCTTAGGCGGATTGCTCTTTCTGTCGATGGGCGTCGATAACCCGCACGCTCCCGACCACGCGCATCCGCTCCGCGTGACGAATGAGTTTGTCACGCGATTTCTGACGGTCGTCGGCTTCTCCGTTGACCGCATCTCGCGCGGCCGATCGTACCTGCACCCGGACGGCACGTGGCAAGATACCTACAGCGGCGGCCCGGCATATCACTGGTGGGCTGTCAAGACAGATGCTTGAACTTCTCGGCACCGGCTACCCCCGCACCGGCACCCAATCGCTGTGCGAAGCGCTGACGATCCTTGGCATCCGCGCCGATCGGGACGCAATCTCGCGATTGCAAGTCGACCAGATCAGCGGCGTCGAATCCTTCCGCCTGTTCGACGACGTCGAGGCCATCATCGAATGCACGTTCTGGCGAGAGATCCACGCCCTCTACCGACCGAAAATAGTCCTCACCGTCCGCGCCGAAACCGACTGGTGGCAAAGCATGCGCCGCCATGCGTACAACGTCCTGCGTCCTCGGTCCCGCTCGTCCAAGCGATCGGCCCGGGCTCTGCACGCGCTGCAGCTCGGGACGTACAGCCCCAACGAGTTCGTGTGGCGCAAAAGATACCGCGAACACAACGCCAGCGTCCGCGCAACATGCGCCGCCGAAGGCATCCCGCTGCTAGTCCTGGACGTGACCCACGGCGACCCCTGGCCCCCGCTGTGCGAATTCCTGAGCCGGCCCCTTCCAACGGATCCGTTCCCCTGGATAGGCCGCGGCCAGGCGAGCCGGGGGCGTTAGCCGCCGGATCGGTGGCGCACGAGAGCTTTCGTCGCTTTCCAGATACGATCAAATTCTTTTACCGTCACTCGCACAGCACTCCTATAGCTTTGTCAATCCTCAATGTCGATTCTCGTTCCATTCAAACGGCCGTACCGAATGCCCGTCCTTTTTTCCGCAGGCCGAAACGCCAGCCGTTGCCATTCGCTGCCATCTTCGCATTGGTATCGTTCGCACTCACCAGTGGAGGCAGAAGAATCTATCCAGCAACGCACAATCTCGCCGCCTGCTCTGTCATCTGTCATCGCACAACACTCCTATAGCTTTGCCGACACCGCGATTGCCAACCTCGTCGGAATCGCCAACCACGACAACCGACTTGTTCCCTGGTTCTGTCTGGTGTTCGAAAAACTCATAACCTCCTCGCTGCCGGCTCGAAGTCTCGGCAGATTTCTGGATAAACGGCCAGGCGAGCCGGGGGCGTTAGCCGCCGGATCGGGAATCCGCCGGATCCGTAAGCGTCACGGCTCGGCCGAAGTCAGCTTCTGCAGTTCGCGCTGACCGATCCATTCCATCTGCTGGTAAAGCTGTTCGCGCATTTCTTCCACGTGCGACAGCATGGCCGCAACTTCCTGGATTTCCGCGTCGGTCATCCGCGGCAACCGGTTCCGAGACGCCGCCTCGGGCTCGCCTAGCAGCGATGAAAAAACAGCCACCGCCGCCGCCCGGGCCTCTGGTGATACTGCCATGCGATCATTCCCCAGGCTCGCCTGAACCCTCCGCCAACTCCGACCGGCGAATCGACACATCTCGCGGGCAGTCGATGCCCAAGCGGACACGGCCGCTGTGCGTGCTTAGCACGCGAATTTTAATCTCCTCGCCCACATCAATAGACTCGTCTTCCTTCCTCGTCAGTACCAGCATTGCGTGCGACTCCTTTCTTTTCAGTAACACCCTGCCGGCTCGACGAGCCCCAACTCGTCAAGCAACTCTGCACCTGCGCGGTCAATCATCGACCGCGCCGTAACAAACGACTCGTCCGGAGGCCATGAGACGAAGCCCGCCGGCCCCCGCTGCAGCGCAGCGACCAACCAGGAGATCGGCCGATCAATCCCGGCCGCCTTGCGGGCCGCGGGGTCCGTCACAAACAGCACCAGCCCCAACTGATGCGCGAAGTCGTCGACCGTCGGCTCCAACCAACCCGCGGCCACCGCCTGGCGGAAGATCCGCACGTTGCCCGATCGGTTCAGCCGCCGCTGGCTGGTCACCAGGTCCCGCCAACGGATGCGAAACCCGATACCGCGCGGTCGGTCGGTCGGCGGTCGGTCGGCGGTCGGTCGGCGGTCGGCGGTATGGTCTCGGGTTGGTTCTTGGTTTTGGATTGGATGGATGGAAGAAGATGTTTCTTGTTCTTGGTTCCAGTAACCGACCACCTTCCGACCACCTTCCGACCGCCCACCGACCGACCGCGAATTGGCCTCCGACGGATCCGACGTCGACGGATCCGACGTCGACGGCAGCCCGGACCGGGCCGGCGGTTCGCACTCGACCGCCGGCAACGGAACCCAACTAGCAACCGCTTCCAATTCGCAAACCCGATCCCACGCGACGCGAAACATCCCCACGCCACGTTCGACAAGTTCCCCCCCTGCCAACCGCTCCAACGCTTCGTGAACCCCGCTCTTTCCGGCCCCCAACTTCGCGGCCAATCGCCGCTCGCTCAATCGGCACACCAGCCACCGGGCACCGTCGATCGCCTCCAACGGCGACTCATTCGCCGCATAGATCACGATCTCCACCGCCAGCCCCCGCCAGCCCGCGGCCCCCATGTGCTCGGCAATCTGCCGCCGGTTAGCCTCCCGCCGCCGATCCCCGCGCTCTAGCTCCAAGCTCAATTGCACGCTCTACCTCCTTGCATCACCTGGTCGGTCGGTGGTCGGTCAGTGGTCGCAAACCGGTGAATCAATAGTTATC
>Ga0180438_10002119_pt1 | contig 33424 bp, 35 predicted proteins | sample SS_ome_12_FD_132455 | JGI IMG/M metagenome (GOLD analysis project Ga0180438, IMG submission 132455) | Hypersaline lake sediment archaeal communities from the Salton Sea, California, USA - SS_3_D_2 metaG | ecosystem: Environmental > Aquatic > Non-marine Saline and Alkaline > Hypersaline >... | reverse complement strand
TCCAAAGGGCGAAGGAACAGAAGCGCTTACAGAGCAAGACATTGAGCTCATCGCAGCCGAGCCACGGATTGGAGTGGTCATATGCTCTTGTGGGATTAACATTGCTGGAACCGTGGATGTGGCTGAAGTAACGCGGTATGCTAGCCAACTTCCCAATGTTGTCTACTCGGAGAACCTTCTCTATTCGTGTTCTTCGGATGCTCAAGTTGTCATCAAGGATGCTATCAAAGAGCACAAGCTCAATCGTTTGGTCGTAGCCTCTTGTACTCCCAGGACACATGAACCATTGTTCAGAGCAACGATTGAGGAGGCGGGTCTGAACAAGTACCTGTTTGAACTTGCCAACATTCGTGAGCATTGTTCCTGGGTTCATCAGGCTGACAAAGATGAGGCGACATCCAAGGCAATGGATTTGGTCCGCATGTCAGTTGCAAGAGCCAAGCTCCTAGAAGCACAAGAGGAGGCTGTGACCCAGATAGAGCCCTCAGTCCTTGTGATAGGTGCTGGGGTGGCAGGCATGGCTGCTGCCGAGGTGATTGCCAAGAAGGGATTTCAGGTCTACCTTGTTGAGAAGACAGACAAGGTGGGGGGCTTCCTGAATGAACTCACCACTGTTAATTTCGACCACAGATCCGCTTCAGACATAGTTGCTGATTATGAGAGTAGTATCTCTGGAAGGGAAAACATCAACTTGATGCTCAACTCTGAGGTTGTGGGTGCAAAGGGCTCGATTGGTGAGTTTGAGGTTGTAATCAAGACTGGAAAGAAGAAGGCAACTCTGACAGTTGGCATCGTGATTGTAGCTACTGGTGCAGTCGCACTTGAAGAGAAAGGTCTCTATGGTCTGGGGAAACTCCCCGAAGTGATGACTGAGGTGGAGTTCAACACTCGTGTGACCAGTGGTGAGGGTATCGAGGATGGAGAAACCTTTGCAGTCATTCATTGTGCTGGTTCCAGAGAGGACGCGTCTCTGGAAGGCTCACGCACTTGGTGCTCTGGAATCTGCTGTATGGTCGCAATTGAGCATACACTAGAGTTACTAGATAAGTATCCAAATTCGAGGGTTTTCCACTTCTATCGTGACCTTCGGGTCTTCTACGATGCGGAGGATAAGTATCGTGAGGCCCGTGAAAAGGGCGTTGTTTTTGTCAGGTTTGATGGCGAAACGCCTCCTGAGGTCAAGAAGGGTAAAGACAAAGCCCTAAGCATAAAGGTGATGGACCAGGTTTTAGGAGCAGAACTGAACATTGGTGTTGATCATGTTGTGCTTGCCACTGCAATGGTGCCACGGCCTAACAAGGAGGTTTCAGAACTCTTCAAAGTACCACTGAATCTGTCTGGTTTCTTCATGGAGGCTCATCCCAAGCTGCGACCAGTGGACTTCCAGACAGATGGCATTTACGTAGCTGGGACTGCCACTGCTCCAAAGAGTATTGGTGAGTCTATTGCTCAGGGACAAGCGGCAGCCTCCAGAGCACTCATACCCCTGATAAGAGGGATACGAAAGGCTGAGGCAATAGTTTCCGTTGTAGACCCTGAAATCTGCGTGGGCTGCGGGACGTGTGAAATCAACTGTGCCTACAATGCTATTGAGGTCGTGCCAGGTGATGGTGGTCATGACTATGCAGTGACAAATCCAGTTCTGTGCCAAGGTTGTGGAAAGTGTGGTGCAGGGTGTCCTACCGGTGCTATCACCATGAAACATTTCACTGATGACCAGATCATCACTCAGATACGCACTGCCCTGGAGAACATGTCTGCAAATGAACCAAGAATTCTAACAATTCTCTGCAATTGGTGCTCCTATGCAGGTGCTGACAGTGCTGGTGTGTCTCGTTTCCAACAACCATCCAACGTGAGAGACATCCGAGTGATGTGCACTGGAAGAGTGAGTGTCCAACACATCTTGGAGGCGTTCAGACTTGGGGCTGACATGGTCTGGATATCTGGCTGTCACATTGGGGACTGTCACTATGTTGATGGGAACATCTCATTTGAACGCAGGTTTGCCATTGCAAAGAAGATCATTGAGAAGGCTGGTCTCGAAACGGATAGACTTCAGTTCACACAGATAAGTGCGAGTGAGGGGTCAATCTGGGCTGAAACCGTGAGGAAGTTTGCAGACCTTGCAGACAAGCTCGGCCCAAGTCCACTGAGACCGAGGAGGCGATAAAAGTGACAGAGTCTTGGGGTCAGTTCAAGTCATTTGATGGGAAGAAGTTCAACGCATTGGATGCTGACTTCACAAGAGAGGTTTCCAGACTGCTTGGAGGCAAGGACCTCACTACCTGCTTCCAGTGCGCGAAATGCAGTGCAGGTTGCCCGGTTTCTGACAAGGTGAACATCCAGATTCACGAGGTCATGCGAATGCTTCTCTTTGGACTGAAGGAAGTCCTTGACACTGATATGATTTGGCTGTGTACCACCTGCTATACTTGTCAAGAACGCTGTCCACAGGGGATTGACATCACAGACATACTATTCGGACTAAAGAATATGGCATTCAAGAAGGGAATCACTCCATCTGGATACACTGGAGCTCGACAGTCATTGTACGATACTGGAAAGCTCTATGAGCCCACAGACTGGGAACGCGATGATCTCGAGCTTGATCCTGTGCCTGAATTGAATGTGGCAGACACGAGGAAGATGCTTGATAAGACAAAACTAATGAAGCTGGAGGAGGCTGAGTAAGATGACTCAGAGCTACGAGGTCTTTCTCGGTTGTGCGATTCCGAGCAGGTTCAACAACTACGAGTCGTCTATGCGCGCTGTGGCGAAAGAGCTTGGTATAGAGCTCCTGGACTTTGATGGGGCTTCATGCTGCGGGACTGTGGTCCTCAAGTCAATAGATGAGGGTAGCTGGCTCTCAATGTCTGGTCGTAATATCGCCTTAGCTGAACAACGAGGTCATGATATTGTCACGCCCTGTAACGGCTGTTTTGGTTCCTTGAAGGACACTGATCATGTGCTTCATGATAATGAGTCTTACAGAAAGAAGGTCAATGCATCTCTCAAACCCTTGGGGTTGGAGTACACAGGAAAGGTGAAAATCCGTCACTTTGTTGAGGTCCTCTACGAAATGAAAGATGAGATAGAGAAGAAGATAGTCAAACGTTTAGATGATCTCAAAGTTGCCTTCCATCCCGGGTGTCACCTCATCCGTCCGTCGAATGTGGCTGAATTCGATGACCCAGAGTTACCACAAAAGGTCGATGAGTTGATTGAGCTGACTGGTGCTAAGAGTGTACATTGGGACATGAAACTCCGGTGTTGTGGCTCGCCCCTTCTCATCGCCAGTGAGAGTGTTGCCACGAAGATACTTCAGGAGAAGATGATTTCTGCAAATGGCGCAGGAGCAAACTGCGTTGTCACAAATTGTCCTGCATGTCACACACAATTCGACATCCAGCAGTTGGGTCTGAAGGACGATACGGGGAGGTCCTTGGAGCTGCCAGCATTGTTTGTCACACAAGTCCTGGGTATTGCGATGGGAATTGATCCGGAACCACTAGGGTTTGAGCTGAACAGAGTGTCCTTGGATCCAATCCGCGAGATTCTAGGTATCTAGATAATCATTGTTTTAGTTTATTGTTCCCATAGAAGAGCAGTCCTAATCTCTTCATTGCAGTCCGGACACATTCTCTCTTGCCACTGACCTGAAGATGCCTTTCTCCATCCAGTGAGATGTTGACCATACAGTCCTCAGCTATCTCAGAGATCACCTCTACTGGGATGTCCTCAGGTAGCTTGATACGGAAGAAACCTACATCCCTCTCTCTCGGAATATCTGAGATGTGTACCTGCGGGTCCGGTTTGTACTCTTCCCCTTCTCCTCTGATTGCTGACGTAAAACGATCCTCCCACGACCTTCTGTATTCTACACCCTCTTTCTCCTCAGCCCAAATCATCAGGGTATCTCGAAGGCGTTGTATCTGGATTTCCATCTCCATCTGCAATTGCCTATCAACATCACATTGTTCTCCTGACTTTATCTCATTTTCAAAGGAACGAAGATACTCTAGGCTCATTTTTGAATTTCTGAGGTCTGCATAAGTCAAATCGGGGATGAAGACTTGTTTTTCCCGTAGAGCTCCTAGCAAATCATTAAGAACCATCCATCCAGATAGCAGACCATCTAGAGAAACCACGGTTTCACTCCCTCAACATTTCCGCAGTCTGTTCAAGGAAACTCTTCTCTCTCCACCACCGGAGATCCCTTGCTCCAGTAGGGCAGATAGAGCAACACGCACCACACCCCTCACACCGCATCTCATCAGTGACACTCTTCTTGACACCTGGTGCAATCTCAATCATTGAAACTGCATCATAAGGGCATATCTCTGAATAATGACAAAGGTCACATCCTACGCATAGGTCCTGGTCAACATCAGCTACCAAGAGCTCAATTTCGACAGTCCCTAGATTCAAAGGATTACATGCTGCGTTTGCCGCTCCCCGGGCTTGGTTTATTGAATCGCTCACGCTTTTCGCATAGGTGACGCCGAGAAACACTCCTGGGACTGTTGTTTCAACAGGTCTAAATTTCATGTGCATTTCCAAGAGGAAGCCATCCTGACCACGATTGATTCCCATAGCCTTGACAAACTCATCTACATCATGCGGAGCTTCGAGTCCCAATGCCAAGACAACCATCTCTGATTTTATATTGAGGGTTTCTTGAGAGAGAGTATCGTAAACTGTAACAATTGCTCCCTCACCATCCGGATCCTTTTCAACAGTTACAGGTCTTTCACGTTCCCAGCGGAGATATGACACACCCTTCTGCCTATTCTCTCTCCACATCTCTTCCATTCCTGATTCAAATGGTCGGATGTGTTCCTTATATGCCGAGAAAATTCTGATATCTGGGAACAATTCCTTGAGTTCATGTTGCATCGATAACACTGCAGAACAACACACTCTAGAACAGTATCTGTTACCCTCTCCTGGATTCTGTCTTGACCCAACGCAATGAATGAAGACAGGGTTCTTTGGAGCCTTCTTCAGCTTTTCGTCCTTCAGTCTTCTCTCAAGCTCAAGAGCCGATATCACACCTGGTACTTCTTCCCAGCCATACTCACCCTTCTTAGGTTCATAGAGGTCTGTACCCACTGCAATAACCATGGACCCGATACGATGGACTTCACGTTCCCTAGTTTCTAGATTCTCGACGGTGATGTCATAATTACCATAGGTTCCATCACGATGGACAACCTTTGAATTGAGAAGTACCTTAATCCGCTTCTGTTTTTCTACCTTGGCTTTAAGGTCGTCGACGATATCTTGTGCTGATTCCATTTCTGGAAATAGGCGATGGAGTTCATTCAGCCTGCCGCCGAGTTGCCCCTGTTTCTCAACTAGGATTACATCAAAACCCTTTCGTGTGATGTCAAGAGCTGCAGTCATCCCTGATACGCCCCCACCAACGACCATTGTAACAGGTGTGACTTTGACCTTTTTCAAGGGAACAATCTCATTGTTGACAGCTTTCGCCACTCCACTCCGAATCATATCCTGCGCTTTTTCCTGACGTAGTTCACGTGAGTCCTTTTGGTGCACAAGTGTGAGCTGTTCCCGGAGTCCCACTGGCCCTACCAAGTAATACCCCGACAGCCCAGCTGCTTCCAGAGCACTCCTGAACGTCTGTTCATGTTGCAGAGGGGAACACGACCCAACAACAACGCGGTTCAGCTTGTGATCCTTTATTGCTTGCGTGACAAGCTCCTGTCCTGGATCACTACACATGAAAATATAGTCTGTACTATAGGCCACATTTGGTAAATCCTTAGCCCACTCAGCCAAGCCAGGGGAGTCTATGTAATTGCCAATAATCCCGCCACAATGACAGATGAAGACACCAACCCGTGGCTCATCGCTTACCTCTGCAGGAGGAATCTCAGGTAGTACTTTTGGTGTAGGTACAGGTAAAATCGAGTGGGCCGCCATGGCCGCACCTTTTCCCTCATTCACAGAGTCCGTACCATCTTTTGGTCCATGAGCACATCCTGCAATGTATACACCAGGTCGATTTGTTTCCAGTGCGGCAGCATTGGGATGTTTCTCCTTGAACCAACCAGCTTCGTCAAGGTCTATTTTGAGTATCTTTGCGAGCTCCTCAGAACCCTCACTTGGACGGAAGCTGCAATTAAGAACCACCATTGATATTTTTTCAAGCTCTATGATTTCCCCAGACTCCGTATCTTCCATTTTTACGAAAAGATCATGTGTGTCTGAGTCCTCCTGAATCTCTGCAACCCGTCCTCGTATGAATTTGATGCCTTGGTTTTTCTGTGAATCCCAGAGGAACTCCTCCAGAGATTTCCCCGCTGTCCGCATATCCATATAGGTATAGATAATCTCACAATGGTCCTCTGGATAGTGCATCCTCGTTACCTGTGCCAGCTTGTTTCCAAACGAACAACACACTTTGTTACAGTGATTGCTATAGCCACTAATGTTCTCTCGAACGTCCCTGCTACCCACACAGTTCACAAACATTATTCGTTCGGGTTCCCTTCCATCTGATGGTCGTATCATGTGTGCGTCTGTTGGCCCTGTGGGGTGAGTCTGCCTGTCATATTCTAATGATGTAACGACATTGGGGAACACACCATAACCATATTCTCCATAATCTAGAGGTTTGTACTCTTCAAACCCAGTTGCCACAATTATTGAACCAACCTGGAGATCATACACTTTATCCTCGTCATCATAAATAATGCAATCATTTGGACAGACTGAAGCACATGTCCCGCACCCGATACAAGACTCTTTATCGATTGTAGCTAACAACGGAATCTGTTGTGGGAAATTCATATAGATTGCCTTTCGGAGTGAGAGTCCAAAGTCATACTCATTTGGTACCTCCACTGGACACGATCTGATACACATTTGGCAACCTGTACATGTGTCCGGGTTTACATATCGTGCCTTTTGTCGAATCGTGACTGTAAAGTCGCCCTCTTTCCCTGTCACCTTCTCCACGGTGGAGAGAGGATGGATCTTGATATTGGGGTGTTTTCCAACAAAAGATGTGAGTGGAGTCATTACACATGCTGAACACTCCAGAGCAGGGAAAATCTTGTAGATGGCTACATAGTTCCCGCCGATGGCGACAGTCTTCTCAATCATGTGTGCCATATGACCCCCATCAGCGAGTCCTAGGGCTGCACTAATCCCAGCCATGCCGCCTCCAATGACAAGGACATCTGTTGGCTTGGTCTTATGTTCTGGTTTTGTGGCTGACTCGCTGACCATGAAGCATTCTCCAATATACCGTAGTGACATCAGCTCCATCTGAATGGGCGATATAATCTTTCTGTCATGTGCTTCACAGCGTTAACTTCATTACTTAGAACACGTGTTCCAATTTTATTTGAAACGTTCCCAGCAGACAAAAACAAGAGTAAGATGAGGATGGGGGGAGAGTCCCCTCTCCTCTTTTACTCCTCAACCTTGGCTTCTCTGAATCTGACATAGATGAACACAATTGCGGAGAGGATAATCGCCATCAAATAGAGGATGATTGGAATCCACAGAGGCTCAAGCATGAATAATCTGCTGATATCTCTACCATATCCCCCAAATTGACTAGGCAAGTAGATCCAGAACAAGGCCGTAAGGTACCCTATTATGACACCCGCCTTAATCTCTCTCCTCACCTTGAACGCAAACATGTAGGTGAAAACGAACATGAAAGCGAAGCCTGTGGTAAACATCACCCAGATACCAGTTACAGCCTGCGAGAGAGTAGTAGTAGCCACTATAAACGCGTGAATGCCCACGAGACTCTCGAGAAATACAATCCATCCCTTGTTGATATGAACAACAGTGTATGCCAGTGAGATTTGGGTGAAGAGCAGAAACATGTAGAAGAACCCGCTCAGTAATTGTGGGTCATAGGCCATTGGATGGAACCAGAACGTGTAGACAATTGCCCAAGATATAATGTAGGTATGATTTCTTCTGAAGAACCCCGAAACACGAGCTGTCATGGGTTTGCCCATTTTCCTTCCTAGGAAAAGACCCCTGCTTGGATTCTCGATTATCAGGATGATGACCAACATCAGAATGACTGAACCCTGACTGGTCCAGATTGGTGTGTCCTGCGCAAGCCCATCAAACCATATGTGTGTCTGGACAAGGTGTAGAAAGATAAAGGCTAGATTGATCATGATTGCGGCCCAGTTATACTTTGTGAGACCAGTTGTTGGTCTAGCGCGAAGATGGGTTAGATTCTTTTGTGCCCAGTAAATTGCACCCCAAATCGAGAACTGATGTGCAAGATAGAAGGTCCATACAATGAACATTGTCATGAACTCACGTGTTGGTAGTTTCCAAAAATACCAGTCAGCTCCTGCATCAGGTAGGAGCGTTGCGAGTACAGGGTCAAGGAGTGGTCCTAGTGCCCAAATTAATAATGTAAAGGCCACTGTGAAAACAAGACCGCCAGCCCATGCATAGTATGCTGATTTTGCTACCTTCTCAGTAGTTACTTTAGTTTGCTCATTTGTAGTGGTTTCATCGGATTCAGTCAAAGATATTCTCTCGCGATAATTGGTAGTGTGCCCCCTATTATATGGTTGATAAATGAAACGGTAGAACCCTAGTTTCGGCAGTCTTCACATACCACATATATATCAAGCCGCTGTCCAACGGGTTCTAACTTCATCTCTAATACAATGCGATTCCAATAATCTTGTATTGCCTCTGATTGGTAATCCGATATCTTTCCACATTTTTGACAAATGATGTTGATATGAGTAGAAGTGTTAGGATCGAATCTCGAGGGTTTACTATTGAATCCTAACTCATGAACTAATTCTAACTTCTTGAGCATATCCAAGGTGTGATAGACTGTCGTCATGCTAAGGCCAGGATACTGTTTTGCAACTCTTTCAAAGATCATCTCTGCGGTAGGATGTTCTTGACTCGATAGCACCTCCTTGCATATGGCCAAACGTTGAGGTGTGACTTTATGACCCGTCTTGCGTAGCATGGAAACAAGTTGTTCTTTGTTCATTGTCTTATCCATCTCTGGAGTCTGGGTTCAACCAGAAATCTGTAGGTCTTTAGTTTCTTCCTATGTGAGCTAATACTTAAATCATACTAGTTAGTAAATTGTTTTAACTACAATTTAGAAATCATTTTTAGATGAGGAAGTAGAAACATGACAGATTCTAAAAAGAAAGGAAAGAACGAAACACTCACGACTGCTTCGGGGATTCCTGTCGCTGACAATCAGAACTCGATTACTGCAGGACCTCGTGGACCATTATTGGTTCAGGACTTCCACCTCTTTGAGAAACTGGCTCATTTTCACAGGGAACGCATTCCCGAACGCGTAGTTCATGCAAAGGGAGCAGGGGCATATGGAACTTTTACGGTGACACATGATATCACAAAATATACCAAGGCAAAACTATTCTCCAAAGTTGGAAAGAAGACTGAGGTCTTCCTCCGTTTCTCAACTGTGGCAGGTGAACGTGGGTCAGCAGACACTGTACGTGATGTGCGTGGGTTTGCTATCAAGTTCTATACTGAAGAAGGCAACTGGGATATGACTGGGAACAATACTCCGGTATTCTTCGTTAGAGACCCTCTGAAGTTTAGTGACTTCATTCACACGCAAAAACGTGAACCACAGACAAACCTTCGGAATCAAACGATGTGGTGGGACTTCTGGTCCCTATGTCCTGAGTCACTCCACCAGGTCACCATTTTGTTCTCAGATCGCGGGACACCAATGGGCTATGCACATGTTAATGGCTATGGAAGTCACACATACAGCTTCATCAATGCAAAAGATGAACGATTCTGGGTGAAATTCCACTTCAAAACTCAACAGGGTATCAAGAACTTCAGTGCTGAAGAAGCAGCCCATATGACGGCAGAAGACCCAGACTGGGCAACTCGGGATTTGTTCGAGAGAATCGAACGAGGGGACTTTCCTAAGTGGGCTTTCAAGGTTCAAATAATGCCGGAGGAAGAAGCTGAATCTTACCGTTGGAATCCCTTTGACCTGACCAAGGTCTGGCCACATGAAGACTATCCGCTCATTGATGTTGGCATGCTTGAGTTGAACAAGAACCCAGAGAACTACTTCGCTGATGTAGAGCAGGCTGCCTTCGCACCATCCAATGTTGTACCTGGCATATCATTCTCACCTGACAAGATGCTTCAGGCTAGAATCTTCTCATATGCTGATGCACATCGTTACAGATTGGGAGTGAATTATCAGCTCCTCCCTGTAAACAAACCTCGTAGTGCCATAGCTCGCAACTATCAAAGGGATGGTTTCATGAGATTCGATGGCAATGCAGGACCTGCTATAAATTATGAGCCAAACAGCTTCGGAGGACCTGTTGAAAATCCTGCATTTAGAGAGCCTCCACTAAAGATTTCTGGTGATGCTGACAGATACAATCAACCACGAGTAGATGATGACTTCATTCAACCTGGAAATCTATTCCGACTGATGACAAAGGATGAACGGGCAAGACTCATTGAGAACATCGTGGAATCTCTGAAGAATGTGCCTGTATCGATTCAGAAACGAATGTTGGAGCATTTCCATAAGGCAGATCCTGACTATGGCAAGGGTGTTCAGAAAGGCCTCGGACTGTAGTCTAACAAACAGAGAACGAAGGGGAGTCTACCCCCTTCCACTTCTTTTCTTTACATCTTGGAAAGATATAACTCAACCCATGTTCTCTCTTGAACCGATGTCAGAATGACCAAAGACAAAATACTAGAAATGCTGCACACTCTGGGAGAGCGTTTTGAGGATCCTAAAATCCAGCGCCGCTTCAAGGAATACAACAAGACACTTCAATTCATCTTTCCTGATCTTGATGCCAAAATGTACATGAAAATCGGGGATGCAAAGCTCCTCGAGGTAGCGGAGGGAGAAACAGAGGCTGAGCTTCAGGTCACAATGGACTCTCCAGTGTTCTTCGCAATCATTGAGAAGACAGAGAGCCCAATGGCTGCCTATTCAGCTGGCAAGCTCAAGACAAAGGGCGAAGTGCCAGATTTGCTGAAGTTACAGAAACTACTTCTCTGATTTGGTTTCCTTATCTACAACCATCGAGACGAGTTCACGCATTCTGGCCATTTGACTCCTCACTTGCTCAGCTCCTTCCTTGGTCAGGACGGCGAAGGTTGTGGGTTTGAGGTCAACGAATCTCTTTGATATCCGAATGAGGCCTAGTTCCTCCAGTTTCCTAAGATGGCTTGATAGATTCCCCGATGTAAGACCGAGTTTCTTCTGAAGAACTGGAAATGTTGCATGTTGTGTGAAATAGAGAAAGACCAGAACAGATAGTCGAGTGGGGACCATGGTTTCACGGTCTTCTTCCATGAGTCCTATCAATGCAGATAGGAGGTCCCCATCGAGGCTCAATTCTATCCCTGCCTTTTACTCTCTAGAAGAAGTCGTTCAGCTGTGATGAGCATATAGATTCCCATCACATAGATTCCTCCCATATCAACAACTATCAGTAAGACATAAGCAATTTCTAGAATCAGAAACATCGGTATAACGCTGAGGAAAATTGCAACTGAAAGGTAAAGATGCTCTCGTGTGAAGATATCTGCCTCTACATTTTTTCTTCCAAGAATATAGTTGCTAAGAAAACCAGTGCCCATAATAATTTGTAAAATAGGTATGAAAAAGAGACCATTGTCAGTTGAGAATGTCATCAGTGCAACAGTCACGATAGCAACTGCAAGAACTCCCCACACCACGAAGGGAGCTTTTTGTCCCTCTTTTGGTTCTGGCTCTTTTGGATATGATTGAGTCAGCGGTATTACTAGTCTAAAAGCCACTAGCCATGAGAAGAATAGACTTATTCCGACAAATCCAAGATTTACAAGTACTGGATCAATAGGTCCAAGAGCATTTTGCAGAGACATATAGATTAGGGTAGCAAAAGATATTCCTCCAGCTATGATGAGGTAGACCAATCCAGAAACCCTACGAGCTACTACCTTTGGATATTTATCAATGAGGTCAGTTAGCAGAAGTAGCTGTTTTGCTTTCTCAAGCATATCTTCATCTGAAGGAACATTCTCTTGATTCAAACAATCACCTCAGTATTGAACAACAAATTCACTTTCAAAACCTCCATAATAAATCTACTAGAAAAAAAGGAGTGGAGTCCCTAGTGGGACTCTTAGCGAGAACCGAACCTCTCGAACAGAACGATTCCTACAGCCACTAGTAGGAAGCCAAGAATTGACACAATCGCTAAATTAGTCCAGATGACAGGTGTTGTTATCGGTGCGCCTCTGAGGAATAGTGTAGTCACTGCATCGGTGAGGTACTTGCTAGGCATGAACTGTGCAATAACCTCGGTTGCGCCTCCCAATGGCATGAACGTTCCAAAGAACATCTGCGGCATGATGAATACGAAGCTCACTCCTGTTGAAACTTCTGCAGACTTTGATATGGATGCTGCAATCAGCCCGAAACCGACTGCGACCAAGGAGAATGCCAAAGCGATCACAAAGGTGAACGCAATTCCTGCTGGTCCAGTTGCGGGTCTATATCCTATAGCGAATGAAGCGGCTAGTACAAGTGCTACCTGAACAGATGCTATGATCATGTAGGTCAGAGTCTGACTGACCATGTAGTCAGCTGATGAAACCGGAGTGGTTCGCAGTCTCTTCAAGAGACCCTCATCTCGTTCATAAGTCATAGATTGAGCCACAATCATTGTCAGGAAAATTGAAGCAAATGCAAATATGCCAGGAGCCATGAAGTCCCATTGAGAGAACGTGCTTGATTCAACCAATGCAGGACTTGAAATCTCAATTGGTAGATTCAGAGTCATTGTATCACTCCCAAACACTGTATTCATCAGAACTTGCTGAACAAGAGGAGGAACCGCTGATACTGCTATCATTGACCCACTGTCAACGTAGAGTCCGATGGTAGTATTTGTCCAAGAACTAGGATCGATAGGAGATCCATAGTATGACACTATACTATCCCCAAACCCTTCAGGAATGACAATGAATGCATCGAGGTTACCTTCTAGAAGGGCAGACTGACCAGTTGCATTATCCTCATACGCATGAACTACAAAGACCTCGGAGTCCGTGAGATTGTCAACAAAGGCCATACTCCAATCAGCTTGCGGACTTGTGGCATCTAGATTAAGGAGCCCTACGTCAAAACTTGTAGTTCCTCCATCTCCAATTCCACCAAAGGCAAAACCAAAGATGATGGTCAATACTATGGGGAATATTATCAGAAGAAAAAGAACAGCTGGTTCTCTGTATGTCTTCTTCAGGTCTTTCTTCATTAAAGCTATTATTCTTCTTAGATTCATCTCTATACATCCTCCCTCAGTTTCTTACCTGTTAGTTTCAGGAAGACCTGTTCTAGGTTCTTAGCTTGATATGTTTCCATCAAGTCTGTCGGAGGTCCAAGTGCAATCAGTTTGCCCTCGTCAATGATAGCAACTCTATCACATAGCTCCTGAGCCTCTTCCATGTAGTGTGTTGTTAGAATGATGGCTTTACCCTGCATCCTCAGTTCTCTAATATAGTCCCAGACTGCTCTTCGGGATTTAGGATCCATTGCGACAGTAGGCTCATCTAATAGAGCAATTTTTGGGTCATTGACTAACGCCATTAGCATACTGACCCTACGAATCATTCCACCGCTGTATTCCTTTGCCGGTCTGTTGATATGATCCTCCATACCAATTTTCTCAACTATGGAACTGACCCTACTCTCGAGAACATCTTTAGGAACAAGATGCATATCACCCATGAGAGTGATGTTCTCTCTACCTGTTAGATGCGGATAGAATGCAGGTTCCTGAGGACAGACACCAATCACTTTTCGAACATTCTCTGGGTCAAAGACTACATCATGTCCATCAACCGTTGCTGAACCATTGGTTGGCTCTAGAAGAGTATTGAGAATGTTTACTGCTGTACTCTTTCCAGCACCATTAGGTCCAAGGATACCGAACAGCTCACCCCAGCCAATCTCAAGACATAGGTTGTCAAGAGCTGTTAGATCACCGAACCTCTTTGTTAGATTTGATATTGTTATTGCAGATTCAGACATTGCAAATCACGAGTATGTCTGTGCATAGAATGAATATAAGAAGTGGACAATCTTTGAACGACATCGTGGTTTGCGCTGCAAACTAGCCTGAATCACAACAACTCGCTGAACCTTTAAAGGGAAAAAACAACACTGTCCTCTTTTGAAGTTGGAGGTAATCTGAAGTGCGTGTTCTCATAACTGCACCCATTACAGAGTCTGGTATTAGGGAACTGCGAGCTGCTGGTCTCGAGGTTGATCATAAAAGTTGGTTTGAAACTGGCAAACTGCACATGGGTGATTCTCTCCTACAGCAAATCAACGAGGGGCAGTATGACATAGTCATTGTGGAGGGTGATGAGATAAAGGAGGAGATCATCAACCAGACAAATCTGAAGTTGATAGGGTCTGTCAGAGGGTCTCCCAACAACATCTCTCTTGAAGCAGCCAAAGCGAAAGGAATACCAGTCATTGCTGTACCTGGCAGAAACACTACTGCAGTGGCTGAACACACGATTGCACTGATGTTGGCTCAGGCAAGGAATATCGTGAGAACAGAGCGACTCCTTGGGAACGAATTCTTTGTAGATAACTTCAAGGACTTTGCAAACATGTACACAAGTCTGATGGGCTTTGAGCTCTTCGGAAAGACTGTCGGTATCATTGGACTCGGTCAGATTGGTTTTGAGGTGGCAAAACGCCTACGCGCCTTTGGCGTCGAGCTTCTCATTCTGGACCCATATGCTGACCCTGTTAAGATCAGTGAAGTTGGTGGTAGAGCTGTTGAACTCGACGAACTCCTTAGTAGTTCTGACATAGTCACTATACACTGTCCATCCACTGAAGAAACCCGAGGGATGTTGGGTGCCAAAGAATTTGCTAAGATGAAGAGCTCTGCTATTTTGATTAATACAGCAAGGGCTTCAGTAACTGATGAATATGCGCTGCTCGATGCTCTGAAGAGGGATATCATTGCAGGAGCTGGTCTAGACGTCTTCTCCATGGAACCAGTGGATAGCGATAATGAATTCCTTGAGCTTGACAACGTGACAGTAATGCCACACATGGGTGGAAACACAATAGAAACCATTCAACGCCAGACCATGCAAATTGTGACGAGTATCCTAGCTTTCCTTAAAGGTGAGAAACCCCCGAATATCCTCAACCCAGAAATCTATGATTAGGGGAATGAACATGGTAGTCGCCGCGATTGATGCTGGTACAACGGGTGTCCGGTGTATGATTGTTGACACCAAGGGAGATTCTCCTGGGATATCAAGGACATCATGGGACTACATCACTCCCCCTGAGTTGGAGATTGCGAAGGAATTCGAGCCATCCAAGTTCTGGCGGCTCATTTGTAAGGTCATCAAGGGTGCAATCAAGCACTCAGGGATAAGGACAACTGATCTCAAGGCTGTATCAACGACCAGTCAACGACATGGTCTAGTCCTCCTCGACTCAGATGGAATCGAGCTGCATGGCTGCCCCAATATTGATGCACGCGGAGCTATGACTCAGTATCTGATTGATGAAACTCTTGGTGAAACCTATCATGAAATCACTGGTTGCTGGCCTCCCATGATGTTTGCCCCATCACGTCTTGCATGGTTTGAGGAGGAAAAGCCTGATCTCTATGAGAGAATTGCTCATTTGCTACCTATCTGCGATTGGATTACCTATCGCCTCTCTGGTGCCTGTGTTACAGACGCATCATCCGCAAGCGCCACTGGTTTTCTTGATGTGAGAAACAACACATGGAGCAAAGATGTCGCCTCCGCCCTTGACATAGACCTTGGAATTTTACCAGAAATCCATGATGCTGGTGAAGTTGTTGGCGAAGTCACGTCTAAAGCTGAGAAAGAATGTGGTCTACCAGAAGGACTCCCCGTAGTGCAGGCTGGTGCTGACACACATTGCGCCCTTCTGGCGAGCGATTCGAAAGTCAATGAAATCACTGTCATAGCTGGAAGCACAACTCCAGTGATGATGATTCTTGACAGTCATCTCTGTGTTCCAGACCAGAAGATATGGACTGGGGCTCATATGAAGAAAGGCCAGTGGGCAATTGAGAGCAATGCAACTTTGACCGGAGCAGTCCTGGAGTGGGCGGTGAGGTTCTTGTGCGAGCGAGCGGAGAACCCCCTGAAATGCAGACAGGCTACATTTGAGAATCTCGATAATCTGGTGAAAGAGATACCACCAGGAAGCGACGAAACGTCTGTCACTCTTGGTCCAAGTGTAATGGATTGTCAGCAAATTACGGATGTAAAGTTAGCTCGGATGGTCTTTCCTCAACCCGCATTGCCTCAGGTCACGCCTCTCAATTCGGCAAGAATGATCCATGCAGTTCTTGAGAATGTTGCATTCGCTATCCGTGGAAATGTCGAACAACTTCAGGAATATGGCCAACCGACTTGCGTGAAAACAATTGGGGGATTGAGTAGGTCCGAAACTTGGCCGCACCTCCTTGCGAACGTGTTGAACAAGCCTGTTAGAGCCCCCATTCAGTATGAGGGTAGTCTCTTGGGTGCAGCAATTTGCGCTGCGAAAGGTGCTGACTGCTTTTCCTCGATTGACGAAGCTATAAAGGCAATGGTCAATTGGAGAGCTACTTATACTCCTGATGACCGCGCTTCGCTGTATGATCGATACTATGCAAAATGGAATGAGCTAAGTTGTGTAGGTGACTGAAATGTACGAGAAAGAGAAGAAGGAACTGCTTGATACTTGTCTGGAGATGCTTAGACACGACCTAGTCATTGGGTCGTCTGGAAATGCAAGTCTAAGAGTCGGAAACCATGTCGTAATCTCTCCGAGCTCTGTTCACTATACAGAGATGTCCATCGATGATGTTGTGGTCATTGACTTAGAAGGGAATGAGGTGGAAGGGACCCGGAATCCTAGTATCGAAACACCAATGCATCTTGAGATTTACAACAACCGCGAGGATGCGTTGGCTGTTGTCCATACACATAGTCTCTATGCGTCATCTATGGCAATTCTACATGAACCTCTTCCGCCAATAATAGACGAGATTGTACCCAAACTGGGAGCTAATGTTAGAGTCAGTAAGTATGCTATTCCCGGAACAAAACAACTGGGAAAGAATGTCCTTGAAGTTCTTGAAGATAGAAGTGCAGCACTGATAGCAAATCATGGCTCGGTCTGTGTGGCAAAGACCCTCAAGGATGCGCTCTTTCTCTCAATTCTATTGGAACGCGCCTGCAAGATCTATACCACTGCAAGACAGATAGGCAAACCAGTAGAACTTCCCGAAGATGTGGTCGAGGATGAACAGGATATCTATATGATGATGCGGGAGTTCTAAGGGTGATGATATGACCGGGTATATGGGTCATATCCTAGTTGCGGACCTGTCAAAGGGTGACATAGGCACTCTTGAAACGGATGTATCCATCTCTACTAGTTTTCTGGGGGGAAGTGGTTATGCATCACGTCTCCTCTATGAGCTGCTTGACCCTCAAGTCGATCCCCTAAGTCCTGAAAATATACTACTCTTCATGACTGGCCCACTGACTGGAACGCTTGCACCCTGCACAGGTCGTCATGTTGTGTGTGGAAAATCGCCACTGACCGGTCTCTGGGGTGAATCACATGTTGGAGGTCACTTTGGTGCTTCTCTCAAGTTTTCTGGATTTGATGGAATTCTAATCAGAGGACGTTCCGAAAAACCAGTCACATTACACATTGATAGTGGACATGGCGAATTCCACTCAGCTACCGATCTCTGGGGCGAGATGACCCGACCGACACAAGACACCCTCAAACAACAACTTGGAAAGGTGCAAGTCTGTTGCATTGGACCAGCTGGCGAGAATTCAGTCAAGTTTGCAGGCATCGTGACTGATGAACGGGTTGCTGCAAGATGTGGACTTGGGGCTGTTATGGGCTCAAAGAACCTCAAAGCCATTGCAGTCGGAGGAGGGCAGAAGGTCCCTCTTCGTGTTCCTGAGGAATTTCGGGAATTAGCCAAGACATCGAGAAAAATCCTTGGCGAAGCGATGACAATGCTCAGCGAGCAGGGAACGGCTATGTATGTGGACATTGGCATGATGTTCAATGATATGCCAATCAAATACTTCCAAGAGATTGAGTTTGAAGATGGAGACCTAATCAATGCAAAGTCGATGGAGGAGATCCTCACAGGAAGGACTTCCTGCTACTCATGTCCAATAGGTTGTGGCAGGAAGGTTACAATAGAAGAATATGGTCTACAGGACATAGGTGGTCCTGAGTATCAAACAATTGCATCTTTCGGATCAAACCTACTGATTGCTGACCTAAAGAAAATCGCGCTATTGAATGATCTATGCAACCAATATGGCATGGATACAATCAGTTGTGGGAGTACAATCGCCTTTTCCACACATCTCTGTGATATTGGAAAGGCAGACTATGGTTTTCGATGGGGGGACCCTGATGGCGTGATTGATACAGTACATGCGATTGCTAGAAGGGAGGGTGTTGGTGACCTATTGGCTGAGGGGTCTGTTTCTGTCGCTCAAAGGCACTCTGCTGAGAATCTAGTTCTTCATGTCAGAGGAATGGAGATACCCAACCATGACCCACGGGCATTCTCAGGGATGGCCACAGTTTATACCATTGCATCACGAGGTGCATCACATCTAGAGGGTGACATGTATAGTGTGGACATGGGCGCTGATGTGAGGGAACTTGGCATCATCAGTGGAGACCGGTTAGAGAATGGTGACAAGGGATTGATTGCAGCCCGAGCGCAGGACTTTCGCGCATTCTTTGACTGTGTGATAATGTGCCACTTTGCGATAGTCCCTCCAAAAACAATCATTGAACTGCTAAACCTCGCAGTCGGAACCTCGTACAGACTTGAAGACATCCTAAAGATAGGTGCCAGATCGGTCACAATGAAACGTCTCTTCAATCTCAAATGTGGTCTCAGGACCAATGACGAGAAACTTCCTGGGCCACTATTGAAACCCCATCCTGAGAGTGTCACAGATGACTTTGTCCCTGATGTCGATGGTCAGCTTGATGAGTACTACAACTACAGAAAGTGGGATAGAAAGACAGGCCAACCCTCTGATAAAGCCCTTGAGGAACTAGAATTGATTGACATATAGTTCCTAATCCGGTAGCTTATTCCGTAGTTCTTAATGCACTAGAGCTTGGTGGTTGTAATTCAGACGGTTGATGGTCTATTCACTCAGCTAGCGTTATTCTATGGTTTCATACTAATAGGCTATCTAATTGCTCATCTGTCTGGAAAGGCACAAGTCCTCAACAAACATCTCAATGCATTGCTCATTAATGTCCTCGTTCCAATCTTGATTTTCTATGCTCTCCTCACATCAACCCCAACTTCTCTTGTGGAGATTCCAATTTTCCTCGTAGTTACATTGATGATTCATTTACTAGGCCCTGTTCTGCTATATCTAAGACTTCGAGGAATCCAACTCAACGACCAAACCAAAGGGTCCCTCTTCATTTGTACAACCTTCACCAATGCTCTGTTTATACCCCTTCCATTGGCATTACTATTCCTAGGACCAACATCAATATCCTTTGTCGTCATGTTCTCGCTCACACAGATGATTCTCTTAGTGACCCTTGGCTCTGTTATGGGAGCAACATTTGGGGGACCAGAAGCCGGTTGGAGGAAGATTGCCAGAGACGCAGTGATCTTCCCTCCATTTCTAGCTGCAATACTTGCACTCTTCCTTGTTGGATTCGGTATCGCCCTTCCAACAGATTTGGTTGTGATTCTTTCATACAACTCACCCATCACCACATATCTAGCACTAGTTTCAGTCGGTCTGGGTGTGGGAGTCAGATTCTCTCTAACCGATGTACGTACTGCATTGAATGTTGTAGTAATCCGTCAATTCATCATCCCTCTACTTATGCTACCGATAATCCTCCTCTCAACGCTATCATTAATTCCAGTGCAAGTCCTCTTTCTAGAATCTTTCATGCCCCCTGCTATATTAGCAGTCGTCTATGCGTCAGGTTTTGATTTAGATGTCGAGATTGCATCGACAACTGTTACAATTGGTACCCTGCTCCTATTGCCTGTAATTCCACTCCTCTCTATCTTCTTTCAGTAGTCGTTTACTGCGCATACTGAAGGCATATATCGATAATGACTCCAATAGACCAAGAATGGTGAATGTCTTGAGTAACCGTGAATCTGAGAAATCTAGCAAGCCCGAGGACATCAAGAAGTCACTGGATGACATAGTGCAGAAGCTAGAACAAGACAGTGGTGCAAGTAAAAGCTGGGAGAGCTCTGTTACCTCCCATAGGGATGAGTGGGAGCTTCTAAAGAGGAAGATTCACGAACGTCAGAAAGCTTTGAAGCAGTTGGTAGCTGATAAGAGAGCAGGGATAATCGGCGTAGATGAGTTTGAAACCAAGTATAAGATACTTCAAGATGAATTGACCGAGTTGGAATTTGCAGTATATAATATGAGACTGGGTACAGAGGTTCAGTGACTAATCTGCTCGGGCACGCATTACTAGTAGTACTGACTCGATGACAATCATCACGCCTAGGACAGCTGAGAGGGCCAAAAGACCAATGTTTACAGTGTTATCTGTCGTGTTCCCTGATACCCCTTCAATGCCTGAAACAAGAGCCCCCAAGTTATAGTTCATCATCCACAAGTAATCTGACTCCGCATAGAAGACAGTCTGCCACCAGATCAGAATACCGCCATAGTCTTCTTGGAGCTGGTATGCAAACTCTCCACCAGTCTTGAACTTAGCCACATCAGAACCAATAATCAGGTTGATGCTTCCATTTCGTATTGCTTGTTGAACATCCACCAACTTAGCACCAGAGATTGTAATGTCTTCAACCTGAAGGACAGCATCTGTAGCAATCCCAAACGCTTCTGCTACATATGCTTCAGTGGGAAAGACCACAACAGCACGCATCTCAGAGAACCCATATGTTTCATCAAGTGATGTGATTAAATCTTCCAATTCGCCTATTGAATCCGCAAACCTATCAAAGTTCGAGGTCCAATCATTCACATAGCTGCTGTTAAGAGTAGTAAGTGCCCTGCAAGTGGCATTGGCTATTGCTAGTGCATTTCTAGGCAATAGCCAATATCCATGGGGATTTCCCTGATGATCATGCCCCTCCTCTTCTTCCACTTCACCGCCTGGCATTGGAGAATACATAGCACCATATTCTTCGTAGTTCTCCCAAGCATCAGGACTATGGAATGTTATGAATGGAGTTGATGTCAGATTCGCCAATTCCTCCTCCCAATGAAAGTGACCTGTGAAAACAAGCAAGTCTGCTTCTTCAGCTACAGATAGGACATCTGGGGTCAATGTGAAAGCATGAGGTTCCGTTTCCTGTTCTAGCAGAACATCCACACTGGACAAAGAGCCACCCACCTCTCTTACTATGCCTGCGAGAGAGGACACTGAAACAGCTATTCTATTGACAGGTACGATCTGAGCGCGAACCTCTATTGTCACTCCACTCATTACGAGTGGCAATAGCAACAGTATCAAAGGGACCAGTGTCATCTTCCTCTGCATGATGGACCGCTTCCAAGCATCATCTATCCAAACTCTTAATAAGATTTTAGAAATAGTTACTAACTACTGAGTGTTTTAGGTGTGGACATTGCCCATCGTTGCTGTATCTATGACTGATTATGACCTAGAGGAGCTTGAATCACTTCTCGTCGAAGGTGAGTTCTCAAATCGATCAGATGCTGTAAGACATGCTATTCAAGCCCTTCTATCACAGCATCGGGACATCGAGAGTGCAAATGGGACTGTCACAGCAGTACTCATTGCACTCTACTATACAAAGGGACAGGGACACAGTATAAGGGCTGTCCAACACAGTTTCAAGAAATATCTCACTGCGACCATCCATTCTCATACTAGCGATGGTAGATGTATTGAAGTGATGATTGTCAATGCTGAAGCAGAAATTGTTCGTGACTTTCTCAAGAAACTTCGTGCACAAAAGAAAGTCCTCAAAGTTGAGGCTAGTTTAATTGGAGGGAGTCACTAATGAGCACCACTGTTCCACTTCTTGAGGCACAAGATCTTGCGGTGAGATATCCCAATGGTGAGATTGCCCTCCATGATGTTACTTTTCAGATTAATTCTCCGAGCTTCATGGCTATTATAGGTCCAAATGGCTCTGGCAAATCTACACTGGTTAAGACCTTTCTGGGGCTAATCAAGCCATTCAAGGGGAGTATAAAGGTGAATGGTCTCGATGCTACCAAGAAATCTGGGAAAATCAGGAAAATGGTGAGGTATGTACCTCAGAGAGATCGGATAGAACTTTCAGTTCCAATGAAAGTGAAAGACATTGTGTTGATGGGTCGACTCCTCAAGAAGATGCCTCCTAGGTTTGCCTCTGTAAAGGATGTTGAAACTGCAAAGGAGGCGTTAAGGCAAGTAGACATGTTAGATCTATGGGATCGTCCTTTCCCTGAGCTCTCAGGCGGACAGAGACAAAGGGTCTTGGTAGCACGGGCGCTAGCTAGTGAAGGTTCTATACTAGTGTTGGATGAACCATTGGCAGGTACTGATGTTGAGAGTCAGGACCTCATTGTTGAGGCTCTCGGCAGGTATCACAAGGAAAATGATGTTAGTATCGTTATGGTGACTCACGATCTCAACCCAATTCACACGCTGGTTCAAGATGTCTTGCTTCTGAAGAATACAGTGGTAGGGATTGGTGAACCTTGTACAGTGATGGATCCTGAATTGATAACGAAGGTGTATGGACCGACCGCTAGAATTGTGGAGCATTCAGGACACCGTTATTGCATGACAAGAGACTCAGGAATTGATCGTCATGATTGAGATAATCCAATTGATTTTGGACAGTCCATTTCTCCAGAGAGCTCTTATCGCAGCCATACTGATAGCAATTGTAGCTGCTGCAAGTGGTACATTCCTTGTATTTCGAGGTCTCTCCTTCATGGCATCAGGTGTAGCACACGCGGCTCTCGGTGGAACTGCGCTCGGTATCTTTCTACAGGACTCTGGCCTTGTTCCCTGGTTTGACCCAATTCTTGGTGCACTACTATTCAGTGTTCTTGTGGCAGTCTTCACTGGTTATGCAGGCGAGTCAGGAGTGGCACAGAAAATGGAGGTCGCAGTCGGTGTGTCCTTTGCACTCTCAATGAGTCTTGCAGTCTTTCTAATGTACTACATTCCTCCTTATCGTGTTCCTCAGATATGGGGCTATCTGATAGGTGACATCCTTCTCCTGAACAATCTTGATGTCATCATGTTAGCAAGCACTGCAGTTATTCTGGGATTCATCACACTCTTATTCAACAAGGAGTTTGTCTATGTCAGCGTTGACATAGAGGGTTCAGCTGCGCATGGCATGAATGCTCGTGCCTATCACTATCTGATGTTAGTGATATCCGCATTGGCTATAGCTCTTGCCACAAAAGCAGTGGGGGCGATTCTGGTTTATGCCATAATGGTCGCGCCGGCAGCGGCATCGAATGAGATTGTGAAATCAGTTCGTGGAGTCATATTCTCTGTCTTTCTTATTGCCCTGGCAGCGGAACTTATTGGAATAACCACCTCATTTCTAGTCTTTGTTTCTCCAAGTGCCATTGCAGGAATACTAGCAGCGCTATCATATGTCTTGGCTCTCCAGATAAAGAAGATTCAGGAACGGGTACATATTGGGCATGAAGAACATGGATCTGATACGCCAGTACTTGCGAAGAGCTTTGAAGAGTCAGTGACAGTTGGTCAGTTGCACAAACACAACCACAACGACTAGTTCAATCTCGAACGAGTAAATTGGGTGGATGTCGTTGATTCGGTCGGTATGTTTAAGAGTGAAACGTAAATCCTCGGGTTCCTAGGTCGGTGTGAAGAATAGTGAGCGATGAAACCCCTGAAAGAAGTGAAATGATCCGCTCCACAATTATTACCGTATTACTAACAGTAGTCTTTTTTGTCATAGGTCTAGCTTTTTGGGCCTGGTCTTCGCCGGAAATCATTGAAACAAGCCCTGTGGGAGCATTGAATGAACTGAACCCTGCACTCACAATTCTGATTGAAGTCTTAGTGATGCTCATGGCTTTTATCTTTCTTTCAGTAACCGTTATCAATCTTAGACTGATGCTAACAAACATTCGTGCTGGGTGGACTGAGGTCATTGTTGTTCTCATAGTCATGACCATCGTGGCATCGGCAATGTTTGGTCTCTTTGTTGGTGCTGCAACAGTGGTTCTTTCCCTTGGCTTTGTTGTATACCTTTATCTCCTTCAGGATTGATCATATGCATCTTTCTGGATATTCGGGTCTACCAGAAGCTTTATGTGCATAGGTCTTGGTCTTCGGTTAAGAGCCTAGTGGCAGGAATGCCTCAGGCTGGTAGCAAAGGAGTCCTCGCAACTCATCGGAATTGTTGGATTGCAAATCTTTGGAATAGTTCTGACTTCCGTTGAGTTCTGATGACCTCTTGGAGGAAGATACTGTGTTTGGGATCTCTGGCGCTGGGTATGATATGAGTACCAGCATCTTCAGTCCTGATGGACGGATATTTGCTGCTGAATATGCAAAGAAAGCAGTGGAACAAGGAGCTACATCAATTGGCATACTTGTAGAAGAAGGAGTCATTCTTCTTGCTGAAAAGAAGATACAACCACTGCAGGAACCCGATAGTGTTGAAAAAATATCAATGATAGATGAACATGTTGGGGTTGCCACATCTGGATTGATGGCTGATGCGAGAAAGCTAATCGCTGAGGCTAGGGTGAAGGCACAATCATACTGGCTTACATTTGAAGAACCAATCCCTGCTGAAGCACTGGCTGAACACATCTGTGATATTAAGGCACAATTCACTCAAGGTGGTGGAGCTAGACCATATGGTGTTGCCATGATTATCGGTGCAGTCGATTTTGATGGGTCACCAAGATTGTATGTCACAGATCCAGTTGGCACATATTGGGGCTTTTTAGCCTCAATCATTGGGAGAGGCGCTACAAAATCTGGAGAATATCTCCAAGAAAGATATGACAGAAAAATGAGCCTTAACAGCGCAATTGAGCTCGCATTAGGTTCTCTACGTGAAACTAGCGAGAAGGACCTGACTGCTGACAATGTCGAGATTGCGAAGATACCAGTGAAATCCCGAGCATTCGAGAAATTGTCGAGTTCTAAGATTCAAGGCTTCCTTCAACCTACCAAGCCAACAAAGGATAGGAGTTGACCCTCAAATAATGAGTGGAGGATCTGGACGAAAAACAGGTGACAAATGGATTGAGCTTGACGCAGTAGTAGTTGGGATACAGAAAGGTCACCTTCGATTCGAGCTCTTTGTGGATCCGAACCTTGCATTTGAGTATAGACGTGGCGAGGAAATTCCTATCGAAGATATATTGAAGTCATACGAGATTTATGAGGATGCAAAAAGAGGTGAACGTGCAACAGACACTCTTGTGAAAGACGCTTTTGGATCTGATGAAATCTTTGATGTTGCTCCAGTAATTATCAAACAGGGTGAGTTCAGATTAACGCATGAACAGAGAGAACAGCTGATTGCAGAAAAGACAGAGCTGATCATTGACAATATCTCTAGACGAGCTATGAATCCCCAAACAAGCCATCCCCATCCTCCTGATAGAATTCGACAAGCCTTAGCTGAAGCAAAAGTGCGGATTGATCCTTTCATTAGTGTTGACGAACAGATTCCAACAGTTGTGAAAGCCCTCCGCGTTATCATTCCTATCTCTTTTGAGAGTGCGAAACTCCAAATCACTCTACCAGCTTCCTTCTCTGGGAAAGGATACAATATGGTGGCGACAGCAGGCGTAATCAAGTCAGAGTCATGGGGGCAAGACGGTTCCTGGACTGGGCTAGTTGAGATTCCTGCACAAAAAAGACAGGAACTCTATGATGAGCTCAATAAACTGACGAAGGGACAGATCAGAATAGAAGTCGTCAGATGAGCATGAATGAAGAATAGACAGTTGAAAATTATCAATTATTACAGAATGAGGGAATACATCATTGGCAGTATATTTTCAAAAACGAGAAGTTGTCGTCCCTGGTCAATTACTTGCTGAAGGTAGGTATAGAGCCTCCTTTGGTACGTATGGTGAGGATGGCAAGATATTCTCCTCTCTTGTTGGACTAGCAGAACTCAGAGGAAATACGGTGAAAGTGGTCGCTCTTGAGGGTGCTTACATCCCAAAGGAAGGAGATTTGGTAATTGGAACAATAACTCAAGTAGCAGGCAACAACTGGAAGGTTGACATAGGGGGCCCCTACGGTGCCTCCCTTCATGCAAATAATGCCCTTAGAAGACCTTACTCGGATGACATCTCTGAATACATGGATATTGGAGATGTAATCGCTGCAGAAGTGATTGCTTTTGATAGGGTAAGTGGTCCCTTCCTTGGAATGAAAGGGCGAGGACTTAGGGTGCTACAAGGTGGAATGATTCTGAATGTCAGTCCAGCAAAAATACCACGAATAATTGGAAGACGAGGGTCTATGATCAACATGATCAAAGACCATTTGAATATCCAAACAATGGTGGGTCAGAATGGACGTATTTGGATTCGCGCTCCCAGCATACAAATTCTAAGGCTGGCAATTACGGCATTTAGGACCATTGAATCTCAAGCACACACATCCAAGCTCACTGACAGAATAAGTGAGATGCTTGCAGAAGAGATGGCTAAGATTAAGGAATCCACGAAACTAGAGGAAGAGGAATCGGAAGACTATATTTCTGAGGTCGAAGAATCCTTAGAGGACAGCCACGAGGATGCGGAATCTGAACCAGAACTAGAACCTGAACTGAAACCCGAACCTGAGGAAGAGGAATCAGCAGAGGTCGAGGCTGAGGTTGAGGAAAATGAAGAAGAAGAGAAACAGACAGAGGAAGTGAATGAAGAATGAGTCCTGAAACAAAACCTGATTTCCTGATCAGTCCTGAGGGCTTAAGGGTAGATGGTCGAAGACCTGATGAGCTGCGACCAGTTGAATTGAAGGTTGGAGTACTCAAACAAGCTGATGGGTCCGCCTCAATCCGACAAGGAAAGACCTACATCATTGCAGCTGTTTACGGTCCTAGAGAGCTCCATCCAAGACACTTGACACTGAATGACCGAGCGTACCTTCGAGTTGAATATCGCATGGCAACATTTTCGGTCCCTGACAGAAAAAGGCCTGCTCCATCTCGGAGAGAGAAGGAGATTTCTATGGTCATTGCTAACGCCTTAAAACCGGCATTGTTTCTTGAGGAATTTCCCAAGGCAGTTGTAGACGTGTTCATCCAAGTGATACAGGCGGACGGAGGCACTCGCTGTGCTGCAATAAATGCGGCATCCTTAGCACTGGCTGATGCAGGAATTCCAATGAGGAGCTTGATACCTGCTGTGGCTGTTGGAAAAGCAGATGGTCAGCTTATTGTTGATTTAGGCGACGAAGAGGACAAGTATGGTCAGGGTGACGTTCCAATGGCAATCATCCCTACTACAGAGGAACTGACACTCCTTCAGCAAGACGGTTCTTTCAATCGTGAAGAACTCCAAGAAGCAATGCAGATGGGAATAAACGCATGCAAGTACCTTCATGAATTGCAGAAAGAATCTCTTAGACGTGCCTATGTCAAGAAGTCGCCTGAGGATATGGATGATGAAGATGATGATGAAGATGATGATGACTTTGACGATGATATGGAAACAGATCTCGGAGAAGCAGAACTAATGGAGGATGAGTAAGATGGGTGATTACAGTACAGAAACAATCAGTCACATCGACCGAGAGTTCATCTCAGACCTTCTTAGGAAAGGCGAACGGCTTGATGGTAGGGCCTTCAATGAGTATCGTGAGATAGAGGTTGAGGTCAATGTTGTACCAGCAAAGGCTGAGGGCTCTGCTCTTGTGAAATTGGGTGATACCACAGTAGTTGCTGGGGTGAAGGTACTCGTCGGAGAACCATATCCTCACTCTCCTGATGAGGGGGTGACAATGGTAACTGCTGAGATGTCACCCATCGCATCACCACTCTTTGAGCTTGGTCCGCCGAAGGAGGATGCCATAGAACTTGCACGAGTTGTGGACAGGGGTGTACGTGAGTCAGAAACTGTGGATGCCAAAAAGCTCTGCATAGTAGAAGGCAAGAAGGTCTACATGGTCTTTGCAGATGTGTACCCCATGGAGTATGATGGCAACCTTATTGATGCATCCTCTATAGCTGTAAATGCAGCACTCCTCACAACAAAGTATCCTGAGATGACTATCGAGGATGGGAAGCTTGTTGAAACAGGCGAACTGCTCTCTCTGCCAATAAAGAACGTTGCTATTGAAAGCACAGTGGCAAAGATTGACCAAATCTTGATTCTAGACACAATCCTGAAAGAGGAGTTCGTTCAAGATTGCAGGCTGACAATGGCAATTGACAGAGACAACAACTTCACAGCCATGCAGAAGGGTGGTGGATCTGGTCCAATATCAATGGAACTCATCGACCAAGCTATGGACATGGCGCTCGAGGCATCTAAGGACCTCCACAAAGTCGTTGAAGAGGCTGTTAAATCAGTAGAATAGACGAATTCGGATGATTGGATACGAATCCTGATCATCCACTTTCCGCTCACGAATAGATAGGCTAATAAGAAAACCTGCTGGGCGACTGATAGGTTCCAGCAGATAACTTCCTCCTAATGGAGCGAAGTCAATACTACAAGGAGACAAGAAAATGGCACGAACCAAGAAGGTTGGTAGCACAGGAAGGTATGGTTCAAGGTATGGCGCCAAGCTACGTCGTCGAGTCCTTGACATTGATAACCGGAGGAAGGAACCTACTCGTTGCCCCTCGTGTGCTACGAAAGCTTTGAAGAGAAAGGCTGTGGGACTTTGGGAGTGCAGCAAATGCAACCTGCTCTTTGCTGGTGGTGCATATGTTCCCTTCACCGAAGCAGGCAAAGCTGCGAAGAGAGCAATTGCACAGAGGGTTTCTGGTGACTTTCTTGCTCTTAGAGATGATGAAGACATCGAAGAAGCTGTTGATTTCCTTCCCAATGTTGAGCGAGAGGAAGTCGTGATTGATGCAGAAAACATCAGCTCGAAAGATGCGGATGCCGCTCCTAAAGATGAGTGATTCAAGGCCGAACTATCTTGCCCACTCTACTGATAACAACTTCTCGCAAGACCTCCAATCGAGTGAGGTCCTTCGCACGTGATTTGTGGACGGTTCTTCCAGAAAGCGAGAGGTTCAACCGCGGAGGAATGGGACTTACAGAACTCGCAGCTCGTGTAGGTCAATCTGGTGCAAGTGCCGCTCTTATCATATCTATGTGGAAAGGAAATCCAGGGATACTTACTTTCACATCATCCACAGGGGAGGATTTAGTCACAATAAAGATTGAGAGCGCACAACTTCGGCGAGAGGTCAAACCCTCCAGAAAGACGCGACTAGTAGGAACTGCCGGAGTCTTTATCAAATCTGGAAGCGGTGACAAGACCAAAGAGCTCGCTGAGGTGTTGGCTGAATTCCTCAATCTTGATATCTTTACGATAGCAGACCCCGTGGATGCCCAGATTGATGAGAATTGGTCGATGATTTGGTTGGAAGAACAGCCTTCTGGAAAGATTCTTTGGACACATTATCACTCTACAGAAGCTGTTGAAATAGGTCCGAGGATTAGAGTGACATCAATAAGGAGAAACTGCTAGAATGAGTTCAGATATTGTTGTAGGAAAATCAGTCATTGAAATTCCACTCGAATCCAGAGAAACAGCAATAATATTGCTCTCTGCACTAGAACCTGAAACCCAGTCTGGTCCCTCTGATCGAGCGATTACAAGGTTGACAATCAAGGACACAACTTTAATCATCGAGGTTGAAGCTGGGGATTTAACAGCCCTCCGCGCAGCAATGAACTCCTATCTTGCATGGGTTTCTGCTTGTATCAAATCAATAGAGTACGTCAGCTAATGCAGTCCAATCAAAACGCTTAAGTCACTCCACCGAGGGCGCAGTCTGAAACGAGTTGTTTCTGAATAAGGGAGTGAAAAAAGAATGGCCCAGACAATCCCCCCTGCATTGGAACAGGAACTTCAGAAGTTCGATACAATGCGCCGCAATCACGAGACTCTCACAGCGATGTCTCAAACACTACAGTCCGAGCTAACTGAGGTTAAAGCTACTCTGGAAGAGCTTCGAAAACAACCAGATGATACTGTGACCTACAAGGCAGTCGGTCAGGTCATGTTCAAGGTTGAGAAGCCTAGGATTGTAGAAGAGCTAGACGATCGCCAGAAGACAATCGAGATGAGACTCGCATCAACATCTAAACAGACAGAGAAACTTGCGGAACAACTCAAGGAACTCCAGACAAAGATTGAGTTAGAGTTATCCAAGCGCAATCTTCGACTTCAGTGAGAATAATGAGTCCGATTCTGAGTATTGGGCTTCCTGATATATCTGAGGAAGTCATTGAAAGACTCGCAGAGGAGTGTGAGGCACAAATCAGCAAATTCATTCTGAAGAAGATACCTGACAAGAGCATTGACACATTGTTTGTTAGCTGTACCTTAGAACTTGTGGACAACCAGCTGGACCTTGAGGTTGAGCTTGAGATAGACCAATTGTTCGACACAGGGCACTCACTTGATGACCTCTTACAAGAAGCCACAGGCATTGGAGTTGATTGGGTGGAGAAGCAGCTAGCGGAGATGAAGAAAAAGTGAGTCTGAAAGCTTTTCTCAAAGACTCTGATAATTTGCTAATCCTCGGACATCAGAATGCTGATCCTGATGCTGTGTGTTCGATGGTTGCTTTCGCTAGACTGTACAAGAAAATCAATCCAGATGGTACACCCCAACTAGTAGCTGACGATATCAGTCGACTGTCGAATCAGGTTCTGGAGGTTTTTGAATCGACCTTAAAGGTTACAGCAGCACCAGAATCTAACCATGATTTCCTAGTTCTCCTTGACACAAACAGCTGGTTCCAACTTGGACCTGCCATGCAACAGATAGCCAAGAATCCTGATAAGACCCTGGTCATAGATCACCATGAACGGAACCCTGAGATTGATCAGATTGCCGTCCATCAAATAATACATTGTGACAAGTCTTCCACTTGTGAAATCATGGTGAAGATTTATTCAAATCTTGGCATTCAGATTGACGCAAATACTGCTAATCTTCTACTGACAGGAATGATTTTCGATACTCGTCGATTTCTCTATGCTGGCAAGGAAACATTATCGATTGCTATTGATCTCATTGAAGCAGGAGCAGATTACAACAAATGTTTGAGATCTTTACAGACTAAACCTGATAGGTCCGAACGAATTGCTCGTTTGAAGGCGGCAGGAAGAGTTAATGTTCATCTCATTGGTGACTGGATTATTGCCACTTCTCGGATAAATGCGTTTGAGGCTAGTGCCTGTCGAGGATTGATTGAACTCGGAGCTGATGTTGCTATTGTGGGTGGTAGTCCATCGAAGAAAGTTGTGCGTTTCAGCTCACGCAGCACAAGAGATTTCTTTGAAAAGACCGGGATTAGCCTAGGATCCGATGTGATGAAACCCCTCGGGCAAATCATCGATGGCGAGGGTGGTGGGCATGCCAATGCTGCAGGTGCCAACGGAACAATGAATCTTGAGAAGGCATTGGTTCATTCAATAGAGCTCATTAAGGTGGCTGTAGAAGGAAAACACAGCACTGATGAAGAGAGTTCGTCATAGGAGGATGTCTGGAGTGTCCCTTATTGAGTTCGCAGATTTTAGTTTCAAATATCTGGGAGCTGATACTCTTGCACTTAGGAAGATAAACCTCAAGATTGAGAGGGGTGAGTATCTGGTCATCACGGGACCCAGTGGGTGTGGAAAAACAACTCTATGTAGAGCTATAAATGGCCTAGTTCCTCAATTCCATCGTGGGTATATCTCTGGGAATGTAATAGTAGATGGCAAGAACACAAGAGAGAACAATGTTGCAGAGCTGGCACCAATTGCTGGACTGGTATTTCAACAGCCAGAGAACCAGCTTGTGACATTGAATGTAGAGCGAGAGATTGCATTTGGTCCAGAGAATCTTGGTGTTGAAGTGAATGAGGTGCGTCGGAGGGTTGAGGAACTCATCGAAATGTTAGACCTTGAACACCTACGAGAAAAACACCCACACGAAATGTCTGGAGGTGAGCAACAACGAGTGGCAATTGCCGCAACTCTTGCTCTAAAGCCCCAAGTCCTCATAGCAGACGAACCCACTTCGAATCTGGATCCACGTAGTGCTGAAATAATCCTAGACCTCGTTGCTGATCTGAACAGACGTGATATGACCGTAGTACTGGTCGAACACCGTCTGGATTTGGTTTCGAAGGATGCATCTCGTGTGATATTAATGGACCAAGGTTGCATTGTGGCTGATGGAGAACCTCGTGAAGTCTTATCGATGGACCTCTGCCAAGAGATTGGAGTGGGTGTTCCTAAAGCCACACAGCTTTACAAACGGCTGAGGGACAGAGGTTTCAAACTTGGAAGAGTACCCCTTACTGGTGCTGAACTAGCGACACTTGTACAGGAGGTCAAACAGAGATGATACTCCTGGAAGACGTACATTTTGCCTATGATGGGTTGTACACAGCACTCCGTGGTGTGTCCCTTCAAATTGATGAAGGCGAACGTATTGCTATTGTAGGTAGTAACGGTGCAGGAAAGACCACTCTTGTGAAGCATCTCAATGGTCTACTTCGTCCAGATCAGGGTAGAGTGATATTGGATGGTGTGGATGCGAAACATTACTCTGTCGCTGAGCTAGCTCGTGAGATAGGTCTTGTAATGCAAAATCCTGACCACCAGCTCTTCCTAGATAGTGTGGAACGAGAGGTCTTGTTTGGTCTTGATAATCTGGGGTATCCAAAGGAAGAGGCTAAGATACGCTGTGCGAGAACATTGGACAATCTAGGTCTTGAGGGTCTATCGAGCCGGTCTCCCTTCACATTGTCCGGAGGTGAACGAAAACGGGTCGCGCTCGCCTCAGTCCTTGCCACAGAACCAAGAGTCCTCTGTCTAGATGAGCCAACAATCGGTCAAGATGCCCTTCAGAAGAATAAACTAGCAAAGATGCTCGTGGACCTGAATGAAAAGGGCAAAGCTGTGATTGTGGTCACTCATGATATCGAGTTCGTGATTGAGAACTTCCCGCGATCAGTTGCCATGGCTGATGGTAGAATAGTTGCTGATGGTCCTACAAACTCGGTTCTGAGCAACGATGCTGTGATAGAACGTTGCTCTCTTACCAGACCGCAATTGACAGAAACTGCCAGATGTCTTCACAGTGTGTTCCCAGAGGTTCCTGAGAGAATTA
>Ga0180438_10002118_pt1 | contig 33424 bp, 21 predicted proteins | sample SS_ome_12_FD_132455 | JGI IMG/M metagenome (GOLD analysis project Ga0180438, IMG submission 132455) | Hypersaline lake sediment archaeal communities from the Salton Sea, California, USA - SS_3_D_2 metaG | ecosystem: Environmental > Aquatic > Non-marine Saline and Alkaline > Hypersaline >... | reverse complement strand
TGCCGGCATCATCTGTGCCGACTACTGGGGGGCGTACCGCAAGTACAGTCGCCTGTTTGATGTACGAGTTCAGTACTGCATGGCTCATTTGATTCGTGAGATTTGTTTCCTTGCCGAGCACGGTGTTAAAAAACTGTGCCGCTGGGGAAATCATTTGCTCGAATGGCTCAAAAAACTGTTCAAGACACTGAATTGCCACGACAAGCTGACTGCCAAAGGTTTTCGCCGTTCGATATAACAAATCAAAAAGGGGTTTTTGAGCCGAATGCGACGAGCTCCGAATCATCCGTTGGCCAAGAAGCCGGCCAGACGCTTCAGGGGCAAGGCCGACGAAGATTACTTTCGCTTTTTGACTGAATCCGGAATTGAGTCGACGAATAACGGAACTGAACGGCGGATTTGACCGGTGGTAATTGACAGGCGGATTACACAGGGAACCCGCGGACAAGCCGGTATGCGCTGGTGCGAACGGATATGGACAGTATTGACCACCTGCAAAAAGCAAAACCGAAATGTCTTTGAGTTTATTCACTATACACTGCTTGCTCACTGGAACAATACTTCTTATCCTGATTTACTGTGAACGGTTACTAAACCAAAAACTGACTTTGTCTTACACACTGCTTTTCTCCTTTGAGAAAGGGGATACCAGTTCTGGGCATAGCTTGATTTGCTTCGAGTTGCGGCACCTGCCGAGAATTGCCTGATTGGTACTCCTTTTTTATGCGCTTTGAACTGTTTCTGCAAAATTGAAGGTCAGACATACTGCCGAAAAGAAGAAGTGTTGCTTGTTTTTTTTCGAGCAGCAAGTTTTAACCCGGCAAACAGTGTACTCTGATTCAACGAAATTGAAACAAAAATGGTCTTTAATAATATATGCCCGATTTTCAATTTTGCACAGGTCAGAGGCACCCTGCGTCAGCATCCTGTAATCCAATCCATAACCCGGCTGGTGCGCGCGGCACTCAGACCGGTACTGGGGCATTTTCCGCGGCCCCGTAGCTCGTCCACAACGGTCTGTATGAGCGGTTGCTGAACGTGCTGCGGTCTGGCAATGTTGAACTGCTCGACGCCGAGGGCCGTTTCGAGCACTACCGGGGCCGGATCAAATGATGAATACGTGATTTTTCCTTTTTCGCCGACGACCTGCGTGCAATCCTTTCTGTTTTCAGCCGACACCGTAAAGCACCACACCCCGCTCCCGACGGCACCTGACTCGAATGTGAAACTCGCACAGACAACGTCTTCAGCCGGGTACAAACCCGCCTGATTTGCGGCAAAACCCTTCGCCGAAGCAATCGGGCCGAACGCATAGTCGAGAAAATCCAGTTGATGCGACGCAAGGTCGAAGAAGTACCCGCCGCCTGCGATTTCAGGCAGCACCCGCCAGGGCAGCCTTTGCGGGTCGAAGACTTCCTCTGTGGGCTGATGGTAAAGCTCGATGCAGACAAAACGCACCGGCCCGATGGCACCGGCATCTATCAGCTGCTTGACCTTGGCAAAATCCGGCAGGCGCCGGCGATAGTAGGCGACGAACAGCGGAACGTTCGCCTTTTCGCAGGCATCTATCATTATCCGGCACTCATCGAAGTTGCGGGCCATTGGCTTTTCGACATAGACGCACTTTCCGGCTTGCGCGGCTCTTATCGTGTACTCGGCGTGACTGTTCGGGGGCGTGGCGATATAGACGGCGTTGACTTCGGGGTCGTTAATTAACTTATCGGCATCGTCGTACCACTTCGGCACACCATGTCGGCGGGCGTAATCTTCAGCCTTTTGACCATCCCGGCGCATGACCGCGACAAGCTTCGAGCCTTCAATCTTATTAAAGGCCAGCCCGCTCTTAACCTCCGTAACAGCCCCGCATCCTATGATTCCCCACCCTATCTGGTCCATAAAAAGCCTCGGAATATTAAGCGATGATATCTTATCGAATATCTGTCACGTCGGATAGTATTCTGTCAAAACAAAAATCGCGGGAAACACGGTTTACGCCGCCGATTCATTCGACGGGTTTTCCCGTCAAAATCCATACGCAAGAAACTGCAAACCTACAATTCTCGACTTGACAGATTGCCAATCAAATGAAAAGGGGCCTGCGAAGAAAGAACGAACTGATGAACGTCAGGCCAAGGTGCCGGCCAAACTCGGCTGCGAGCGGTGGACCAATTGTCGTGCAAAGCGGCCCCGGCGCCCCGCATCTTCATTTGCCTTTCATGCTGAACCTGAAAGCTCAGTGACGTGGTTTGTCCGGCTCGGTGCCGGCGCCTTCTCGCCCACTGCTTGCGAAACGAAACGCATAGACGTCTGCTTCTCGCAAAACAAACCGTAACCGGACCGGCTGGTTCGCCAAAGCGCCGAGAGTCGCACCGCCCTTCCACTTAACCATATAGTCGGTTGCGTCACCAAAAACCTCCAGGCAGTCCTCCATGCGGAACCGCGGAATGGCCTTTCCTTCCATATCCTGTATTTCGACGTGAATGCCGCCAGCCGCCGACGTCGAAAAGTTGAGCCTGAGGCACGATCCTGCGAACTTGATGTACCTTGTAATCACTTCTCCGGCGCCAGCCGGCGCATGGATCGACGCAAAGCCGTCAACACGAAGCGTATACCGGCGAAGTCGTGAAGCGGAACCGGTGAAGTAGCTTTCCGTGGCGTAAAGCGAAAGCTCACGCGGCTGATCGTCGAAAGTTGAGGAGGTCTCCACGACGTGCCAGGCGATGTAATTGTCCCCATACGCCCAATTATGCTGCGTACGCAGGCCGGGCCGTAGAAACGCCTCGTCCCACCGGTGGAAGCGGCGACCGTCGCGGCTGGTGATAAGCAGGCCGTCCGTAACCGCCGAGCCGTGCCGCCGATGCCCTTTGGCCCGCTGCTGACGAAGCTGCGGAGATGGAAGGGCATTGGTGGCCTCGACCCATCCCCGGTCCGCGTACCGTGCAGGAAAACCGATGTACAGGTGCGGAGCACGGTAGTAGGGTCGGATCTGATTCGTGTAAAACTGTTCGCATTTCGTGGGCCCGGTTCCCTGGAAATCGAGCAGTCCTTCCTTTTTCCATTCTATGAAATCCTTCGAAACGGCCCGCGCTATATTGCGAATGCCGCCAACGGTCTTGCGGTAGTACATGACGTACTGCCGTTCGAGCTCCGACCAGAACGCAATGTTCTGCGTGTCGAATACCCAGCCGGTATCCGAGAAGATAAAATCATCCTTAACAGGTTTCCAACGGATGCCGTCAGCGGATGCGAATCCGAATAAACCCTTCTGTCCGCGGGGCCACCCGACCGCCTTGTAGCGCGCGGCCTCAGATGCCTGCGGATTGGTGTCGATGAACGGTGAAAAGTCGTGGCATCCGTACCGCCCGATCTTTGCAAGGATGATATTGTTGTCCTTTGAACCTTCGAATTCTACAAGACCGAGCGTGGGCTTGACCCAGCCGATCCCATCGTTGCTTTCTGCGTAGCATATCACGATAGGATTGCCGGTGCCTCCTTCAGGAGTAATATGCCATCCATGGTAATACATGCGGTACTTATCGCCGTCCTTGAACACGGTGTGATAACCGCAGCCGCTCCCCTCCCAGGGCGCATCATGCACAATCGCAATCTCACGACGCACCGGATGATGAAGACGCAGCTCGGCGCCGCCCTTGAACTCTGCGATCAGATGCTCATCCACAAGGAGCTCGCGACGGCTGCCAATCTCGATAGCCCCTTCGCTCATGCCGGCAGCAATCCCGCACAAAGCGATAAGCACGCCGATCCAAAAAGCCGCTGTTGAAATTCTGGTCTTACTCAAAGTCCTACTCCTTCTTCTGTGCCCAACACCGGTCTCCAGGCGCGACATCCGGCGTCGCATGCACGGTATTGTTGGACCTGCGTCAAGCCCGCCTATTGTGGTTCCATTACTATGACATCTTTCCTGCGTGATTCAGGAGAGATCTCCATCGCCAGGAGTTTTCCATTCCTGATGCCGCCTTCAATCACGGTCTTGTACGGGGCGTGAAGCCTGAAATCCGCGTCCCAGTCTTTCGGCCAGGCGGGTAGAAGGTAAATCTTTCGGCCATCTGTCTGGATTAGCATGGCCTGGAGAGTTTTCAGGAGGATGCCTCCATGGTCCTGGTCGGGGACCCAATCGTAATTTGGACCCCAGAATGCCGTAAAACGCGAGCCGGAGTGCTTGTTCCGCGCGCGGCCGGTAAGATGCTCGCGAGCCTGGCGGGCAAGGCCAAGGTAGGCCATGAAGATGTCATCCTGCCGCCAGCCAAAATTGCCCTTGTCCCAGCGATGATTCAGGGCCTCGATTCCGAGCTCTATCCGGCTTCTGCCGACAGCGACCAGGCGAAACGGGAACACGGCGTAGAGTTCCGGGTTCTCGCAGTTCCTCTTGTTAGTAAATTCTTTCGCCGGGGCCAGCATCTTCCTGCCTTCGACTACACGCGTCGGAAGCTCGGGCAGCTTCTTCTTCAGGGCGGTCCAGAAGACTCTTTGTCCGGCTGTGGTCAATCTCTTATCCAGCGACAACAAACGACCGGTTACTGCGTGGAGGCCGGCCAGTTCCGGCATCGGATCCGTGCAGTCCCACCAGGTTTCGCAGGCCTGGGACGGATGCATGAGCAGTTTGCCGACATGGTCGGTCTTGTAGTGCTGGTCGAAGAATGTCAATATTTCATGTGCCGTTGGCAGCACCGTCTCGTGCAGAAACGCCTGATCCAGTGTGTGTTCGTAGTAGTCCAGCATCATGAAAACCAGCTCCGGACCCGACACCCATTCCCACTTGTGCCAGCGGCTTGCCTGGAGTTTATCCTGGCGCTCTTCGAAAGGCGTCCAGCCGTATGTTTCGCTGAACATATCGCCCCAGAAATAGATGCATTCCGGAATGTACAGGCCCTCGTGCCCCAGGTAGCGCCGCGTGCGATACCGAAACAAAGGAATCAGCTCCTTGCCGTACATTCGAAACAACGGCTGCATCAGGTCGAAGTCGCCCGAAGAACACATGCTGATATACGGCAGACGTGTGTTTTGCCACCAATATCCCGGCCCCCAGCGGCGATAATCCGCATAGCCGGGCTTGTCGGGATAAGCAACGGTGAAAATGGAGCCGTTGAACTTGATTGGATACCGCCCGCGTCCGGCGCAGGCGTTGATAAACCGCTGCAGGGCGTAAGCCCGGCTTACCACAAACGCGTCGCTGTCTGCCTTGGGGGTCTTTTCATCGTTAGGGCATGTTACGTGAATCCAACTACGCTCCCAGAATTGACGCCACCAATGTTTGTGGGCCTCGCGCCGTTTGTCGAGGGTGATGCTTTCTGTGGTGGCGATGGTCTCGTCGATGGCTTGGAGCCACTTTTCGGGCGTGGCCGGGTGCTTCGTCAGGACATAGATGTTAAACCGGTGGGAATTAGAGGCCGGTGACCGCAGATGCAGGTCGTCGAGCCTTTTGCCGTTATTGGTCGTCACCACGGCCCCGAAGGTACGGCCAAGCAGGGGCTCGGAACGCTTAAAGTCCTGAACACCCTGGATTTTCGCGCACATCTCGGGTCCGACAGACTTGATATTCCGGTGATACCATCCGATGCGACCAGCCTGATTTGTCAGGACCGTATCGGGCTCGACAACCGTAGGTATCTCAGAGCGGCCCTTCATAACGTCGCTGACCTCGATACTTGGCAATGTGTACCGCGTCTTTCGCCACAACTCGATCGACGCAATGGCCCCGATACGGCCTGAAGCGTCAACTTCGACGTGGATTACCGGATGATTTGCGTCGACCCACAAGTGCAGGATGGTTGCCGTATCGCCTGTGCCGTACTGGATCCTCAGCATCCCATGGCCAAGTTTCAGCGTTTGAGCAAACGCCGTCGTCGAATACAGCGGACTCGGGTCCAGTTTGATTCGTACCTTGCCGACTTTCAGCAGCCGACCGTTATCTCCCCAGCTATCGGTCTTCGAAATGAAGAACGCAAGATCGCCGTTTTCTTCAACCCAGGCGTTGAGACCGATATCCCCGTTGCCCAGCGGCACAGAGCCGCTGTAATCCCTACCCGGCGTCTTCCAGGTCAAGTCATATCTCTCCGGGCAAGCCCGATTATCACCAGCCCATGCCGCTGATGACAGGCATATCAAGCTCATCACAGTTATTCCCGACATAATGGCGTACCATTGCCTCCACAACCTGGCCTCACGGGCGTCTTGGGCGCATCTTTGCGCCTTACCCGCATCGGGGTGAAACCATTGTTAGACGCTTTTCTCAGAACAGCACTCCACAGTAATACTTCACGAGTTTTTCCACGTTTGTATTCTTCAATCACGCGTAATTCTTTGGCCTGTTATTGGGACATCATACTTTGTTGCTGCCCAGGTGCAACAGTCTTGTGCAGGTCGTCATCGTTTAGTTGGATTCCGTCCCTGTGGCTGTGATTTTCCTGCCGGGTTACCCAAAAATTCTCGTCTTCTGCTGAAAAACCCAGTGTCTGTACTCGGTAAACAGGATATATACACAACAGGATGCGGATTATCAAGAGAAAATTTACGGTGGGAAGGTAAATCCTCGCCCTGAGGCCTGCACCGCAGCAGGCGGGGGCCGGTTGCGACATGCTTTGTGTCACATGCTTATCTCGACGCGCAAACGCCGGAGTCGTATGCATAGCACAAGCGGTTATTCCGAATTTTCCTCAACAGCCCTCTTTATGTGTTTGATATGACCCATCATCTCGTTGATTCGCCATTCGATCGCCGAGAGTATCCACAGCTTGAAGTGGTTGACCCGTGTCTGACAGTGAATCAGGTAGATGATCTTGACCGACAAGGTGACTGTGGCAAGCTCAATCATCAACAGCCGAAGTTGTTCACCGGCTATCACGGATATAATCACGGAAACCGCGATGACAGCGACGAAAATGGCGTTGATGAACTTCGTGCGGAACTGCGGAACACCCCCGATTTTGCCGATAATAGCCCGAACGCGTTCTTTCTCCTGCTGGAAGTTCTCCAATGCCTGCCTGAGGTCGTTAAGTTCGTTTTCCAGACTTTCGTATTTGTTTTCCATAGCCGCCCTCATGCCAAAAATGTCAAATTCGATTCTCTAAGAGAATAGCCCATGGCGGCCCGCAGGGCAAGGGTGTTTGCGGAAGGCAAAGGAGCGGCAGCTATTGATTTGTATCCCTTTTTCTCGTCGACAGCAGTATCAGGTTGCGTATCCCCTCAATGTCCCTGGCTGCGAACCATCGCTGCTCGAAGTTTCTCTCCTGCGCGATCTGGGCTATCGCCATCAGCGCACGGAGGTGGTAATTGCGCTCGTCCTTGCTTCCGGCAAGCACGAACATTACGTGCACGGGCTCGGCTGTCGAGCAAAACTCGATGCCCTCTACCGCCCGAACAAGCATGATGTCGAATTTATTTTCCCCCTCCACCACAATGTGCGGTATTGCAAGCCCAGGCTGGACTACAGTGCCGCCCTCGGCTTCACGACGAAGGAATTTCTCCATAAGCGCGTATTCGTTCATATCCAGCTTCTTTGCCAGAATCGTCGCAATCCGACGAAAGACCTCTTCGGCCTTGCCTTTGCCGTGGAGATCCAGGATTTTGCAGTTTCGGATGAGCTTGTCGAATCTGTCCTCGATTACTTCGTCGCGCTCCATAAGGATATCACGCAGCTCGTTTTCCAGGGTCACTGTTTGCAGCTCGCGGTCGGTGACGCGTTCGACAATATGCATCGCGGCCGACGCCCGGCCTACGCGCCGCGAAACATAAAGCCCGTGCCAGGCGGCGCTCAAACCGAAGAAGGCGGCGGAAATCGTCAGCGGGATTGTACCCATGTCGATAATGAGCACGCCGTAAGCTACAATTGTGAAAATATGCACGTACGGATACAGGGGCGATCTGAATTTCGGACGGTAGCTCTGAATCTTGCTTTCCCGCATTATGATTACGCTGATATTAACGAGCATAAAAAGTATTATCTGGAGTGTGGAAGCGGTTTTCACGAGAGATTCGATATCAAGGAAAATTAGAGCGGCAACCATGAATCCGCCCGTAATCAGAATGCTCACGTGTGGCGTCTTGAACCGCTGATTAATTCGTCCCAGAACCGGGGGCAAGAGGTTGTCCCTGCTCATTGCCATCGGAGCGCGGGATGCGGCAAGAATACCGCCGTTGGCAGTAGTGAGAAAAGCAGCTACCGCCGCCAGAGCCAGAACCGCAAAACCACCGGTCCCCATGAAGCTGCCTGCAGCAATGGATATGGGCAGGTAGCTTCCAATCAGTTGTGAGCCATCCAGCACGCCAATGGTAACTGTGATTACACCAAGGTAAAGAAGTGTGACTATGAACCACGCGAGTATCATGCCGCGGAACAGATTTCTACCCGGGTTCTTGACCTCTTCTGCGAGGCTCGCAACCTTGGTCAGTCCGGCGAAGCTTACGAAAATGAACCCCGATGTGGCGATGACGGCCAGCCATCCTTTTTCCATAAAACCTTCGTATCTTGAAGCTTGAACTTCGCCCGAACCCAGAAAGATAAAAGCCGCAAGTACTGCAACCAGCAGCAGAACAAGAAGAGTCTGGAACCTGCTGGTGTGTTTGACGCTCACGATATTCAGCCCAGTGAAAACGAGACAACAAAGCACGCCGACAATTTTCAGATTCAGATCGCTCAATTGTGTGGAAAAAATGGTCTGGAGTACGATTTCGATCACGACGGCCATACCGACAACGGCGAAGGCGCTTTTGAGCGCGAGGGAGAACCACGCTGCCAATCCGCCGAAGAGTCCCCAGATTGAGCCCAGGCTTCGCTCCACGAAAAAGTACGTCCCGCCGGCCCGCGGCATCGCGGTTGCCAGTTCGGCCTTGCTCAGAACACTGGGAAGTATCAGAAGCGAGGCGAGTAAATAGGCGAGTATGACTGCCGGGCCGGCTTTTCCAAAGGCCAGCGCCGGTAGAATAAACAGACCCGAGCTTATCATCGCACCGGTCGCCACCGAGAACACCTCGGCAAGACCAAGTTCTTTCCTGAGCGTAACCACCCAAAACATCCCATTCAGCCATGTCTACATTCATATACTTGCCGCAGCTTCTACGGTTTTCGCGTATGATACCATCGCTCCCGCGATGCCAAAAGGAATTCTTTCGGCTTTGAAAAATGAAAACGGCGAATGAACCGAATTCGCAGTGATAATTGTGTGAATAATTAGGTAACCTGGGTAAGCTTAAGAAAAAGGAGTATCAGTTTGGCGTTGCTCGCAGAAAATCCGCACTCCTTTCAAGTAGCGCCTTGACCAATACTCCTCTACTAAAAGGCCATACCTTACCGCAGATCTACGATCACCTGGAGTCAATATCATAGTATAAACCGGCCAAAGGAAACTTGTTATCGGGTAAGTCCTGATTTTTGGCGAAGAAATACCTGTGGCCAAAAGAACGCTTGAAATGCCGTTTTAGTGCAGCTTGGAGCTTGGAGACAAAAACAAGGAGTATTAATCCCGTACCGCCCAAAAAACTCCGCACGCCATTAAGAATTACTGAGCAGCACCCGTGATCAATACTCCCCTTTTGAAGAGCATCCCTGTCTGAAGGTTAAGTACTAATGTAGGTTTCGAGTCTATCGTTACACACCGATAGTACGTTATCTGGAATCAGCCATGTCATCGGGATGTTCCTGATTTTGGGCGGGCAAATACCTGTGACCTGATGGGCGCCCAAGGCCTCCGACGCCTGTAAAAGCAAATCGCAGCCGCCTGCAAGTGGGAAATATCCTACTTTTCCAACGACGTCAGCCCTTTGCGAATGGCATATTTGGTAAGCTCGGCAATGGTGTAGATGTCGAGTTTGTTCATTATCTGGCGACGATGAGTCTCTACGGTCTTGGTGCTGATGTGCAGCTTTAAGGCAATCCGCTTTGTTGAATTTCCTTCGGCGAGAAGCTGGAGCACCTCGCGCTCCCTGTCCGAGAGAACATCCGAATCCGAGAAATCGGCCTTGCTCAACCGATGGAGGTAGTCATCGACGACCACCCCGGATATGGACGGGCTAAGATAAGTTTTGCCCGAAATAACCGTTCGAATAGCCTGAGCCAGTTCCTCGAACGCGCAGTCCTTGAGCAGATAGCCCGACGCCCCGCTCTTGAGCATCTCGGTCACAAACAGCGCATCCGAATGCATCGAAAGCGCAATCACCCTTGTAGTACCCGACTCCCCGACTATCTGACGAGTTGCCTCCACGCCGTTCAAATCGGGCATGCTCACGTCCATGATTATGACGTCGGGAGCAAGCTTTCGCGCCAAGCGCACCGCGGTCCGCCCGTCTTCAGCCTCGGAGATGACCTCCATATCCTGCTGCTCCTCAAGCAGTGACCGAAGTCCCTGTCGGGTTATTTGATGATCATCGGCCAAGACAATTCTTATGCTCATTTTCGTTTCTCCCTGGCTTTTTGTATTTGTCGGTCTATTGGTACGGAAAGGGTCGCCAGCGTACCATGACCCGGTTTTGATTCGATACTAAAACGGCCTCCAATATGTCCCAGCCTTTCGCGTATGCTAAAAAGCCCGAACCCGCTGCTCTGCCAGCCTGCCTGGCGGGCATCAAGCAAGTCAAAACCGATTCCGTCATCCTCAACACTGACACGCACTTCGTCGCCGACTCTTTCGGCGGATACAATTACACTGCCGGCCCGAGCATGTTTGGCGACATTAACCAGCAATTCACGCACCGCCTGGAATAACAGAACCGTGGCGGTCTCATCGAGCGGTTTGGGCTGGCGGTCGTTTACAAAGTCTGTCGACAGGCCATGCTGTTTTCGCATTTTCCGGACAAGCCACTCCACCGCCGCTTCAAAGCCCAGTTCGTAAAGCACAGGGGGGCTGAGCTCAAACGTCAGGGACCTCGTACTCTCAATCATACCGCCGATCAATTCGCTTACTTCACTCAAGGATTTTGCAAGTTTGCTTGAAGAAGCTGATTTGACCAATGATTCAAGTTTCATCTTGGAGATAGCCAGGTTCTGACCGACGTTGTCGTGGACTTCGGTTGCTATTCGCCGCCTCACGCGTTCCTCCGATAACGACAATTCCGAGGCCAGCGACCGCAACTGCCGCTGGTAGGCGATCAGCTTTTCTTCGGCCTTTTTTCGGTCGGTTATGTCTCGCCATATTCCCTGCATATAAGTCCTTCCGCCTATGGATATCGTCCTTGCACTTACTAAAATGTCCAGTACGCGCCCGTCCTTTCTCCGGTGCCTGGATTCAAAAACGTCGCTGCCTTTCTTCACTATTTGCCGAATGTGCGCGGCAACGTCCGCGGCGGACTCATCCACTTCAAAGTCCGGTATCTGTAGTGCCGCGAATTCCTCCCGGGTGTACCCGAGTGTCCGACACGCCTTGTCGTTGAAATCAATGATATCCCCCAGTTCGGCGTCAAAAAGAACTATTGAGTCGCTCGCCTGCTCAAAGATCGCCCGGTATCGCTGCTCACTTTCCCGAAGAGCCTTCTCGGCGCTTCTGCTTTCGGTTATGTCCCAGAAAATCCCTTCTACGCCGATGATGGTTCCCCCCGGATCTCGAACGGGTGCTCTTACGGTCTGAACGTACAACATTTTGCCCGTTGAGCGCTGTCTGTGTTTTTCCACGGTTTTAAGCACTTCGCCCGTTTCAATAACACGCTTATCATCCGCCGTGTACTTCTCCGCCAATTCTTTTGGGAACAAGTCAAAGGCGGTCTTACCAAGACATTCATCAAGCCCGACGCCGAGACCAGCCAGATACGCTCTATTTCCGAAGGTGACTCGCCCCTGCAAATCTGTTCGATAGACATTTTGCGGAAGAACGTCGACCAGTGACTGGTAAAGTGATTCGCTCTCCCGCAACGATTGCTCGGTGCGTTTGCGCTCTGCAATCTCTTTGAGCAGTTCTTCATTGGCCCTCGCAAGTTCAGCAGTGCGCTGTTCGACTCGAAGCTCAAGTTCGTCGTGGGCTTTTTGCAGTGCCTCGTCGGCACGCTTACGCTCTGTAATATCCAGCATCACGCCCACCAGGCCCTTCACTTTTCCGGAGGCATCCGTGAATGTGGCCTTGTTGAATATGAAATCGCGCGTGTTGCCGTCGGCACACTGAACCTGAGCTTCATAAACCTGAATACCAGGTGCGGCAACCAATTTCATATCTGCTTTGTGGGAAGCATCGGACAGTTCGGACGGAATCACGTCAGACAGGTCATGGACTGATCTGCCGATGACCTGCCGGCGCCGTATTCCCAGGATATTCTCTGCGAAGGCTCTGTTGCAACCAAGGTAAACGCCTTCGGCGTCCTTGTAAAAAACGGGATTCGGTATCGTATCGAAAAATGTCTCGAGAAATCTCAGGTTGCTCAGAATCGCCTCTTCCGCCCGTCTACGCTGTTCTTCCTGGCCAACCGCGGAGGCAACAATCCCCATTATCCGCTTGTCTTCTTCGGTCGGCTCAACGTCACTCTGGTAAACTGCACACAACGCCCCGACGAATTCGTCCACGCATTTAACGGCTATTCCAATATAGCTTTCAAGGTTGTACTTCAAAACATACGGATCGGTGGCGGCGTAATCACTTTTTGAAAGGTGGCGAATTACCGACGCCTCTGACCGACCGCGCCGGATCACGTCAAAGCATATATGACCTTCAGCTTTGTCAACGGGATTATAGTCCGGCGGACAATGCCATTGACCTGCTGAGCGGAGCATACTACCCTCAAGACGGTTGTAAAGCGCGCATGTGGCGCCGAGAAGCTCCCCGCAGAGTGCCGTCAGCCGATTGACGTTATCCGTGAAATCACTCCCAAGGCTCAATAAAGCCTCATTCACCCGTATGAGACGATCCTCACCACGCTTACGTTCTGTAACGTCAAATACTATACCGTCAATCCCCACAAATTCACCGTCATCCGTAAACTGCGCGCTCTTGTGGTCCTCTACCCATCGCGTATTGTTTTTCCGGTCGATAATTCTATACTCTTGCACGATATCGCCGCCGACCGTTTCCAGCTGCAGCGCCTCTTTCGCAACCCTGTCCCTGTCATCCGGGTGTACAACATCCAGCCAGTTGAGTGCCCGCAAATTGAAATCTTCAATCTTGTATCCGCAGATACCCTCGCTGTTCGAGAACACCTCCGCCGACCAGTCAGGCCTTCCTCTGTAAACCATGCCCGGTATGTTCTGCGCAAGCGTGCGATAGCGCCTCTCGCCCTCACGAAGTGCTTCCTCAACACGCTCCCGCTCGGCTATCTCGTGCTTCAGTTCGTTCCTAGCCGCCGCCTGTGCCGCTGCATACTCACGCGTACGTATGACTCCACGTCTTACTAACTCCATGTAAACCGCCAGAACGAACGTCAATCCCAAACCACCCCCCAAAACCGCATTGCTGCGCCACGTCTTCTCCGATGCCATGAACTCCGGCGTCGCCAGAACCTCGAGCTTCCAGTCGCGCCCCGCCAGTTGAACGGACCTCGCAAAACGCGTGCCGAACTGGTTGGCGACCTTGTTTTCTTTCGCAGAAACGGTTGACATGCGGCGCGCCGGCGATGAATAGAAACAAAGAAGGCTCTCCTCCGGCGGGGCCGATTGATCTGAGATGCACACGTCCAGCGTTTTCAGACCGAAGAGTCTCAATGCGCTTTCTACTATCTGCTCCACGCGAAAAACCCCCAGGAAGAAACCTTTAAAATTCTCCTCTCTCCACTCGTCATTACCCCGCATGGTTTTATCGCAGACCGGTAGAAAAACGAGTACATCGTATCGGTCGGCTGCTTCCTGGAGTACCTGAACGCGCCCTGTGGCTGTGACCTCACCACTGTTGCGCGCTTGCTTCAAGGCCTCAACGTACCGCGGCTCCGAGGCGATATCAAATCCCAGTACCGCTTCGTTGCCTTCATAAGGCTCGATATAGCAAACCGGGAAGTATTCCGGGCGTGTGCCTGCGCGAACCATTTCGCCCCGGCTCTGTCTCTCGCTTATCTGAAAGTCGTGGAAACCTTCATTCCGGACAGCCTGTTCGTACGCCAGTCGCTGGGAGTCCGGCACCGCTGGTATCCATTCTATGGCGACAATTCCCGAATGTCGCTCGAGAATAGGGGCGACAAACTTGCGGAATTCGGCACGCGTAACCCTTTGAGAAGCAGCATAAAATGAATCGAGCGAATGAAGCAGAAAGAGGCTTTCAGATATGCTATTCTCTACGGCCAGGGCGTATTTTCTTGATTCCCGCAGAAAATCGTCCTGCATCTCATTTTGCTCCCACCCTCGAACAACAAAAAACAGCAGGACTGACACCACAATGCCGCTGCTGATCCAAAGAGACATCGCAGCGAAGCGACGCAGTGCAGAAATTCCGGAAACGCCGACTTTCTTGTAAAAAGGTTCGCCCATTAACAAAGATATTCGACTGACTGAACGCTTTTGTTCATTTCAAGGCAATTAATCGTGTCTGTTGCGGAAAATGGATTTCGGCCCTTCCTCGCGGCATCGCCGCTGTGAAAGCACCGGGTTACACCCAAAAAGCCCCTTTCCCGCTTTCGCAGGAATGACAGAAACAGTTTCCACAACAAACACCAAATAGTCCTCCGGCTCACTGCTCGATACCAAAGAAGCTGAGCCACTGTTGCGTTTCGCCTTCAGTGAGTCCTGTGCGTTTGGCGGTCGGTTCTCGGTGTTTTTCGCCCCGATTCAGGCTTCTCAGAAGGCCCGACCAGAATGCCTCCGACCTCACCGACACGGCCCTTCTTTTCCTTGCGGCTTTTCGAACTCTTCTGTCGCTGCTCACAACCGTAAGTTTTCTTGGGGCTGTGCTCGCCTTTATCTTGTCCTCAATTACAGAATCTGCGTCGACGCCCAACCCGGCGAAAAACACCTCCAAGCCGACTATATTGTCGAAACTTCCCTTATCCTGCGGTCCGACACCATCGAAAATGATTTCGCCCTTTTCCTTAATGAGCCTCAAGTACCTGCCCAAAATGTGGCATAAGCGGACGTCACTGACGGCACTGAACTCTTCGTCAGTCTTTTGAACCGACCACAGCAGATTGTTGCCGTCAATTAGAATCATTGTTTTGCCAAAGCAAAGTCACTCCCGCACAACGCAATTCTGCACCTCGTGCTTTCTGAAGCTTACGCCTCGAACCTGATTTCTCCGCCCACAATGGTCTTCTCGACCTTTCCCCTGACGGTCCATCCGTTATACGGGCAGTTCCTGCTTTTGGAGCGGAACTTACCAACGTCAATCGTGTACTCGACATCGGGGTCGATAATGGCGATGTCGCCCTGTTTGCCTTTGCCAAGCGTCCCCTTGTCCACGCCGATGATCGCTGCCGGCCTTTCGGTCATTAGTCGAATCAGGCCAAACCAATCCAGAATTCCCGGCTCCACCAGCGCCTTGACATAAAGTCCAAGCGAGCATTCAAGTGCTGCTATCCCGAAAGGCGCCGCCAGAAACTCCAACTCTTTCTCGCTTTGCAGATGCGGCGCATGGTCGGTGACAAGCGCATCGACCAGACCCTCCCGGATTGCCTGCTTGAGAGCTTCCACGTCCTGTTCGGTCCGAAGCGGCGGATTCACTTTGTAGTTCGTATCATAATCGGCGCAGCACTGCTCGGTAAAAAGCAGATGGTGCGGCGTTACCTCGCACGTGACCGGAAGAGAATCCTGCTTGGCGCCCCTTATCAATTCGACCGAGCCCGCCGTCGATATGTGCTGTGCGTGATAACGAACCTGTGCCTTTCTTACAAGCTGAATATCACGCCAAAGCATCGCCTCTTCAGCCAGCTTGTCTATGCCGGGCAGACCAAGTATAGTCGAGTAGTAACCGGAATTCATCACGCCGTCACCGGCAAAGCTGTTGTCCTGACAATGCTGAGCCACCACCACCTCGAACATGGCAGCATACTTGAGGGCCCGAAGCATCACAGACGGATCCTGTACACCCTTTCCGTCATCGGTAAAGCCCACCGCACCTGCCTCGGACATAAAACCCATTTCGGCAAGCTCTATGCCTTCCCGGTTCTTGGTGATGGCGCCCATTGTGTATACATGTGTTTTTCTTGCCTGCCTGCCCTTGCGATGAACGTATTCCACGTCGGTCTCATTCTGGATCGTAGGGTCCGTGTTCGGCATACAAACCACCGAGGTAAACCCGGCCGCCACAGCCGCCGCAGAACCGCTGGCAATCGTCTCCTCTTCCTCATCCCCGGGCTCGCGGAAGTGAACGTGTATGTCTATCAGGCCGGGAGTGACCAGTTTACCCGAAGCATCGATAACTTTCTCAGCATCCTTTTCAATTTTTCCCACTTTGGCGATCTTGCCGTCCACAACTAGAACGTCACACTTTTTATCCACGCCGTTGGCAGGGTCTATCACATGTCCATTTTTTATTAACAGCTCACCAGCCATTTTTTTCATAAACCAGCAACAAATCCATAATCGCAAAAATGTCGTTCGGCAAACGCAAGTCACCCGCACGGCAACGTTGCGGTCTTACTCGTTACAACTGCCTTCTTATCGCCGCAGCCTGGTTCACAAGAAACAGCACCGCCATCCTAACCGCCAGGCCGTTGGTCACCTGATCAAGGATAACGCTGTTCGCGCCGTCGGCGACTTCACTTTCCATCTCAAGCCCTCTGTTGATCGGCCCGGGATGCATCACAAGTATGTCAGATTTGGCCTTCTTCATACGTTCGACCGTCAATCCGAAGTAATGAGAGTATTCACGGATAGATGGAAACGGATTTCCTCCCAACCGCTCGAACTGAATCCTGAGCATATTGATCACGTCAACCTTCGCTATGATCTCATCCACCGAATAGCTCACGCTCACAGGAAGCCGGCTGACCTCGGTCGGCATCAGAGTCGGCGGGCCCACGAATATCACCTCGGCCCCAAGTTTGGTCATCGCCCACATGTCGCTGCGGGCCACCCGCGAATGCGCTATGTCTCCCACAATCGCTATCTTCAAGCCCTCAAGGCTGCCCTTGATCTTGCGAATCGTGTAAACGTCCAGAAGCCCCTGGGTCGGATGTTCACAGTAACCGTCACCGGCGTTTACCACGCACGCGTTTATGCACCTGCTCAAGAAAGCGGGCGCGCCGCCGGCGCTGTGACGTACGACTACGATGTCGATACCCATGGCCTCGAGGTTCTTGGCCGTGTCAAGCAGTGTCTCGCCTTTGCTCACCGAACTTGCCTTCCTCGAAAAGTCTATCAGGTCGGCGCTCAGCCGGCTCGCCGCAAGCACGAAGCTGCTCCGAGTGCGGGTGCTGTCCTCGAAGAACAGGTTAACAACAACCTTGCCGCGAAGCGGCGGCGCCTTCTTCACCGAGCGCCTGCTTATCTGTTCGAAGCCTTCGGCTGTGTCCAGAATATATGTAATCTCCTCAGTGCTCAATTCGCGCACGCCCAGAAGATGCTTGCGCGTCCACCTGAACTGTTTGCCTTTCTTCTTCGACGCCATTTGTAGTATTCGGAATTAACTTTATTCGACAACGACCTGGTCGGCCCCGTCGCATTCTACAAGGTTAACCTGCACAAGTTCGCTGGCCTCAGCGTCACTTCGGGCGCCGGTGTAATCCGATTGGATTGGAAACTCGCGCCCGCAACGCTCGACGAGAACGGCTAATCGTATGGCCTTCGGCCTCCCAAGATCTATCAGCGCATCCATCGCTGCACGGGCGCTTCTGCCCGTGTGCAAAACATCGTCAACCAGAACAATGATTCTATCATTTACGTCAAAACCGATTTCCGTGGTTCGTACTCTCGGCTGGGCGTCGCTCTGAGGAGAATTCAAATCGTCACGGTAAAGCGTAATATCCAAAGTCCCCTGTGGAACGTCTTTACCGAGGGCCTTTGAAAGCCTCCCCGAAAGCCTCTGGGCGAGAATTTCGCCTCTGCTGCGAATCCCGATCACCGCGATATCGACATCGCCCGGCGCATCGCCCACAATTCGATCCGCCAGGTCATCGAGAGCCTGCTCGATCTGCTCTGAATTCAAAATAACCTTCATAACTATTGCAATCCCCTGTCGAACACACCTTAATTATACGTGTCCGAGTATACCAGCTACCTCAAAAAAGGCAAGTTTTCCAAGTCAAGATTGTTATTGAGCAGGAATTCAAGACCGTTGGTTTGTGGGCAATCGGGTTTTCTTCCGTGGAGCCTGTTCGCTAACATCCCATAAATAATAACCTTATGCGCAGACCGCCCCAGGTCGAGCCTTAGTAAAAGAGAAATTCTGAAAAGGGTGCGACCATCAAGCAGGAAGGGCTATCCTGTTCGGGGCTCGTGAACCGGCATATCGCGCAGCGCCGGCAAGAGACAAAGAGAACGGAAAAGTTGAGAAAAGCAGTAACTCTTACAAATTCAAACCCGCACTATCTTAACGATAAACAGATAATTTTGAACCTTTGCGGCTTTGACAATGGCCACCAGAAAGGGGCCGCAGGTGTCATATTGCGGCCCCTTGATTATTGTTGCACGCGGGTTGCCGCCTTGTCAAGATGGCGTCAGAAGATGCCTTCGTCCTCTGCGAAGATTGCGAAATCGAGATAGTTGATAACGCCGTCGGCATTGAAATCGGCGGTCGATACCTGCTCAAGCTCCCAGATTGTCGCGCCAATGAAGTTCTCGGGCCGCTGCCGTGTCCTGTAGTAGTAAACGGTAACAATCTTGCCGTCCGGTCTTTGAACCGTCTGGCAGTAACCGATATCGGGCCCGTCCGCATCGTCACGAAGAATAATCTCATCCGACCAGGCAGTGCCCTCGTCCTCGCTGACCCTGGCGCGGATACTCGGATTATCACGGTCACCGTACGCACAGACCACTCGGCCGTCCTTCATTCTCATCAGCGACGGTGGATTGCCGTTCTCTTCGCTGAACCTGACTACTTCGCTAAGGAACTGCCAGCTTTGACCGTCGTTATTACTAACGTAAATGTCTATCCACATGCTGCTGCTCGAACTCTTTCGGCGAAGGGCACAGAGCAGCTTCGTGTTGGAAATCCGCACCGCATCCGGCATAACCGAGCGTGTGCCGTCACCGGGGCCTATCCAGGAAACAAAGTGGATTGTCTTGCCGTCGGTGCTCCTGGCCAGATAAGCACGGTCCATACTGCCACCGTCTTCCACTGCCGAACAGCAGAACATACAGTCTGTAGGGCCGTTGACCAGGTGCCTCGGACGACACGTCATTATCTGATTACTGAAAAACTGTGGCGCCTTTGCCATCAGGTACGCCCCCTGGTTGGGACCCGGTATCCAGTCCCTTCCGCGATTGTATGTGATGTGGAAATCGGACCCGTGAGATGTATAACCAAAATCGGGATGCCCGAAGTTAAATCCTTCCGCCGGATATGGCAGTGCGGGGTCGTCGCTGAAGTTGCCTGGGACCGGTGGGCCGCCCGGGTCGGGCTGCCATGTCTCACCACCATCCAGGCTTCTGATCTGGGACCTGTATGTGGGTCTGCTATCATCCCGGTGGTGGAGACCACCGTCATCCGTGTAATAACCAAGTTCAAAGCCCGCCAGGATCTCGTTGCCATAGATGTAGATGCCGTTATTCGCAGGCCAGCCGCAGAAGCGGCCTGACTGAGAGTAGGCGACGACATGCTTTTTCGATACAACGGTCGGCGCCTCGGCCTTGACAGCGGCTGCGGCGGCCAGAAGTGCCATAAGTCCTGCCGCTACAAAAAGCTTCACGCAAGTCTTTCTGTCCATAATTTACCTCCTCAAATATTAAGGTTAACCCAAGTGCAATTCGTATGCAGGCAAATCCCGATTACTCCCAGCAGAGTTCCGGCGGATTGAGCGTACATTCAAGCCAGCTTTCGACAAACACAGCCAGGTCTTTGAAGTCTACGCTGCCGTCGCCGTTGAGGTCCTTCTCCGGAGGTTCGGCGCCGGTGTCGTTGTCGAGGATGGTGTAGGTATGCTGTGTCTTAGTGGTCATCTTTGCTCCGACCGGATTGGACAGGGCCACGACCACCGTCTCGTCACCTTCCGGCAGTTTGTCGTCGATGATTGTCAGCTCCACACTCTTGAGTATCTCGCCCGCAGCGAAGGTCAGCGTCCCGGCTATCATATCGTAATCGCTCCCGCGCCCGGCGGTGCCTCCCACGGCTGCATAATCGACCTTTACAACCGATCCTACCGCCTGCGAGAGGGCCACGTCGATTTTCCTCGCACGATGGATTATCTGGGCGTTTTCCGGGCCGCTGCTGGAGGACGCATCAAAGCCGACACCCGGTCTCGGGTCCTGTATCGTGTAAGTGTGTTTAGTTATCTCTCCCAGTTCGACATCCGGCCCGGTGGGGTTGGACAGCGTGATTTCAATCGTCTCATCGTCTTCATCGGCGCCGTCGTTGACGACCTGGATGCCGATGGTTTTGCTTGTTTGACCGGGGCTGAAGGAGAGCGTTCCGGCTGACAGCGTGTAATCGTCGCCCGAAGTTGCAGTTCCGCCGGTTACAGCGTAGCTGACGCCGTAGCTCTGGCCTTCTGCCGGGCGGTCAAGCGTGACCGTCAGCAGAGCCGGACTGACCGATTCCAGAGCGCCCGATTCGGCTGAGTCAAACTGAATTGTCGGCTTGATGTTGACCCCGTTGTTCATCAGGTCGGTTATTGTCCCCGAATCCAGAACCTCATCGAAAAGAGCGAACTCATCGATCGTCCCGCTGATGCCGCCGTCGGGACCGTAGCCAAGCTGCAGAGGATTCAGATTCCACGAGCCGCCGACACTCTTTGTGCCTTGGCTGGCGCCGTTGAGAAACAGCTCCCAGGTGCCTCCGGAACGGGTTAGCGCCCAGTGCTGCCATGTACCGCTGCTAAACCCCGACCAATTCTGGCAGTCGCCCGCATCCGGACAGATCTCGATGACCGAGCCTTCTACGCTGATACGCCCGTCGTCATAATTGCTCGCCGAGAATACCCCCGCATAGCCGCTCGCAGAGCCGTTGACCCACATCATCATTGTCATCTGATCAGGCAGCGCACCTGTCGCAACAGTGACACCGGCCCCGCTGCCGGTGGTCACGCCGCCGCCAAATTTTCCGCCGGTCGACCAGCCGCCGGTCAGGCCGCCGTCCTTAGTGCCGGGCTTTGCCGCATTGACCACCGTCGAGCCCTGGCCCTCGTCCATGGGATAATAAATCAACAACTCGGCCGAGCCGCCGCTTGTCAGCACAACCAGCAAAAAAAGCAAAGAAAGACGCATTCGCTTCATCATAATCGACCTCCTCAATAATAAGAAATATTAACGTTCAGATGTTTCTTCCTGCCGCATAAAACTCACTTCGTATAAGCCCTCCTCACAAAACCGGAATACGAATCCTCCTTTCGTAACATTCTTTCTAAAGCCATTCCTCACCTGCAACAAACGTCGCCAGGTCCAGAAAGTTGACGATGCCGTCTTCGTTGAAATCACCCGCCAGCGCTGATGACGGTGATATCTTGAACGTCGTCGACGCCGTCGATTGTTTCTTGACCCATACAACAAGCGCAGCCGTTCCACCGTCGGTGCTGTACTCGATTCCCGTTCGGAAGTCGGTCCCCGGCGCAGCGGCCTGGCCGTCGATTGCAAGCCCTATTTCGCCCTGGCCCTTCCAGTTCTTGATTACAAAACACGGATTGTAAATCGGCGAGCCATTCGAAGCCTGAACAGTAAACTCCAGTTCCGCCGGTTCGCCCGATGTCTGGCGCAGCAAAAACGCCCGCTGGCCCCGGTCATATCCGTCGCTGCTGAAGCCGGAACTGACAATGTTCACGTTCGGTGCCTCGTTCCAGGACCTCGCCAGCATCGCCAGCGAACCTATCGGCAGGTTGCCCACGCCGTACATCATAATAGTGGTGTCGAGATCGTCGATATCAACCTCACCCAGCGCCGAATGTGTCAGACGGTCATGATAGGTTGCCAGCCTGCCGTCGGAAAGCACCTGTCCCACCGGCCAGTGGTTCCAGGTCGGCCAGTATGTGTAATCGTTCTTTTCCGACTGGCCCCACGGATTTATGTGCGGTCCTACTTCGAATATTATGAACGGTTTGTACTGCGATTTGAGGTTGACCACCTCTATGTTTGCGTTTCGAAGGTTATTGTCCGGTACGCCTCCGGCCCATGAGAGTGTGCGGCTTTCGCCGCTTTGCGTCACAACCGTCAGCGCGCTCAATTCGATTACATCTTCCGGTCTGACCCCGGGCGGAGTGAGAAACTGCGTGTCCTGAAGGCTGTAATGACCGTAATCGCTGCTCCAGTATTTGACGTTGCGTATCCCGGCGCCATCGGGATAGAACGTAAAGTACTCGTCAACCCAGTCGGACCAGCCGTCTGAGTTCATACGCGGCTTGTTGTAGAGAATATCAACAAGGGCATAGCGCCAGTGCACTACTACCCGTGCATCTGTGCTCTCTATGATTCGTGCGTGCGCATGGCGGCATTGCTTATCCGACATGTGTTCGGCGCAGCTCATCGCACCGCCCCCGCCCTCTTCGACGCTCTGATCGGACGTCCACAGATTGTTCTCAGTTACCAGCCCCGGGCCGTAACTTGTCCCGCGCCAGAAAACAACGCTTACCGGCGACTCGTCGAACTTGACAACAACGTCCGGATGCCCGGAAACACGCCACAGATTGTTCCAGGTTTCATAATAATCAAGGTTTTCATAGTAAGCGCCGAATCTGTCCGTGTCGCGAGGCCCTGAAGGTAATATGCGCTGCTGCATCGGAGGATTGTCGCGCACCTGAGTATCGGGCTTGTTCTTGTTGTAAGCCTCGGAGACTTCCGAAGCGGTAAGCGGCCGGTCGTAAATCTTTACCTCGTCGATAAGCCCGTCGAAGCCGTACCATGATGGAAGCGTAGCGTCGTCGCGAACTGCATCGGTAGGCTGCATCTTGCGATTGTTCCTTCCGATTAGCAGATCTGTCCCCGCCATTTCGATCTCACCGGAAGCCGAGCCGGAGCCGACCTCGGAGCCGTCCATGTATAACCGCATCCGTCCGCTGGAGCCGTCGTACGTGCCGACCACGTGCGCCCATTTGTAACGCGGCAAAGAGCCCGAAGAAATAACGCGCCGCCAGCCGCCGGCTGAGACCATGAAACCCAGGTGTCCGTAAGCGTCAAGGCCGAGATAGTAACCCCTGCTCTCCCAATCGGACTGATGGACTATCGGGGCCCAGTTCCACGGCCTGGCGCCGAGCGCCACCCAGGCCTCAAGCGTCAGGCCCCCGCTTAACGACGGCGCCTGGCCTCGCAGAGCCGTTACAACCGAATTATACCCGTCAAATTGCAGTGAAGTACCCGAAACGCCCGCTTTCCACACGCTCTTATCGCCCCCGATGCCGCAGCTTGTTTGTGCAACGGCCTCCTGCGTGCTGTCACCTGAGCCTTCGTCGAATTTCCACCATGCCGCAGGCGAGCCGACGATACCGGCATCCTTTTTGACCACGATTATCACGTTGTCCGCAACGTCTTTTTCACCGTCATTGACTGCCAGATTCAGCTTGTATGTACCGGCCTGCGATAGTGATGCGTTGGTGTCCGGTTTGTTCGCATCGGCAAACTCCACCGAACCGGGACCGCTGACCTTGCTCCAGCTCATAGTCAGACTGTCATTCGGCAGGCCGTCATCTCTGACCACGCCTTCCAGATTAACCGAAAAGGGACCGCCCGCATCGGCTGGCGCGAGTAGGGACTGATCTTCGCCCGCATCCACCCGAGGAATCTTGTTCTCCGGACGCGTGCCCCCCCTTGGCAAAACTGAAACACTTACCGCACTTGCCGACTGAGCGCTTATCCAGACGATAAGGTCGCTGCCCTCGGTATTGTGAGACAAACCTGTTTTGTAGTTAATACCCGTTACGCCTGCGATACTGACCGACGCGTTGGCGTTACCCCAGTTCTTAACAACTATTACCGGGTTACGAATCGATTTGCCGCCGGCGGTGTCGAGGGTAAATTCGAGCACCGAGGGCGTACCGTTCTTTCGGCACTTCAAAACGTAGCAGCGTCCGGTCTCGTCGAAGCCTTCGTTTACGTATTTGCCCGCTGAAGAAGCCGAAACCGTCAGCTCGGGTACACTCTGCCAGGATGTCGCCAGGCTCTTTATGCCGTCCGACTCGAGTCTAAGCTTTTGAACGGTCACATTCGAGGTACTCACCCAGTCGTCGAGTCTTTGTCTGCCCTGTCGGATCGTTCGAATGCACACGCCGTCGGGGTAAACCGTGAAATACTCATCCACCCAACCGTCGAAGTCGCAATTGCCGAAATTGGGAACATAACGCCAGAAGACTATTACCCGGGCAGGACTGGTCTCGATTATTTTAACGCGCGAGTACTGGTTTACCCTGTCCGGCATCAGACCCGAGCCGTCACCGCTTCGTGGTACGACCTCCTGCACGTACCAACTGCCGCCTGGCGTTTGCCAGTGGGCAAGATAGCTGGAGGCACGCCAGAAGATAAACTTGCCTTCCGGCTCGTCAAAGTCAACCGTGATATCCGCATAGGGCCCGACGCGAGCGCCGCCCTCCCAACCCTGACCTGAGTTCAGCCGGCTGTAATAGGCCCCGAATCCAGCCCAAGTGCTGCCGACAAGACCAACCATCAAGAATGCAGTAACCATGACAGGAACTCTTCTTAGCACGGTTTGTCCTCCTTTTATGCCAGCTTTCGTTATCTGAACTACCGGTTTAGCAAAGCTCGTTCATTTCGTTTGCACACCGGGGCAAAGAAACCAAATCTAAAATCATATCCTTCGCATATGATTATAGCCGCAACTGTCCCATAAAGCAAGTCTTTTTTTGCAGAAAAGACCATATTTTGCCTTAGTTTCCCCATTTACAGGCAAAAAATCCTGTCGCCGGAGTCAAAGTCTCTCTCGGCGAAGCTGTTCAACGTTCATCTCCGGAATTCGCTCTAAATTTTGCTTGAAAAAGAAAACAGTTTGTGGTATCATATAGGATGAATTTAAGGATAGAAAAACGGCGCTCTTCATCATTGTACCATCACGGATGATTTCGTGATCGCTGGTCTTTATTGCCGCTTCTGGAGTAAAGGGAACACGTGCGAAGTGCCGGGAAAATGCTTGTATTGGGCGCGACAGTGTCTTTGGCGCTGGTTTTTGCGACGCGGACCGTTGCCGAAGAAGACATTGAACCGCGCGATGCTCCGGCCCAGCCGTGGGCTGCCGGTTTCGCAGGAATTTATGGTCTCAGACAATCAGACCCGGTGCTTACCGGCGAGGGCGTGAAAATCGGCCTCTTGTGCAGAAGCCTTACCTACGTCGACGGCGAACCGCAAAACGACTATCGCCCCGCCATAGAGCACGACTGTTTTGCCGGAAAAAAGATAAACTTCAACGACCGAGGCGATATGCCCGCAGGTATATCGCCGCATTCGACCGCCATCTGCTCGATTCTGCTCGGCGAGGACGCCAACGCCTTCAGTCACGAACTGGGCGGCTTCTGCTTTCAGGGCATCGCTCCGGGTGTAGAACTCGACGTTCACGAGTTCTGGCATTTTCTGATTAACAATGTTTTCGGCGCCTCAGCCGCCGATGCCGACGTGATTGCCGCAAGCATAGGCAGCCGGCACGAGGACTGGTGGACAAGGGGTATGGACGCAATGGTCGAGCACAGCGGCGTCATTGTAGTTGCCGGTATCGGCAACGGCCTCAATGCCCATGACCCACTCCTTTACCCCGGCGCCGGTGCAAATGCCATCGGCGTTGGTGTGGTCAGCTCTGTGAATACCGAAAGCGCCGCAACAAACCTTGAACACTTCGCCCTGGCATATCCACAGGACTCCAGCTTCGGTCCGACGGTTGACGGCAGATGCAAACCGGACATCGTCGCTCCCGGCAACTGCCTCGCCGCAGCGGCAGATGACCCGAAACTCTACGAGGCGACAGGCAACTGGTCCAGCTTTTCAACTCCTATTGTTGCCGGGACAGTCAGCCTGCTGCTGCAAAAGGCAAGGCAGGATTCCAGGCTCTATGATGCCGTCTCGCCGCGGCCCGGCAACTGCGTAATCAAGGCGATACTGATGAATTCTGCTGCGAAGCTGCCATACTGGCACAAGGGCGGGCCTGGAGCAGATGACGACCATTATTCGCCGCTTGACTACATTCAGGGCGCGGGAATGTTGAACGCTCTTGGCGCATACCGGCAGCTTGTTGCCGGACCGGCAAAACCCAACACCGGTTCCACCCTGCCAGGCACAGGCTGGGACAACAACATCCTCGGACCCGGCGAAAATGCAAAACACGTGTACACAATTACCGTCCCGGCGCCTGCCGACAAATTCATTACCGTAACAGCCGTCTGGAACAGGCGCTATGAGAATCAGTATCCGTTCGACAGGACTGCGGAACCGGACAGTGACCTTCGAATCGAACTCTGGGCCGTTGACAATAATAAGCCACATGGTGGTTATCTGCTCGACTACAGTGACAGCGCCGTCGATAACGTTGAGCATATCTGGTGCCGGACAGACCCGAACTGCACCAATTACAAAATCATCTTATCGTTTGGTGAAACGGAAGATGAAGCGCGTGGCGAAAAAACGCAGCGATACGCTCTGGCATGGAATCTCAGCGAAGCGCCGCGCGAGAAAAACATCTTCTGGTACGACCTCAACGCCGATGGAATCGTAGACAAGCTCGATTTCATTACCCTTACGAGCAACTGGATCATCAGTGTCACATTGCCCGGTAGCTATTTCATCGGTGATATCAACGCCAACGGCGTCTTCGACGCCACGGACCTTGAAATCTTCTTGAACCAGAGAGACCGCAAGGCCGACTGGTATGTTGAAGACGTTCCCGATGAACAGAACAAAAACGAGTACGCTCGAAATTCTCGGCAAAGCAGCAGCTAATCGGGGGGTTCAGAGCATCCGGTATTTGCCACATTGTTGACAGGGTTGTTTAATTGAAGGGGGGAAGAAATGATCGCTAAAAAGGTGTTGGTTTTGGTCCTGACGATACTGGTGAGTTCGGCGGCCCGTGGCGGTAGCGCATGGTTCGAGGCCGGCTCCGGCGTGACATTCAATTCGCAACTGCAGCGTTACGAACTTACCGAGCACACCACCACGACCGTCCACGTGTTCGCGGACTTTGCGGTCAGCAGCATGGATATCGGCGCGATCACCGCCATAAACACCAGCGACGTTGCCAACCAGGGTGTTCTTTCCGTCGGCTCGCTGCACCCAAATCTTGTTCAAAGCCCTTTCTTCCTGCCCGGCCAGCTGAAAGACGGTAGCGACGCCAACAAAAACATTGTGATATTCCAGGTAAGAGGCGGCTTTAGCATTATTCCCGGCGAGGGTGTCCCCGCGCCCGCCGGCGAGGCCTTGTACAGCTTCGATATTACAGCCGGACTGGCGGGAACCACGATAGACATCGACGACCTTACAACCACGCCCCAGCTCAATCCCTTTGGTTTCTATCCGCTTGTTACCAACTTTACTTCCACCGGTCCTGACAGCACCAACGACATATCGACGCTGAAACTCTTTGTGACCGAAGGCCCGGCCCAAACAATCACCCTGAATTCCGACGGTTCAGGCGATTACCCGACCATCCAGCAGGCTATAGATGCTGCGAAAAACGGTGATACCATAATTCTGGCTGACGGAATCTACACCGGCCCCGGAAATCGCGAAATCGACTTCAAAGGCAAAGCTGTAACGCTGCGGGGCGCAAACGGTCCTGCCGATTGTATAATTGATTGTCAGAACGCAGGCAGGGCCTTCCATTTCCACACCGGCGAAAATCCCGACTCGGTTGTTGAAGGCGTCACAATCAGGAACGGCTACGTCGCCGACGGCTACAATGGCGGTGCGATATACTGCCAGGAGGCCGCCCCGACAATCAAGAACTGCATCTTCACGGGCAATACAGCCGACGCGGGCGGGGCAATCTACAGCAGTTCCGGCGACCTGCAAGTCGCAAATTGCACTTTCGCCGGTAATTCCGCGGTCGTTGGCGGAGCGTTCGTTGCCGACGGTGCGGGCTCGCCGAAAATAACCAACAGCATTTTCTGGGACAACACCGGCACACAAATATACGGCCAAAGCGCCTCGGTGAGCTACACCGACGTCCAGGGCGGCTGTCCGGGCCAGGGCAACATTGACACCGACCCGTCATTTGCAGATGCCCCCGGCGGCGATTTTCACCTGAAGTCGGTTGCTGGAAGGTTCGACCCTCCAAGCACAAGTTGGCTCTACGACGCGATCACCAGCCCATGCATCGATGCGGGCAATCCCGGCTGTCCGCTTGGCGATGAACCTCAGGAAGTCGACAATACTCGAATCAATATGGGTGCTTACGGCGGCACTGACCATGCCAGCGGCAGTCCCGAAAACTGGGCGCTTTTGGCCGACCTGAACAACGACGGAAAAGTCGATTTCACCGACTACACGCTCTTGGCCCGGAACTGGTCCGAGTCAGCCGAGTGCGTACCAGCCGACCTCGACCTGACCCGTTCGGTCGATTTTTCCGACCTTGCACTGCTGGTTGCCCAATGGCTGGCGGTCGGCGTTCGCTGATGGGGGTCTTAGAAGTTCTCAATTATTACAGATGTGTGGATTGCCAGCATTATCAGGTAATCCAGGTCGGCGAGCGTGTATCGCTTGTGGTCCATTGGGTTATCGACGTATAGCACTCCGAAGCAACCCGTCCCGCCCATTATCGGTGCGATCATCGCCGAGTTTACCCGGTCCTTTTCCTGCTGATGTCGCTGGTGCGGAATGCGAGGCATAAGCACGAACTGCTGTTTGTCGATAGCCTCGGTGATCTTTTCATTTACCACAATCTCGCTGAATTCCACGTTCCTGCCGTCTCGTTGTTTTCCGGCGTGGCTCATCATCGGTCCGGCAGGCGCGTCCCTCAGCGCACACCAGACATGAAAGGGCCCAAACTGACGTCTTGCTATGTCGAGAAGCGCCTGCAGAACCTCATCCAGACCGTCGGCCTTGCAGATAGCCTCGGTGGCCTGAACAAAATCACGCACCCTCTTGAAAGGCATTGTTATATCCGGTCCACTCTTGGAGTCTAATCTTCTTATCATCGTCTCCGGGTCAAGCGGACTTCTCACCGGCTTGGCCTGTGTGCCCGTGGATGCCTTAGACGGTGCCGAATCCATGTTATAAGCCGTTTTTGCCAGCGTATCTTCGAGATTGATAGGCTCATCGGCAATGGTATCATCCTCCAGACTGACTTGTATCGCAAAACTTGTTATGCGCAGGACATCACCGGTTTTTATTTCGCTCTTCTCGACCGCTTTGTCGTTCAGACGCGTTTTGTTGGTCGAGCCCTGGTCTTTGATCATCCATTTTAAGGCTTTGGCGTCGAAGTAAATCGTTGCGTGGTGCCTTGACACGGTCCTGTCCGATAAGAAAACCTGGCAGTCCGCGTCTCTGCCGATATTAATTGGGCCCGAAGCGAATTGTAATTCGTTGACAACCTCGTCGTCTCTTTTTACAACCAGGCGCATTGGTTCTTCTCCCCGTATCTGTTTCAATGCCTCTCTATTTGCCATTATGAATGATTTGACACTATTTGTCAACACCCAAGTCGCCGGAAGCACGAAAATCGGCTGATCTGTGCGGAATGTTGCGATTCAAAAGGACGAATAAACCGTTATTTTTTAAAATCTGTTTGCTTTTCCGCATAATCGCGGGATATTTTATTGTCGTGGACAAGAAAAAAGTACTGATTATCGACGACGAGCAGGATTTGCTGCAGATTATGAACGAGCGACTGCGGGCCAGCGGATATGAGGTGGCAACCGCGACCGATGGTGTTTCGGCAATCAGCACCGCTTTGCGGGAAAAACCCGACCTCATATTGCTCGACATCGGGTTGCCCGCAGGCGACGGTTTCACTGTTATCAGGAGAGTTAAATCACTTGCTCCGATCTCGCTGACTCCGATTATTGTTATCACGGCCCTGGACGCGCTTGCAAACAAGGAGCGCGCGCTCGAAGCCGGCGCAAAGGCCTTCCTCCAGAAACCCATAGACACCGACGAATTGCTCTGTGCCATCGAAAAGGCACTGCAATAGCAGGCAAGTCCGCGCGCCAGGGGGGCTTTTTGTACTGCGGATAATGAAACAGGGACGAATCCCGGGTTCCGATTTTCGGCGGCGCCTCGCGATAGTTATTGATTTTCCGAGAATAAAGTGTAATCTGTCGTTCCCGCGTAATCGAAATTGCGGTTTTAGTACGAGTTTTGAGCGGTGTTTGCAGTATGATCGAATTAAAAGGTACCAGCTGGCAGCAGCGATATTCAACGCCCGAGATATTCACTCTACGATGCAGGATGCCGGACAAGCCGGGAATGCTGGGCAGGGTAAGTTCGGCAATAGGCCGGACCGGCGGACATCTGGGAACGGTTAATCTTGTAGAGCTCGAAGCCGAATATAAGATCCGTGACATTACGATTTACCTTGCGGACAAAAAACAACTCGAAGAACTGCTTGGGGCGGTAAGACAGATCGACGGCGTGCAGGTGCTCGGCGTCCGCAACGAGGTGCTTGAGACGCACCGACGAGGCGCGATTGAAGTCAAGAGCCGATGGCCTTTGCGAAGCCTGACGGATTTGAGAATGGTGTATACCCCCGGTGTTGCGTCGGTATGCGAGGAAGTGAAAAAAGACACGATGGCCGCGTGGGAGCTGACGGGGATATGCGACCGGGTGGCAATTGTGACCAACGGGACCGCTGTTCTGGGACTGGGAGATATCGGCGCCCTTCCGTCGCTGCCGGTAATGGAGGGCAAGGCGGCAATCTTCGCTGAATTTGTGGATATAAGCGCGTTTCCCATACTGATCAACGAACCGGACGTCGATACGTTTGTCGAGACGGTTGTGCGAATAGCCTGTGGTTTCGGCGCTATCCAGCTGGAGGACGTTGCCGCGCCGGAATGTTTCGAGATCGAAGACAAGTTAAAGGAAAAACTGAATATCCCCATTTTTCACGACGACCAGCACGGAACGGCGACAATCGTGTTGGCCGCTTTGATAAACGCGCTGAAGCAGACGAACAAAAAAAGCGAGGACTGTTCGGTAGTCATGCTCGGGGCCGGAGCGGCCGGTTACGCCGTCAGCCATATCCTGCTGGGCTTCGGTATCGGCGATATTGTTCTGTACGATTCGAAAGGGCCTCTCTATCGCGGGCGAACCGAACACATGAACCCGTACAAGCAGCGCCTTGCCGAGGTGACGAACAAGAAAAACCAAAAGTGTCCGCTGGATGAAGGGTTTGCCGGTAAGGATATTTTCATAGGGGTCTCTCGGCCGAACATGGTGACAAAGGAAATGGTGGCGGCGATGGCTGAGGATCCGATAGTGCTGCCGCTGAGCAACCCGGTTGGAGAGATAAGTAAGGAAGAGGCCGTTGCCGCGGGTGCAGCGGTGACCGCCGACGGGCGTGATTGCAATAATGCGCTGGCATACCCGGCTATCTTCCGCGGTGCACTTGACGCGAGGGCGACGGACATCACGCTGGAGATGAAGTTGGCTGCAGCGGAGGAAATCGCGCGTCTGGCGCCCGAGGGGTGTCTGCTGCCGGATATCCTCGATAGAGAGGTGCACAGGAAAGTGGCGGCAGCGGTGGCGGCTGCGTGGAAAAACCGGTGAGGCCGCGGATATGGCAAACAAGATCGCCGCGGGCGAGAATTGGAGGACACCTGCGGTTTGAAAAAACCGCTCGCACGCTAACCAATTGATAAACGGGTGGGCAAGAGAAAAGGTTGCTGAAACCGTGGGTTAGAGAGGTCACAGGCCGAGCCGCGGGGCGGGGGCGCGTTAAGATGGGGCAAGTATAGCGATTATGATGAACTTGTACTACCCCACGTTGCGTTGAAGAGGAGGAAACAAAAGTGAGAAAGAAAAGGAATTCACGGAGGGTGTGCGGGGGTTGAGATTGGGTTTGATTGGGTTTGTTATTGGGGGTGTGCGGACTCGGTTTTTTTCATAAAGCTTTGTTATACATGAGCTTACGTTCATTCGAGCAACCTGCAAATTGGCTTTGTTTTGCATAACAGGACAATGTGTCAAGCGGTTGGTTGGTTAAAAGGCATTTCAGGTCGCGGATTCAACTCCTTGACGAGGCGGAGTCTTCGAAGCTCGAGTATGGTTTTGTACAGGCTGTGCTCGATTCTGCGTTCGTACATTAAGAGTCTTTCGAGAACCCTTTTATTTGAGAAATCCTTAACGGCCAGTCGGCCGAGAGCGAGATCGGGGGCGGATTCGGAGGGGCCGTCGAGGTGCGTGGTGGACGGGGGCTTGAAAAAGAGGGATTGGGTGAGTCTGGATAAGGTGGTGGAGGTATTGGGAGCGTTGAGGGCGTCGATGGTCTGGTTGTGGATGTTTGCAGCGCGTTTGAGGCGCCAAGAGAGGCTGACGATGCGGTCGGCTAGCATGGACTCGATGGGGGTTGCGGGGTTTAGCTCGTCGAGGATTCGGTCGCGATAGAGTTCGAAATCGGGAAGGCTTTCGGAGGTGATCACGTCGTGGCGGGCTGATAGGCCGTGTTTCACGGCGTTTTGTGAGACGGCGGCTTTGCCTTCGGGTGTGCGAGGGCCGGTTGATTTTTGAGCGTTACGACGGTTGGCAAGGATTTGGGCCTGGGTAGCCATTAGAATGTCCTCCAGATTTGTGATTGAGTCCCGAGATGCCGGGATTTACACTTTGTTCCGAGATTTAAGGTTGACGAATTATGAATCGGGGGCTGCCGGCCCCAAAGACCGTGCTGCGCTGCAGCTTCCGCCGTCGCACAAGGCTAAAGCGGACAAGTACAGATATGCAATCTGAAACTTCGCCTGCTGGCGGTTTGCGTTTGCCGGCTGGCAAACAGAGGGGTATTTTAACATATTTTCATGCAATAGTCCAGAAGAAAAGGCAAAAAGATTAGTGGCAGGGGGGGTAGTTAATCAGCGGGTTAGTGGATTGGTTAATTGGTGGTGGTATGTTGGGGGGACCTGGGCAAGTCAAGAGGGGGTGAAAAATGTGAAAGACGCGCGTTTTTTTTGAAAAACGGGCGAAACGGCTCTACAAATCGGTGAAAAAGTCCGTCAAGCGAGGGAAAAATGATACGGTTTTTGGTCGCGCTGGGTTAATCATCACAATGTTCATTAATTTAGTGATGATTGTCCACCGGCTGGTAGTAACCGGCAAGCGGCGGTGGTGATGGGGCGTTAAGATGAACAGAGTTTATGGATTGTAGGGGTTATAGGTTATAGGACGTTAGCGCAAAGAAGGACGGGAGTAAGATAAGGAGGGCAAATTTGGAGTTTGGAATTGACGGTTGGGAGTTGGGAATTAGCAAGTAAGGGGGGTTGCTTCGGGACCGTTTGGTTGCGGGTGGTGGGTGGGGGTGGTCCCGTGCGGGGGGGGTGGGTGGGGGACGGCGCATTAAACGTGAAGCGTGAAGCGGGC
>Ga0180438_10002117_pt1 | contig 33439 bp, 23 predicted proteins | sample SS_ome_12_FD_132455 | JGI IMG/M metagenome (GOLD analysis project Ga0180438, IMG submission 132455) | Hypersaline lake sediment archaeal communities from the Salton Sea, California, USA - SS_3_D_2 metaG | ecosystem: Environmental > Aquatic > Non-marine Saline and Alkaline > Hypersaline >... | reverse complement strand
TCCCGACCCGACCACTGATCCCGGTTTCACGGATGTGGACTCCGAGCACTGGGCCTACAAGTACATCTGCTATGCGGTGGATCAGAACGTCGTCACGGGCTACCCGGAGGGGGACTACCGGCCGGAGCAACAGGTCACCCGTGATCAGATGGCGGTGTACGTCGCCCGCTCCATGTGCGACCCGACCGGAGAGGATGGGCTCATCGGCTACGAGCCCGCCGATCCGGAGAACTTCCCCGATGTTCCGAGCGACCACTGGGCCTATACATACGTCGAGTACTGCGTCGAGGAGGACGTGGTGAGCGGCTATCCGGAAGGTGATTACCGGCCCGACAACGTCGTCACCCGCGACCAGATGGCCGTGTATATCGCGCGCGCGTTCAACCTGCCGGTATAGTGCGAGATATTGAGGGCGATTCATAGAGACATACGGCACTGGGGCAGGGCCCACATCGCCCTGCCCCCTTCTTTGTACCGCTACTTTGCCCATTGATGCTTCGCACGCCCAATGCGCCATAGCCCTCGTCCACCACCCACGGGAGATCATGCAATCACCCTGCGCGATTGGCGGGAGTCTGTTTCGCTTGCCAACCCATTCGGGCTGTGATATACTCACAGAGGAACCGAGGTTCTTTCGTGGACCGAAGAGTGGGAGTAGTCCCACTCTTCAGCGTTAGAGAGTACGTGAAATGCAGATTGATTTCGTACAGGCGCTGCGTGATATAGGACGGGAGAAAGATATTCCGCTCGAAACGCTGAGCGAGATTATCGAAGCCGCGCTCGTCTCAGCCTATAAGAAGCATCACGGGGCGACGTGCGAGATTCACGTGGACATCGACTGGGACAATGGGACGGCGACGGTGTTCTGCCGAAAGAAGATACTGGAACACGTCGAGAATCCGCACACCGAGATGTCCCTGGCCGACGCTCGAAGGCTCGACCCGACGGTGGAGGAGTTCGAGTATCTTGATATCGAGGTGTCGCCGCATGAGTTCGGCCGCATCGCCGCGCAAACTGCTAAGCAAGTAGTAGCCCAGCGGATTCGAGAGGCCGAGCGCGACATCATTTACGAGGAGTTCAGCAACCGCGACGGCGATGTTGTGACAGGAGTGGTCCAGCGCCGGGACGGGCGGACGGTGTTTATCGATCTCGGTCGAGTGGAAGCGGTGCTGCCGTCCTCGGAGCAGAGTCCGTTGGACAGCTACCGCCACGGCGAACGGTTGAAGGTGTATATCCTCGAAGTCAAACGGACGACGAAGATTCCGCGCGTCCTGATTTCGCGCAGCCATCCCGGCCTGCTGCGGAAGCTTTTCGAGTTGGAAGTGCCAGAGGTCGCCGAAGGGATTGTGGAGATCAAGGCGCAGGCCCGAGAGGCCGGCGCGCGTTCGAAAATCGCTGTCGCCTCTCGCCAAGAAAACGTCGATCCGGTGGGCGCGTGTGTGGGGCATCGCGGAAGTCGAGTGCAGGCTGTGGTGGATGAACTACGGGGGGAAAAAGTCGACATCGTCCGTTGGGGCGACGAAGCATCGAAGTATGTTGCGGCGGCTCTAAGCCCTGCGAAGGTGAGCAGAGTCGTCATCGACGAGGGGACGCGGTCGGCGACTGTGATTGCCCCGGACAACCAACTCTCGTTGGCGATCGGACGAGAAGGTCAGAATGTGCGCCTGGCGGCGCGGTTGACTGGTTGGCGCATCGATATTCGGAGTGAAGCGCAGCTGGCCGAAGAGGAGGCTGCAGCAGAAGCAGGTGAAGCGGCAGAGGGCGCTGAGCCGGTTTCTGGAGCTTCCGAGGTTGCAGAGGTGCCACCGGCCGAGGCCGCGATCTCTGCGGATGCCCAGGACACTGAGTCCGGTCCGGATATCGAAGCAGTCTCTGACTTGGATGTTGCTGTCTCCGCCGAGCCATCCACGGCGGTAGAAGATGCCCCATCTACTGAAGAGACTGAACGGCCTGGCGAAGTAGACGAGCCTGAGGAAGCCGAAGGTTCTGCCGGGGATGAGGGCGATGTCGCCGCTATTGCGGAAGCGCTGCCGGAAGTCGAGTCCAAGTCTGAAGCGGATGATAGTTCGTCCGAGGAGGCAGTGGTCGAGGCTGGTGTGGTGGAGTCGGCAGGACCGAGTGAGGCCGTCGAGTTGGCGGACCAACCGAGCGAGGAACCGAAAGCTGCATCTGGGACGGAATGAAACGCCCGAAGCATGTGCCGCAGCGTACGTGTATCGCCTGCCGTTCTGTGCGGTCGAAGGGGGATTTGCTTCGGATCGTACGAACGCCGCAGGGTGTGGTCGAGGTCGACTCGACCGGAAAAGCTGCTGGCCGAGGAGCCTATATCTGTCGCAGTGAGGCATGCGCCGAAACTGCTGTGCGACAGAAGAAGCTGGTGCGAGCGCTCGGTATGGATGCGGGCGAGGCGATATTGGAGAAGATCAAAGAAGTTATCGATTGGTATGGCGCGAATCGTAACTGACACGAGTAATCCTGGCAATATTCAGGTGGAGGTAGAGCGAGCAATTCATGAGAGTCTATGAGCTCGCAAATCAGTTGGGCGTGACGAGCAGAGAAGTGCTGCTGCTCCTCGAAGAGCTGGGTGTCGGCGGCAAGACGGCAAGCTCTTCGGTGCCACCGGTCTACTTGGGGGAGATACGGAAACGGCTTGGTGGAGAGGCAGGAGAGGTGGTCGCTGCAGAGGAGCCTACTTCTAAGAAGGCTTCGGCAAAGACCGCCGTTGAGGAGAAACAGAAGGAGCCGGCAGAGCCCGCGGCAGAACAGGTCGAGGCACCGACAACCGCGCATGCAGAGGCGGTCGAGGAAGAGGGGGAAAGCCCCATCATATTAAAGGCGCCGGTGAACGTGGTGGATTTCGCGACCGCGTTGGACACCGATGCCGAGAACATCGTGAACGCCGCGGCAGAGGTTGGGGAGTCTGTCGAGGAAACCGGCACTATCGGTTCCGAGCTGGTGTTGTTGATCGGGGAGCAGTGGGGATATTCGATCGAGGTAGAGGAGCCGGAGGTCGCCGAGGAGCCTGAGCCTGAAGTCAAGCCATCGGAGACCCCGCCTGTCGATATTGAGGTCGAAGAAGTAAGCGAGGCTCCGGCGGCCGAACCAGAACCGGAGAAGAAGAAAGAGCCTGAGGCGCCGCCCATGAAGGTAGTGCCTCGCCGAACGGCTCCGCCCGACGCCCCAACGCGACCGCCCGTTGTCACAGTGCTCGGCCATGTGGATCACGGGAAGACAACGCTTCTGGATGCGATCCGCGAAACGAACGTGACCGCTGAGGAGCCGGGGGCGATCACCCAGCACATCGGCGCTTACCAGATCGAGGTGAATGAGAAGAAGATTACGTTCATCGACACTCCGGGACACGAGGCGTTCACGGCGATGCGCGCGCGAGGGGCGCAAGTGACGGATATTGCCGTTCTGGTGGTGGGTGCGGATGACGGGGTCATGCCGCAGACGCTGGAGGCGATCGATCACGCGCAAGCTGCTGGGGTGCCGATTATCGTGGCGATCAACAAGATCGACCGACCGACGGCATCGCCGGATGCGATTCGCCAAAGGCTCACAGAAAAGGGCCTTGTGCCGGAGCCATGGGGTGGCGACACGATCTACGTCGAGCTTTCGGCCCTTGAGAAGAAAGGAATCGATGATCTGATCGAGATGATTCTCTTGGTATCTGAAATGGGGGATTTCCGCGCTCTCAAAGATAAGCCGGCGGAGGGTGTGGTGCTCGAAGCAGAGCTCGATAAGCGTCGAGGCAGTCTCGCCACACTACTAGTGCAAGAAGGTATCCTTAGAACGGGGGACAGCGTCGTGATCGGCCCGGTCGCCGGGAAGGTGCGGGCCATGATGGACGATAAGGGGCGAAGGGTGAAGGAAGCATATCCGTCAACCCCGGTCCAGGTGATTGGACTGTCGGATGTGCCGGAGGCGAGCGAGCTTTTCCGTGTCGTAGAGAACGATAAGACGGCGCGGGCCTTGGCGGTCGAGCAGGAACAAAGCAACCGAGAGGAGCAACTGCGTGCCGCAGGGCCGTCGACGATGAGCGCTCTCTCGGAGTTATTTGCAGCGGGTCAGGCAAAGGTGCTCAACCTCGTCCTGAAAGCCGACGCGCATGGAACCGTTGAGGCCATTCAAGGAGCGCTCTCTCAGATCGGCTCGGAAGAAGTGAGCCTGGAGATTCTCCACGCGGGTGTCGGCGATGTGACAGAGTCCGATGTGAACTTGGCGGCGGCCACGAAGCCGACGGTCCTCGTGGGATTTCAGGTCGGCGCCGATTCGCAGGCTCGGCGTCTTGCCGCGGACGAGAAGATCGAGATTCGACGGTACGAAGTAATTTACGATCTGCTCGACGATGTGCGGGACACGCTGCTCGGGATGCATGAGGCGAAACTCGAGGAGCGAGTGGTCGGACAGGCCGAGGTGCGAGCGCTCTTCCAATCTTCCCGCCTCGGCACCATTGCGGGCTGCTACGTTATCGAGGGGACGGTCATCCGCGGGGCTATTGCCCGAATTCGACGGGCCGGCAACGTCATCCATGAAGGACGCATCTCGTCGATGCGCCACCACGAGAATGATGTGAACGAGATGTCGCAGGGCTTCGAGTGTGGGATCGTTCTGGGTGAATTCAATGAAGTCGAGGTGGGCGATATTATTGAGTGCGTGCAAGAGCACGAGGTGCGCCGCACTGTTCTATGAGGCATGAACGGATGCATCTGGCGGCTCTTCAGGTGCGAGTTGAGATCACCAGTGGGCTGACGCTGAAAGACAAACGCCAGGTGATTCGAAGCCTGCTGGACCGAATTCGAGACCGGTTCAACGTGAGCGCGGCGGAGGTTGGAGAGAACGACTCGATCCGCTACGCGCAGCTCGGAGCGGCCGGGGTGGCAAATGACCGTCAGTTTCTGGACAGGGTAATGGCCAAGGTCGTGGACCTGATCGAGAGCGAGCCGCGGGTCGTGCTCCTGGAGCAGGAGCTGGAGTTCTTCTAGACATGGTGTCACTATGGTATCCCTTCGAATGGAACGCGTTCAGCGGTTGCTGCGTTCGGAGATCAGCTCCATCATTCTGCGAAAGCTGAAGGATCCGCGGGTGGGGATGGTGACTGTGACGGAGGTGGATGCCAGCCCGGATCTGAAGACAGCGCGGATTTTCTTCACGGTGATGGGACACGAACGGGACGATGAGGCCGCGGTGGAATCGCTGGCCGGGCTGCGGAGCGCGGCTGGTTTTATCCGCTCCGAGTTGATGAGGGTGCTGCATTTGCGACCGATGCCGGCGCTCGAGTTCGAGATGGACCGATCGCTGGAACAGGGGATGCGGACGCTCGACCTTTTGGACCAGATTCGAGATGAACACGAGCACGAAGAACCGAGTGCCGAAGCGGATGATTCGGCGAATCGAGACGAGTAACGATATCTGGATCGGAACCCACATCCGGCCGGACGGCGATGCGCTGGGGTCGCTACTCGGGCTGGCGCTGGCACTTGAGGGGCAAGGGCATCGGGTGACCGCGCTTTCGGCGGACCCGGCGCCGCCGACATTTCAATTTCTACCCGGATCGGATCGGATCCAGTCGAATCCCCCCGATTGGTCGGCCGAGTTGGGCATCGTGGTGGACTGCGATGGGATGGCTCGCCTCGGGCCATTGGCATCGGACTTCGCCGCACTTCCACACCTGATCGACATCGATCATCACGACACCGATAATGCTTTCGGCGGTGAACGGTTGATCGAATCCGACGCCGCCGCAACGGGCGAGATCGTATATGATCTGTTGAAGGCGCTCGGAGCCGAGATCGATGAGCATGTCGCCACTTGTCTCTATACAGCGATTCTAACCGACACAGGGCGATTCTGTTTTGGGAACACATCGTCGAGGTCGCTGAACACAGCGGGAGCCTTGGTGCGTGCGGGAGCCAATCCGCACCACATCGCCCGTAAGATCTACGAAGAGCGATCGATGGCCGCGATGCACCTGCTGGGGCTCGCACTGGAGCGGCTCTCCTCGGACATCGATTCGCTGGTTGTCAGTTCGCATTTGGCGCGAGGGGATTTTGAGGCGACGGGAGCGGTCCCGAGCGATACGGAGGGGATTATCGACCATCTACGGTCGATCGGCGGACCTCGGGTTGCGCTGCTCTTTGTGGAACCAGACCACAATGGCGTACGCGTGAGTCTGCGCTCAGACGGAAGTGTCGATGTGAGTGCGATTGCGCTGAGCTTCGGCGGCGGCGGGCACATCGTTGCGGCGGGGTGCACCGTATCGGGGACTACGGATGACGTCAAGCCAAGAGTGCTCGATGCGGTCCGACAAGCATTGGCCGACACTGAACCCGTCGATGCTTGAGGGATTTATAAATGTGCTGAAACCTCCCGGCATGACATCCCACGATGTTGTTGGATGGGTGCGGGCGTGGCTAAAAATGAAGCGGGTAGGGCATTTGGGGACACTGGACCCGGCGGCCGCCGGAGTTCTACCGATTTCGTTGGGGCGGGCGACGAGGCTTTTCCGGTTCGCGAGCGGACCCGACAAGGCTTATCGCGCGGAGATTGTGTTTGGGGCGCGGACGGACACACTCGATGCCGAAGGGGAGGTCGTAGCCCGCGGGGATGCTAGCAGTCTGAGTGAGGATCGGCTGCGTGAGCTTGTGGACCGGTTTAAGGGGGAGGTGGATCAGGTTCCACCGGCCTACTCTGCCGTCCATGTTGGTGGGAGGCGCCTCTACGAGGAGGCCCGGAAGGGGACAGCGCCAAAGGCGCGAGCTAAGAGGGTGAAAATCTCGGACATCGAAGTGCGCGATTTTGTGGCGGGATCTGAGGCGAGAGCTATTGTCGACGTCGTCTGCAGTACGGGAACGTATGTGCGGACTATTGCCGACGATCTGGGAGAAGCCGCCGGATGCGGGGCCTATCTAGGCTTTCTCGTGCGGACGAGGGCGGGTCGATTCCGACTGGATGACGCGTGGGCACTGGAGGAGATCGCGTCTGCATGTAGATCCGGCTATGTGAAGAAATGTGTCATGCCGCCGGACTGGCCGATTGCGGATAGGCCGAAGATCGTTCTGGATGGGGTAGCATCGGAGTCGTTCACACATGGAATGAGGGTTCTAGCCGATGGCGCGAGTGGTTTTCCAGTGAGGGTGTATGGGCCGGAGGGTCTATTCTTGGGGCTTGCCGAAGTTCTGGCGGGGGGAGTCGTACAACCTCGGGTAGTAATCGGGGGCAGGCAGGAATCGGGCAATGCGCGTTGAGGTCGGCCTGAGACGACGTTCGGGGCGTCCGCTATGTGTGGCTGTAGGCGTCTTCGACGGGGTGCATGTCGGCCATCGCCGCGTCATCGGTACGGCTGTTGATATAGCGGTAAAAAGCGGCCTCATGGCCGGCGTGATGACGTTCGATCCCCATCCGGCGGCCGCGCTCGATCCGAAAGGCGCGCCGCCTCAACTGACGACGACATCGGAGAAACTTGAGTTGTTTCGTGGATTGGGGGTTTCTCTTTCGGTCGTCACGCCGTTCGATATGAAGCTCGCGCAGATGTCGGCGCGCTCGTTTATCGAGGACATTCTCGTGGGGCAACTTCGGGCGCGATGCATCGTAGTGGGGGACAATTGGCGTTTCGGTGCGCGAGCGGAGGGGACGTCGGCGTCATTGAAAGAGGCGGCGAAGGAGCTTGGGTTGGCGGTGAGGGTTGTTCCGGCGGTTGTGGTGGATGGTGTGCAGGCGAGTAGCACGCGAATCCGGCAGTTGCTGCTGCAAGGCAAGGTAGGAGTGGCGAACGATCTGCTGGGCAGGCGATACGCTTTGGGGGGACCGGTGACACCGGGAGACAGGCGCGGGCGGATGCTTGGATTCCCGACGGTAAATCTCGCTGTGCCGGAGTGCCGATTGATTCCCGCGGATGGTGTTTACGTCGGCAGATCCGGCGCGAAGAAGATGCTGCCGGCAGTTGGCTACGTAGGATCGCGGCCGACTTTTGATGGTAATTCGAGGCGAATCGAGGTGCATTTTCTCGGTCGGACGCCGTGGTATGCGGGAAAAGAGGGGCAGTATATGAAGCTTGAACTGATTCAGCGGCTGCGCTCAGACCGGAAGTTCCGGGACAGCGAATCGCTGGCGCAGGCGATGGAGCGGGACTGCGCCCAAGCTCGGGCCGTGCTGGAAGGTTACACACAATGATCCTTGCCCCGTGGGCATAGGATTTCCTTGGGCAGTAAGATGTGCAAATAGTCTTCGAGGAAGGCTGACTGCCAGCTAGTGTAATGCGAGGGTTAGACATGGGGAGCGAGGGGCAGCGTTGCCCCATGACCTCGTAGGCGCCTCGGGAGCAAGTCTCCCGAAACGATCCACCGCGGTGCTGCAAACTGGGGACACGGAACCCCACCAACCGTGCTGCGAGGCGGGCCGGCCTACGCCGATGCAACGATCCGCCGGCCGTCAACCCGTCATACGGCCATTCCAAGTAGGCAAAGTTGTCCTACTGGAGGTGTTTTTGAGAGATCGTTATTGCCTACTATTTCCGCCTTTGCCTTGCGTCTTCTTTCCAACAGCGTCAACCTCGTTTTATCACCCCAGAGATATCTAGGGCAGGCTAAGGGGGATGGATATTATTTTCAAAAAAACTTGTGCTTGAGACGGATTTGCAGTTATACTTGCAATTGTCGGCAGCCAATAGCCGGCTATTGGCTGCCGTTCAATGGTTTTATTCGTTGCCTCTTTGACGGAGTGCTGCCGGTGAATATTAAGATCGATCTATATTACAGGGAGCGAGTACGGTGAATCTTCAGCGACCGAATGCGAACGATGTCAGTCAGACGGCGAACCGATCTCGAAGTGTAGTACCAGGTTCCGGACTATGTACGCGATGTATCGACGGCTGCCGCGGCAACTGCGAGGTATTTAAGAGCTCCTTTCGCGGGCGGGAAGTTCTCTACCCCGGACCTTTTGGCACGCTGACGGCCGGCGCGGACAAGGACTATCCGGTCGACTACTCGCACCTCAACATCTTGGGGTACGCGCTCGGCGCGGACGGTCTACCCGACGGCGAGGAGGGGACCCCCGACAATACGCTCTTCCCCATGGTCGATACCATGACGGAGTACGGGTATGAGAACAAGGTGAAGATGCGAGTCCCCGTGTTCACCGGCGCGCTCGGCTCGACGGAGATCGCCCGACGGAACTGGGAGCACTTCGCCGCGGGCGCGGCCATCTCCGGAATCACGCTCGTCTGCGGGGAGAACGTCTGCGGAATCGATCCGGAGTTGGAGTTGAACTCCGATGGCAAGGTCGTCAACGCCCCCGATATGCGCCGTCGCGTGGAGGCCTATAAGCGATGGCATGAGGGATATGGGGACATGGTGGTGCAGCTCAATGTGGAGGACACTCGGTTCGGCGTTGCGGAATTTGTCGTAGAGAAACTGGGGGTGGAGACGGTCGAGCTGAAGTGGGGGCAAGGGGCGAAGTGTATTGGTGGCGAGATCAAGATCGACGACCTCGATCGGGCGCTGGAGCTACAGCGGCGAGGATATCTGGTAACCCCTAATCCGTCCATTGAAGCGAATCAGGCGGCATTTCGGGATGGAGCCTTGAAGCAATTCGAGCGGCATTCACGACTCGGCTTCATAGACGAAGAGGCGTTCATGAGCGAGGTCGAGCGGCTTCGAGGGCTGGGTGCGAAGCGGGTGACGCTGAAGACGGGCGCGTACCCGATGCGGGAACTGGCGATGGCGCTGAAGTGGTCGTCCGATGCGAAGATCGATTTGGTCACCATCGATGGAGCGCCCGGCGGAACGGGAATGAGCCCGTGGCGGATGATGGTGGAGTGGGGAATTCCGACTTTCTACCTTCAGTGCATGACGAATCAGATCTGTCAGAAGCTGAAAGAGAAGGGCGCGTATGTGCCGGATGTGGCCATCGGCGGCGGCTTCTCGACGGAAGATCATGTGTTCAAAGTGTTGGCGATGGGCGCTCCGCATACGAAGGCGGTGTGCATGGGCCGGGCGCTGATGATTCCGGGCATGGTTGGAAAGAACATCGGGCTGTGGCTCCAGCAGGGCGAAGACGCTCTACCGAAGACGGTCTCTCAATTCGGGCGGCGCACAGACGAGATTTTCGTCTGCTACGAGGAGCTGATAGCGAAGTACGGGAAGAATACCGTCGCGGAGATGCCGCTTGGGGCGATTGGCATCTATACGTTCGCGGATAAGCTCCGCGTCGGCCTTCAGCAGTTGATGGCTGGAAGCCGGAACTACAAAATTTCGGCGATCGGCCGGGAAGATCTCGTCTCGCTGACTGAGGAAGCGACGAAGGTTTCGGGGGTCCCGTACGTGATGGATGCGTATCGGGAAGAGGCGGAGCGTATCCTCGATGGCGAGCTGGACCGCGCAGTTGCTCCGTAGGTTAAGATCAAATCATCGAACAAACGGGCCGCCACAGATGTGGCGGCCCGTTTCGCGTTGTGTAGCACCCTACGGCCGATAAAATGGCTCCGGTGATACGTTCCACGGCATTCCTGAGCGATTTTGGGGCTTGGCGGCATGGTTCTATGGAGGGGAACGGCAAGCCCTTCGATGTGGTAGGCAGCGCAAACGGCGACAACGGCACCGCGTACGACGTGGTCGACATGGGATATGACACGCTGCGCGATGTCGCGGTGGGCGAACGCCGGTAGGCAATAATTGCCTACCGGCCAACTCCAGGGGGGCAATGATAGGGGCATTCGTTGCCTACTGTTGGGGGGGGCAAGGGGGACGTTGTCCCCCTTGCCCCCCCCTGGTAGAGGGAACGACTGGCGATTACGCAAAACGGCAACAACGAGACGTCCGGCATGATCATGCCGGACGAAAGTCAGCTAAGCGGGGGAAACGACCAGCAAGGGCCCACGGACGAAACCATGTTGTCTCGAAGCCGTTGGGAGGGGGAAGAATCGAAGGGGGAGGGTATCCCTTCCTCTTCGAAACGCATTCACCCTACCGAACACATTAATAACGAGGGGGCGTTCCGCCGCCCCCTCCCACCCCCCACGGGGCGGCTGTGCCGCCCGCCGGCGTCCTGACGAAATTTTTGGCGCACTGGCGAAACTTGCAACCGTCGGCCGTTGCTCTAGCGTGGGCGCACCCGCGTCCGCCATCTGTTGGTCTTTCGCGAGCTTTCTCCCGAAAGGATGCAACGGCAACAGAAATATGCCCGACATCATAATGCCGGGCGAAAGTTGCTAAGCGGGGGAAACGACCAGCGATTCGTTTCCCCCACAGCCCCCTTCACTCGCTTCTAGCGTGCTGGCGAAACTTTCAACCGTCGACTGTTCCCTCCGAGGACGCTCCCCGGACGTCTCGGCCCGTGGGGAGGGGAGAGAATCGAGAGGGGAGGGTGTCCCTCCACTCTCGAAGTGCATCCACCGTATCGAACACGCTGATAGCAGGTAGGGCGGGAGCGTGTCTCCTGCCCCGACCCACCTGCCCGGAGTACGAGGGAATGGATTGATGGGGAGGTGGCATCGCCGGCAGGGCTAGCCTACTCCCATCGTAACTCACATTTAGCCGCGGGCAGGAAGCAGCCCCTCCCTGGCAGAACATATCGAGGCCTCACTAAGGGGGTCTCGATGGGCTACGAGAGAACCATCGGCCGTGTCGTTGACAGCGTGCGGATGGCAAAGGGTGTCCGGAGTTGCACGCTCCTGATCGGCGCCGGGTGTTCCGCAACCGCGGAAATCCCCACCGCCGGTGGCTTCGTGGACGCCATCAAGGAGCACTTCCCTCACGCCTGGAACGACGCCAGACAGAAGACCTATCCGTACTGCATGCAGGAGCTTGAGAAAGCAGAACAGCGTCAGATCATCGCGAAGTTCGTGGACAAGGCCCCCCTGAACTGGGCGCATATCGCCATCGCTGCGTTGGTGGAGAAGGGCTACGTCGACCGCGTCCTCACGACAAACTTCGACCCACTGGTCGTTCGAGCGTGCGCGCTCCTCGGTGAGATTCCTGCGGTCTACGACTGCGCGGCCTCGAAGTCCATCATCTCGCTCAAGGATGTGTCGGGCCCGGCCGTCTTCCACCTTCACGGTCAGCACACCGGCCCTATTCTCATCAATACCGAAGACCAGATGGATGAGAATGCCGAGAAGATCAGACCAGTCTTCGACCCCAACCTCGAGAACCGTCTCTGGATCGTGGTGGGCTACAGCGGCGAGAATGACCCCGTCTTCAACCATTTGGCCAACATTCAGTCTTTCGAGGGCGGCCTTTATTGGGTGTGCTACGAGGACGAGCCTGTACCCCAGCACGTTAGGGATGAGCTTCTGGAGCAGCACGAGTCTTCGGAAGAAGAAAGGCATGCGTACACCGTGCACGAGTACGACGCCGACGCGTTCTTCGTTCGGCTCGCCCAGGAGCTGAACGTGTTCCCGCCGCCCCTGCTGGAGAATCCCTTCACCCACCTGCAGCAGTGCCTCGGCCCTGTGCCCAGCCACTGCCGCCTGCCCGGCCAAGACGAGCCTGTGGAGTTCGGGGCAGAGGCCCGCAAGTGGATTGCCCAGGGCATCGAGATATTCGAAGAACAGAAGCTCGAAGTGCTCAAGGACGTGGAGAAGAACATCGCCGCCGAGCGGCTTGCGGCTCAGGCCGAGCAACTGCTCTTCGCCGGGAAGTACGAGGAACTCGCAGCCCTGCACGAGGCCCAGACAAGACCAATCTCGGAATCGCTGAAGAACACGTTCACGCAAGGCTATTTCGGATGGGGTCTCTCCCTCCAGGCGCGGGCAGACGACGCGGACCGCGAGGAGAGGCAAGCGCTGCTCGCACAGGCCTGTGAGAAGTACGCGGCGGCGCTGAAGATCAAGTCCGACAAGCACGAGGCGCTGAACAACTGGGGTAATGCGCTGTCGGACCAGGCGGAGACGAAGCAGGGCGAGGAGGCGGACCGGCTGTTCGAGCAGGCCTGTGAGAAGTACGAGGCGGCGCTGAAGATCAAGCCGGACAAGCACGAGGCGCTGAACAACTGGGGCAACGCGCTGTCGGACCAGGCGAGGATGAAGCAGGGCGAGGAGGCGGACCGGCTGTTCGAGCAGGCCTGTGAGAAGTACGAGGCCGCGCTGAAGATCAAGCCGGACCTCCACGAGGCGCTGAACAACTGGGGCAACGCGCTGTCGGACCAGGCGAGGATGAAGGAGGGCGAGGAGGCGGACCGGCTGTTCGAGCAGGCCTGTGAGAAGTACGCGGCGGCGCTGAAGATCAAGCTGGACCTCCACGAGGCGCTGTACAACTGGGGTAATGCGCTGTCGGACCAGGCAAAGACGAAGCAGGGCGAGGAGGCGGACCGGCTGTTCGAGCAGGCCTATGAGAAGTACGCGGCCGCGCTCAAGATCACGCCAGATGATCACGAGATACTGAACAGCTGGGGCATAGCGCTGTCGGACCAGGCAAAGACGAAGCAGGGCGAGGAGGCGGACCGGCTGTTCGAGCAGGCCTGTGAGAAGTACGAGGCGGCGCTGAAGATCAAGCCGGACAAGCACGAGGCGCTGAACAATTGGGGACTGGCGTTGCAGAATCAGGCAAAGACGAAGGAGGGCGAGGAGGCGGACCGGCTGTTCGAGCAGGCCTGCGAGAAGTACGTGGCGGCGGTGCAGATCAAGCCGGACCTCCACGAGGCGCTGAGCAACTGGGCGGCGGTCCTGCTCCATCGCGTAGGTCTGAGCGAAGGTGAGAAGGCGCTATCGCTAGCCCGCGAAGCCAAGGAGAAGGCGCTGGAGACCGAGCGCATCAAGCCCGGCGCAGGGGCCTACAACGCGGCCTGCGCCTGCGCGCGGCTGGGCGAAGAGGAGGAATGCCTGAGGTGGCTGGAGGTTGCGCTCGAGCACGGCACGCTCCCCGAGCGCTCCCACCTCGAAACCGACCCCGACCTCGACTCCGTCCGCGACAAGGACTGGTTCAAGGCGATCCTCGAGAAGGCCCCGCAGTAGTTCCGTCGCCGCGGGCCGTTGCGATTGTATCACCGCCTCCCCGCCTTTCGCTTCGGCACCAAGGTACCGAAGCAACCAAAGGCCGGAAGTGGTTGGAGATTGCGCTCGAGCACGGCGAACTGCCGAAGCGCTCCCACCTCGAAACCGACCCAGACCTCTCCTCCGTCCGCAATAAGGCCTGGTTCAAGGAAATCCTCGAGAAGGCCCCGGAGTAGGTCCGTCGCCGCGGGCCGTTGCGATTGTATCACCGCCTCCCCGCCTTTCGCTTCGGCACCAAGGTACCGAAGCAACCGAACGGCCGGGGAGCCTTGCGCTTCGGCATCAAGGTACCGAAGCAACCGAACGGCCGGGGAGCCTTGCGCTTCGGCACCAAGGTACCGAAGCAACCACAACGGCCTGGGCAGGAGACACGCTCCTGCCCTACGGGAAACGGCCGACGGTTGCAAGTTTCGGCAGTGCGCCAGAAAGCCGGGCAAATCGCCGTTGCCGTTCTGCGTTGCTTTGTCCTTTCGGGAGCGAGCTCCCGAAAGACTGAGTCGGGGTTTCGCCATTCCGTCAGCCTCCCTGAGTCGGGTTTACAGGTGACGGAATCAGGTGAGGTAAGTAGATTCGCGTTTCGTGCGAATCATGTGGGGAAGTGGCTTCTCAGTTAGGCCACCTAGTTCGCCGAGGAAGTCCAGGAGCTATGTAGAAGCTCATTGGTGCCGGTGGAGGGAGTCGAACCCCCACGGGCTTGCGCCCACCTGATTTTGAGTCAGGCGCGTCTGCCATTCCGCCACACCGGCATGTGGAGCGAGTATAGTTCGCGCAGACAAAACGTGTCAAGCTGACGGATAATCCGGGAGGTCGAAAGTGACAGAACAGCCGCCGCAACCGCCGAAGGATGAACCGCCCTCGAGCGAGCCGCCCAGGACGGATGAGCCAGCCGCGTCGACGGCAGCGTCCGCGCCACCGCCTCAACCACCACCGAGACCGCCCATGCCACCACCCGCGCGGCCAAGCGGCCGCTCCTGGCAGTGGGGATGCGGGCTGGGGCTCGCCGGATGTCTGATCGCAGTCATGCTCGGCATTTTTTTCGTGCTCGCCGCAATTATGGGGACCCTCGGTGGCGTCGAGGAGATCGAACCGGGCAAGGAACGTCTGGCACTCATTCGAATCGAGGGCATTATCGTCGCTGGCGAGTCGGGGTTTTCTATGTTCGGTGGGGGCGCGACTGGATCGGACGACGTTGTCGATCAGATCGAACGAGCGATCAGGGATGAAGGCTGTAAAGGGATACTCCTACGCATCAACAGCCCCGGCGGTTCGGCGGCGGGATCGCAGGAGATATATCACGCTATCAATCGCGCCCGCGAGGAAGGAAAGATTGTAGTCGCGTCCATGGCCGACGTCGCGGCCTCCGGTGGATACTACGTTGCCGCACCTTGCGATATGATCTTCGCCGACCCCGCCACTATAACTGGCAGTATTGGCGCCATCGCCATCCACCAAAATATGGCCGGCTTATTCGATAAGATCGGGATCGAATCCGAAATCATCAAGAGCGGTCCGTTGAAGGATATGTTCCAGCCGACCCGGCCGCTGAGCGACGATGCACGCGAGGTCATTACGACTTTAATCGCAGAGGTGCATAGTCAGTTTGTGGAAGACGTTGCGGCTGGCCGAGACATGGAGAATGCCGATGTGCGCGTTCTCGCCGATGGCCGCATCTACAGCGGTCAGCAAGCTGTCGAGAATGGACTGGTGGATGAGCTTGGCGGGATGCATGAAGCGGTCATGGAGGCCGGACGGATGGCGGGCATGAAGGGCAGGCCCCCCCTCAAGGAGTACGGGCCGCCGAATTTTCTCCGCTGGCTGCTTGGCAGCGAGGCGATGCAGCAACGCGCTGTTGCCGTAACAGGTGGATTGCTTTACGATGATTTTGCTGCCCGTTTGGCGCTTGGTTCGCTCTATCGCGCCATCCCACAAACGCCGAATAAACGCACAGGGGAGCCGTGAACCAATCCAACGAGAGTGAAATTGAGGAGGGAGGATCGCTCGTCCTCGTAGATGGAAACAGCCTCCTCTATCGCGCGTTCTTCGCTTTGCCTCCTCTGACAAATGCCGAAGGCGAAGTGACGAATGCCGCCTACGGCTTCACGACCATGTTGCTCAAGGTTCTAGATGAAGAACAGCCGGATATGGTCGCGGTCGCTTTCGATCTGCCAGGGCCGACTTTTCGCCACGAGCTATTCGAGGACTACAAAGCTACCCGGCGAGCCATGCCCGATGAGTTGAGTCCCCAGTTCGACATGGTGCGGGAGATTCTGGATGCATTGCACATCCCGAGCTTCGTCCTGGAGGGATTCGAGGCCGACGACATTATCGGGGCCCTGGCCAGCCGGGCGGCGGAGGCCGGAGACCGGGTGTTGATCGTCACCGGCGACCTCGATGAACTCCAACTCGTGTCAGATCGAATCTCGGTCATGGTCACTCGCCGCGGCATCACGGATACTAAGTTGTACGACCCGGATGCGGTCAGGGAGCGGTACGGCCTAGATCCCGATCAAATGGCGGACTTCCGCGCCCTTCGAGGCGATGCCAGCGACAACATTCCGGGCGTGCCGGGCATCGGCGAAAAAACCGCGACCAAGCTTCTCATCCAGTTCGGCAGCTTGGAAGGAGTGTTAGATCATCTCGATCAGGTCGAACCAGATCGAATCGCCGGCGCCATCGAGGCTCACGCGGATATGGCGCGCCGAGCAAAGAAACTCTCTCTCATCGTTCGCGATCTTCCCATCGAATTCGACTCCGAACGACTCCGCCGGAGGAATCCGGATGAAAATCGATTGGCGGAGATTTTTCGCCGACTCGACTTTCGAAGTCTTCTCAGGCGAATCGAGACACCGGGCGCGACGGCGACCGTTGGAGTCGAGCACTCGGTCATCACGTCCTCTAAAGAGGCGGAGTCCCTGGCGAAACGCCTGAGGAATGTCGAAGAGGTTACGTTGCTTGCCTTCGCCGAAGGCGAATCCCCCCTCGTAGCGGCATTGCTGGGGCTCGGCCTGGCGGCAGATGGCGAAGTGGCAATAGTGTTGGGCAATGATCAGGAGCTGAAATTCCTGTTGGAACCGTTCAAGGCTGTGCTGGAATCACCGGATGTGCGGAAGGTTGGGCACGACCTGAAGCGCACCGCTCTGCTGCTGTCCTGCCGTGGGATCGAGGTGAGCGGGTTCGACTTCGACACTATGCTGGCCGGTTATCTCATCAGTCCGGGGCGGCGCGTGGATGACCTCGGGGCAATTATGTCCGATTACCTGGAGACGGAATGTCCTGCAATCGTCTCCAAAGGCGAGATCGACACAGCCGCCGCAGCCGTTTCCCTACAGCATGTACAACGCCTCAAGGACGTACTCGGCGAGCGGCTCACCCGAATGGGAATCGATAATTTGCTGCGCGAACTGGAAATGCCTCTTATTCCCATTCTCGTCGAGATGGAGCAAGCCGGAGTGGCCGTCGACTCCGAGGCGCTGTCCGAACTTTCGGGTAGACTGGGAGCGCGAGCGGCGGACCTCGAAAAAGACATCCACACCCTTGCCGGTGAGGAGTTTAACATTGGATCGCCGGCCCAGCTTCGGCGTATCCTCTTCGAGAAGCTTGGGCTTCCTCCTGACAAAACGAAACGGACGAAGAGCGGCTACTCCACGGCCGCCGGCGTGCTGGCAGGGCTCACCGACTACGAGGTCGTCTCGAAGATCCTCGAATACCGCGAGGTCACAAAACTCAAGTCGACCTATGTGGATGCTCTACCGCCCCTTGTGAATCCGAGAACCGGACGAATTCACACATCCTTCAACCAGGCCGTGACAGCCACGGGACGGCTGAGCAGCACGAACCCGAATCTCCAGAACATCCCAATCCGAACCGAGGCGGGAACGGAGATCAGGCGGGCATTCATCGCAGGTGAACCGGATTGCGTTTTGCTGTCGGCGGACTACTCACAGATTGAGCTTCGCATTCTTGCACATATCTCCCAAGATGAGAATTTGATGGAGATTTTCCGCAGGGATGAAGATCTCCACAGCGCCGCTGCCGTCGAGATCTTCGGCGTAAGTCCCGACGACGTGACCTCGAAGATGCGCTCATTCGCAAAGATGGTCAACTTTGGGATCCCCTACGGGATCAGCGATTTTCGGCTGGCGCGCGAAATGGGAGTCTCCATCGATGAAGCAAGGCGCTATATGGCGCGCTACTTCCAACGGTTTCCAAAAGTGCACGACTATGTGAAGACGATCCCCGAGCAAGCGCGCTCTCTGGGCTATGTTGAAACTTTGATGGGACGGCGGCGGGCCCTGCCCGAACTCCAAAGCCGCGCTCCTCAGCTTCGGCAAGCCGCTGAGCGCATGGCTATCAACACGCCCATGCAAGGCAGCGCCGCGGATATCATCAAACTCGCTATGCTCAAAGTGAGAGAGTCTATCCCGAAGAAAAAGCTTGGGGGCAAAATGATTCTGCAGGTGCACGATGAACTTGTGCTCGAGGTGCCGGAGTCCGAGGCGGAACAGACTGCCTCCGTGGTCGAGAGGTGTATGGCAACCGCCTATGAGTTGACGATTCCGCTGAAGGTCGATGTCAAAGTGGGTCGGAATTGGCTCGATATGACCCCTATGAAGTGATTCTACTAATGATGGATGGATGCATATTCTCATTGTAACTTACCAGATTGCTCGTGTGGAGGAAGGATGCGCGGACGAAGTGACGAAGAAGTAACGCAAGTAGGTGGGAAGCGCCTTCCGGTTTCCACCGATAGTAACAACTATGCTGAGAACCGTGCACAGCGGACAGTATAATTGGATGTGCACAACTTGTGCACAACTGTGACCTCCAATGAACGTCTTGGCTGAGGGGCAGCACGTGATCCAGAAGATAGGCGGACGCACGACGCCGTAAGCCAAGGCGGACTGGGCTAGTGGCGAGGAAGGATGGGCGGACTGATGGACACACGCGAGTCTCAGGTAGAGCCGGATGAGATGACCGGACCGGCAGCGGAGAATGACGAAGAGCGCAAGCCAGAAGGGGCTGAGCAAGGGCAACCTCAAAGCCAGGATGAAATCGAAGAACAAATCAAGCCACTTTCGGCCGGGCAGATCGTGGAAGGCCTAATCGTTCACATTGACGATGAGGGCGCGCTCGTAGATGTCAACACGAAGTCTGAAGGACTTATCTCACGCGAGGAATTGGCGGGCGGACTCACCGACGACGGAAGACCTCTCGAAATCGGAGACCGCATCGATGTCTATGTTGTCCGACCCGAAGACGATGAGGGCCACCCGATTCTCTCGAAGAAGCGCGCCGACTACGAGCGAGTCTGGCGGCGAGTGACCGAAGCACACGAGCGCGGCGATGTTTTGAGCGCTATGGTTACGGAGAGAGTCAAAGGCGGCCTGGTCGTCGATCTTGGCCTGCGCGGCTTCTTGCCCGCCTCGCACGTCCGAACTCGAAATGTGCATGCCCTCGATCGATTTATCGGACAGTCGCTCAAGGTTAAGATTATCGAGGTGGATCGGGCGCGCAAACGTGTCGTCGTTTCGCACAAGAATGCCGTAGAGGAAGAACGGCAGAAGCGACGGGAAAAGACCCTCGCCGAGATTGAGGAAAACAAGGTCTACCGGGGCATTGTCCGTCGGATTACGGACTACGGCGCTTTCGTGGACCTCGGTGGCGTCGACGGTCTGCTCCACATCACCGAGATGTCGTGGACCCGGATCGACCATCCGCGGGACGTAGTCAAGGTGGGCGAAAAGCTCGACGTTATGGTGCTTCGATTCGACCGCGAGAAGAATCGAATCTCGCTCGGACTGAAGCAAATCCTCCCCGATCCTTGGGAGGAAGTTCCAAAAATGTACAAGGTAGGGCAGGTCGCCGACGGGACCGTGACGCGGGTCGTGCCGTTCGGCGCCTTCGTGCGTCTCGACGAAACCGGCATCGAAGGCATTATCCCGAATGCGGAGCTGCCCGGCGAGCGAGGGCAGAAGGCCGCCGACGTCCTCAAGGCAGGTCAAAAGGTCGATGTCAAAATCATCAACATACGCCCCAACGAGCGTCGTATGACGATGAGCCTGCGGCAATTCGAGCAGCAGAAGGAACGCCAGAAGATCCGCGAGTTCATGCAGAACCAAGAGAGTCAGGGGCGCGTGACGATCGGCGATCTCTTCGGCAGTGTCCTCGCCGAGACGCAAGCAGCTCGCGGGCAGGCCGACGAGGGTGAGCTAACCGACGGCAACGGCGCGGTTGAAGAGTCCGAAGACGAGACGCCTAAAGAAATCGAAGAGACGCAGACACAGGCGGTGGCGGCCGTAGCCGAGGACGCTTCCGAACCGTATGGCGCTGGCGAGGAGAGGGCCGAGACGGTTGAAGAGAGCGATACAACGGAGCCAGCGCCGGACGAAAGCGCTTCGGATGAGCCGTCGTCAGCTCCGGAGGAAGAAGAGCGGGCCGAGAAAATAGAGGGTGAGGAGACGTCAGAATCCCCAGACGTGGCGGCACAATCGTCATCGGAATCACCGGCGGCATCGGAAGCGGAAAAGGACTAGCGACCGAATTCTTTCGCTCTCGGGGTGCAGCCATCGTCGATGCAGACGAGGTGGCGCACGCGCTGACCGCTCCCGGATCTCCTTTGGTTGAGAGCATCGCCGCGGAGTTCGGCCGGGAATTCGTAAGGTCGAATGGGACACTCGACCGACGAAAGCTAGCCCGGCATGTCTTCGCCGACCCGGATAAAATGGCGCGACTCAACGCTATTACACACCCACCGATACTCGCAGCCGTTGCACAGATGATTGAGGAGGCACGGCGGGGAAAATCGAAGATAATCTGCCTCGTTGCTCCGTTATTATTCGAATTCGACCGTGCCGGTATGCCTGAACCCAACAAAATCCTCGTCATGAAAGCTGAACGGGCCGAGCGAATTCGTCGCGTTGTAGAGAGGGACGACCTCACTGAAGAGGAAATAGAACAACGAATGGCGGCCCAGATGCCCGAAGCGGAGCAAATGAAGCGAGCAGACTGGGTCATCGATACGACGGCGGGGGAAGAGCAGGCCCGCTCGCAGCTCGATAATATCTGGCTCGAACTTTTTCGAGCATGAGCGCGTCTATAAGATCGGCATAGCAACCGGGCCGTATTCGACTGACCGGAAGAAGTAGTCGCAATTGGGGCGTATGCTTTACAAGCCGCGGTGGCCTGTGGTAGAATGCGCGCCAATCGTAACGGTGAGGGAAATGTGCGGGGCGGGGATTTCGATGTGGTGGCATGACGTGGCTTGGGCGCGTGCCACCGCGACTGGCCGTTAGGCCGATTGCGCACTGCAAGGAGACGATGGATCATGCGCACGTTCTCAAAAGGCCGGCTCGCTCGAACGATCTCGTTGCTACTCACTGCCGCCTTCCTCTTTACCATTGGATTTCCCGGAATAGGCATATTGCCTGCCAGCGCTCAGGTCGTCACGCGAGGCGCGACCGCTCAATCCGTGGCAGTGGTTCCCTTCGCCAACCAGACGCGGATTCGCCCCGAGATGCTCGGCGAAGATGCTGCCGCGGCGGTGGCCGTCGAACTGCGGGATCGTCTCCTGCTCGATGTCTTGCCGAAGGCCGATGTCACCCTCCAAATGCGTGATCTCGGCCTTGCCGCTCCGCTCACCAACGGTGAGCTCGTACGAATTGCCACCGAACTGGATCTCGCGCTGTTGGTTACAGGCGAGGTGCGGGACGCCCGCATCGTCCGCAGTGAAGGCGGCCGATATGCCGAGGTCGTCCTCGCCGTTCGGCTATTCGACCGAGTGGCCCGCGCGGATGTCAATGGCGCATTGGTCGTGGGGCGTGGGCCGAGTTCTGTCGACGCGACAGACGTCGAACTCATCGAAAAAGCATTGCAGGACGCGGCCTTCTCTGCCGTCGAGCAAATGAAAACCCGACCGACCGTCACCGCAATGGTCTTGTGGGCGCGAGGAGAAACCGTATTCTTGAACGTCGGCACTCGCGGCGGACTTCGCGATGGCATGGAAATGGTCGCGGTGCGCAGCGGCGAACGCATCGGCAAGGTCGTCGTGACCAACGCGGATGCAATCGGATCGTATGCGAACATCGTCGAGGGGCCTCCCCTTCGCACCGGTGACCATCTGCGGGCTATCTGGAAAGTTCCCGCCGGCCCCGGTCTCGAACGCGTCGGAGTTGCCAAAGCCAAGCGAAAGCGCTTCGAAACCTATGCCCTCGCAGCAGGGCTTCTGCTGGGCTTCGGCAGCTTCGCCAGTCGCGCGAATAGTGTTGATGAAGGTGATATCGTAGTACCGAACTTCAAAGCTGTGAATCTGGCAAACGGCAGCGAGCTCGGATACTCGGGGTGGCTCTTCGATGATGTGACCATGATGTTCTCGCAAACGCCGGCGACACTCCTAACATGGGATCCCTATGACGGCACTCAGAAGGATAGCGTTGTTGCGTATGAGATATGGCGGAATGGCGAGATTATAGGGATAATCGAGCTAGTCTCCGGCGCGCCGGATTACACGATCGATGCTTTGTCTAGTCCTACCTTCCTAACCACCACTATTTCCATAGAGGATGATGAGACGGGAGAAGTGTCTTTTGAAACTGATGCTGATGTGTGGGACACCGATGACCTTGAGGCCTGGATGTCGGACAATGTCCCCATAGTGCCCGGGGCGACGGTATTCGAGGACGGAGAGTGGGCCTACTATGCTAGTGGTACGAGCTTCGGTCCATGGGAAGGGGTACTATACTCCTACCAAATCCGTCCGGTCGTGCTGACCCAATTCAGGGACGCCGATGGCGACTTCAGTTGGCGATTAATGCGCGGGCAACTCACTAGCCCGAACAATATCGTCCAAAGCATAGCCGGCCCCGTTGCATATCCATGGCATTACGTGTTTCAAGGTTATATCGACAACGTCTATGAGGACTGGTCGTTCGAATGGAACCCAGAGATTGTAGCGAACACGGCCACGTTTTACTTCTATAGCCCGATTGGCGCGGACGAAGCGATCCTGCAAGTGACACGCGAGCCGAATAGCCTCTTCGACCCGAATGGCATATTCGAACAAGAGGTGCCGGTGGCGGCATATATGGAGCAAGCGGTCAATGTGGACCTGTCACAGGTCCCCGGAACCGGAGATGTGTTCTGGTGGCGCGTAGGCGCGCGCAATCGGCGAGACACCAACCCGCCCGAGCCCTGGCCCTCGTCGTTCACGAATGACTTTGGCTGGGTTTGGTCGAATCGCAATAGCTTCACTGTGACCACCTTGAGCCGGGCGGCGCTCATGCGTGAGCGCCCCGAAGCGCTCGATCGCTTGCGTTCGGCTGGGGCGCGTGTCCCCAGGACGGCCTCCACCGATCGGGTCTTGCGGACTCAGTAGGTCCCGATATTGATGAGCAGCGGCGGGGTTCCTGGTGACCCCGCCGTTTGCATATGAATGCCCAAGTCCATCGGGGATTCGACAGTGTCTGCTCCGAGAATTCAACGGGGGATTTTGCTCCTCATAATAGCCTTGGCCTGCGCTGGTGTCGCTGTCTATGGCTCGCCTCTGGGATACGTCCTCAGGCTACGCGCAGATCCTGAGCGAGTGCCTGCCGACGGCGAGACGGCCGTCATGATTTCCGTCGAGGTCCTCGATTCATCGGGGTTGCCTGCGCCCGATGGCACCACCGTGCACTTTCTGACCACGCTTGGAGAGATCGGAACTCCCGTGGAAACCGTAGGTGGAGTCGCTCAGACCGTTCTCAGACCCTCCGCGGTCTCGGGCACCGCCATCGTGTCCGCCATCGTCGGCGCCGCGCGGGAGACGACCGAAGTCGAATTCCTCGCTGGAGCCGGAAGCGCCCCTGCCGGGTCTCGAATGGTCGAGCTGACATCGGACGATCTCGCGTACTGCGCGAAAGAACGCATCTTCGTCGCCGATGGAGATGCGCGACTGCATTTCCAGAATATCGGAATCACGGCAGCCGCACTGCACTACGATGTCATGCAAAATACGGTCTGCGCGCAGGGAGAAATCGAGCTCGCGGCCGGGTCGAGAACGGTCGCTTGTGACGCGTTGTGGTACGACCTTCGGACGAAGCGAGGGCGAATTCTACGTCTTGGCGATGAAACGGAGCGGCTTCTCGTCGAGGGCGACCGCCTTGAAACGCGGGCCGATGACGCGGAGGACGAATGCCTTTGGTCGCCGATCGAGACCGACGATGCACGCACCTGGGTGCGAGTCCAACGAGCGATCGTCCACCCTGGGGTTAAAGTCATTCTCGACGAGGCGGTTTTCTACGTGGATGAGACGCCGGTCATGAGTTTACCGCGTCACGTGCTCAATCCCGCCCTCGGAGAAAATGTATTCGGCAATACCTTCGGATACAGTTCTCTGGGGGGCATCAATATGGACTTCCCGTTTTATTATCATGCGACCGGAACGCGCATCGGGTCGCTCCACTTGATGTGCAATCGCTCCTCGGTGGGGGCGATGTCCGATCCGGGGTGGTCGCTCGGACTCAAAGAGGAGTACAACCGCGACGGACGGCGCGAAGGTGCGGTTACGATCGAAGACATCAGTGACCCTATGAGAGGGATTCTCTGGCAGCATCGCCATCAGCTCGCCAAGGGAGCATCGCTGAACCTCGACGCCAATATTATCGACTATGACGACAATAATGAGGAGGGCCAACGGCTCCGTTCGCTTTCTGCGAATTACTACCGACCGACCGGGGCGGGGCGATTCTCGCTCGGCACATCCGCGAGCATCTATGGCGAATCCGAGAGTTATTTTGGGGACGCGACCTTTCGATGGGATACGGCCCGCGTTGGACATGGAATCCTCGTCACCCCCTCAATCTACGTAAAGCACTCCCGACGGCAGTCGACGGAGGCGCAGACACTTGTCGATCCGACCACCGGCGAAGTGTTTGAGATTGAAGATTCGGTCTCGGGCAGCACAACCTCGCCGGGGGCGCGGGTGGCCTTCGATCTCCCAACGCGACTTGTTGGGCCGAGCGCACAGCTCAACGCAGGCATGAGCGCTGGGTATGCCCTGAGTGACGGCGACGGGCGAAGCACTCTCAATGGGCGCCTCAGCGTCATGCAGCGCTTTGGGCGGACTGACCTCGTACGTCTCGGCTACTGGTATATGGCCGGCCCTTCCAGCCTGAACCAATCCCTATTCAAAGTCGGGAACCACCGGCTGACCCTGAACGGCAATGTCGATCTCAAAGGCTATCAGACGCGTTTCAACCTATCGAGGGAGCTCGATGGAGGACGCTTCTATGGCTCTTTTTCCGTTCAAAGGCCCCTGCCGTCCTGGGGCATCGACTCTATGAAACGTCCGATCTGGCGGCTTTCGGCGACCCATGTCTTCTCAGAGCTTGACGACTATACCCTGGCGAGCACGGTATTCTCTCTTCGCCGAAGCCTGGGGCGCTATGGGATTTCGTTGTGCTATTCCCCCGAGGGCGGAAGCATCAGCGACAGCCGCCCTTGGATTACGACCTCGGGCTATGGGTATACCTACTCCGGCGGACGGCACCTCTGGATAGAGTTCAACTCCGTCGGATTCTAGCGTCGTTGCTTTCATTGCATAGGCGCTTCTTCTGCGAACACCCGTTCCTGTGCTATAATGGTCGTCGGTGGGTGTTATGTCCCGGCAGTTCGAACTCGCATCCCAATTCAGCCCAAAGGGCGATCAACCCCAAGCCATCGAGGGACTTGTTGACGGGATTTTAAAGGGAGCGTCTCGGCAAACGCTCATCGGCGTCACCGGCTCCGGCAAGACCTTTACGATGGCGAATGTGATCGCACGCCTTCAGAGGCCCACCCTCATCATCGCCCACAACAAGACGCTGGCGGCCCAACTCTGCGGTGAGTTCAGAGAGTTCTTCCCTCGCAATGCCGTTGGCTACTTCGTTTCGTACTATGACTACTACCAACCCGAAGCCTATATCCCCACCACCGACACCTACATCGAAAAGGATTCGGCGATCAACGACGAAATCGATCGGCTTCGGCACTATGCCACCCAGTCGCTCTTCGAGCGTCGAGACGTCATCGTCGTGGCCAGCGTTTCGTGCATCTACGCTCTGGGCAGCCCTCAAGAATATGCCCGGATGACCTTTCAGGTCCGCAGAGGCGACGTCGCCGACAGGGATCGCCTACTACGCCGGCTCGTCTCCATGCAGTTTGACCGCAACGATATCAACCTCAAGCGGGGCACCTTCCGCGTGCGAGGCGATGTGCTCGAGATATTCCCCGTCGACGAGGAGCGTATCACCAGAGTCGAGCTGTTCGGCGATGAGATCGAGAAGATTCTCTCCATCAATCCGGTGACCGGAGAGGTGGTGGAAGAGCGGGACGCCTGCATGATCTTCCCGGCGACCCACTACATCTCTGACGAGCAACAGCAGGAGCAAGCCCTTGCGTCCATCGAGGCAGAGCTCGACGAGCGATTGAAGCACTTCCACGACAGGGGGCGTCTGCTGGAGGCGCAACGGCTCGAACAGCGGACGCGCTACGATATGGAGATGATCCGCGAGATCGGATACTGCCAGGGCATCGAGAACTACTCCCGCCATTTCGACGGGCGCTCTCCCGGCCAGGCTCCCTATACCTTGCTCGATTACTTCCCCGACGACTTCATGTTGGTCGTCGATGAGAGCCATCAGACCATCCCTCAGATCGCGGGCCAGCATGCCGCGGATCGCTCTCGAAAAAGCGCTCTGGTCGAGCATGGATTCCGCCTGCCCTCCGCCTACGATAACCGCCCCCTGAGCTTCGAAGAGTGGGAAGACCGAATCGGCGATCTCATCTTCACTTCGGCGACCCCCGGACCGTATGAGGCGCGGGTGAGCAATAGAGTGGTCGAACAAATCGTCCGACCGACGGGACTCGTCGATCCGGAGGTCATCGTGCGATCAACGAAAGGGCAGGTGGATGACCTCATCGGCGACATTCAGCAGCGCACCGCCCGAAGCGAGCGCGTCCTCGTTACCACACTCACGAAGAAGATGGCCGAGGACCTGGCCGAATACCTCGCCGAGATGGATATCAAAGTCCACTATCTCCACTCCGAGGTCGAAACGCTCGTCCGCTCTGAGATTTTGCGCGACCTCCGGCTTGGGGTCTACGACGTAGTTGTCGGTATCAATCTCCTGCGGGAAGGGCTGGACCTGCCCGAGGTGAGCCTCGTCGCCATACTGGATGCAGACAAAGAGGGATTTCTGCGTTCGGAGACATCCCTCATCCAGACCATGGGCCGCGCTGCGCGGCACCTTTCTGGACAGGTCATTATGTACGCTGATAATTTCACCGATTCCATGCAGCGAGCGATCGACGAAACCAACCGTCGCCGGCAGAAGCAAATCGAGTTCAACGAGCAGCACGGAATCACTCCCGAATCCGTCCAGAAAGCTGTTCGCGACCTGCTCGTGCAAGAAGTAGCGGAGGAGCCGGCGATCTATAGCGAAGGAGAGCCGGGCGTCGATCCCTCGGACATCGTCGCCGAGCTCGAGCACGACATGCGCCTCGCGGCTCAGGAACTCCGCTTCGAGGAGGCGGCGAAACTCCGGGATCGAATCAGATCGATCCAGGGAGCGCCCGCCCCTCCGCCGAAATCGTACACGAAACGGACAGTGCGAAAGCGCGGCAAGAGGCACTGAGGCACTTTATCCGGGTTGTTCCAAAAGAGCAAGAAGGTCCGTCTGCATGCCCTCCGATAAAATTATCGTTCGCGGCGCGCGCGAACACAACCTCAAGAATGTCACCGTCGAAATTCCGAGGGATAGGCTCGTCGTCATCACCGGCCTCTCAGGGTCAGGAAAGTCATCCCTTGCTTTCGACACCATATATGCTGAGGGGCAGCGACGCTACGTCGAATCCCTCTCCGCGTACGCGCGTCAATTCCTCGGCGAGATGGACAAGCCCGACGTCGACCTGATCGAGGGCTTGTCGCCCGCGGTTTCAATCGACCAGAAATCGACCACGCGCAACCCGCGCTCCACCGTCGCGACCGTCACCGAAATCTACGACCATATGCGCCTGCTTTGGGCGCGTATCGGCAAGCCCCATTGTCCGGAGTGTGGACGGCCCATCGTTCAGCAGACGGTCGAGCAGATCGTCGACCAAGTGCTACAGCTTCCCAAGGGAGCGAAAGTGCTGATCCTCGGTCCCGTCGTGCGCGGTCGGAAGGGCGAATATCGGCAGATATTCGAGGATATTCGCCGGCAAGGTTTCGCGCGGGTGCGCGTCGACGGAGCCGTCCACGAAATCGCCGAGGCGGTCGAGCAACGACTCGCGCGATACAAGCAGCACACCATCGAGATCGTCGTCGATCGCGTGACGGTCCGACCCGACACGCGCAAGCGCCTCGCCGATTCGATGGAGCTCGCCCTTCGCGTCGGCGGCGGCGTCGCTCTCGTGCAAGCGCTCGACGAAGACGGCGAGCCTGCCGAAGAGATGACTTTCAGCGAGCGTTTCGCCTGCATCCACTGTCAGCGCAGCTTCGAGGAACTTCAGCCACGCCTATTCTCCTTCAATACTCCCTATGGTGCGTGTCCCGAGTGTATGGGATTGGGAACGAGCAACGAACTCGATGAAAATCTCATCATCCCAGACCCTCGACTCACCATCAAGGAAGGCGCTATCCTCCCGTGGCGAAGTCTTAGCTCGCAGTACCACAAGGCGCTACTTCGGGCCGTGTGCAGTGAATACGATATCGATCTGGATACGCCGGTTGAAGAGCTGCCTCAATCGAAAATCGACATCCTTCTTCGGGGATCACCTGACCCCGTCCAGGTGCGCTATCGAGGGCGTGGAGGCCGGTTGCGCATATACAACACGCGGTTTCAAGGCATTCTCCACTACCTTCAGCGAGAGTACGAAGAGGGCGAATCACAGTCGGCGCGTGCCTACCTCGACGCCTTCACCGCTGTGAAGCCATGCTCCAGTTGCAAGGGAACGCGACTTAGGCCGGAGAGCTTGGCCGTGACCATCGGCGAAAAGAACATTGCCGAGGTGGCGGCTCTCTCGATCCGCCAGGCAATGAATTTCTTCGATTCCCTCGATCTGACTAATCGGGAGAAGCAGATTGGCCGACAGGTGTTGAAGGAGATTCGGACTCGACTGGGATTCTTGCTGAACGTCGGCCTCGATTATCTTACCCTCAACCGGGCTGCGGCGACGCTCGCAGGCGGCGAGGCCCAGCGCATTCGCCTCGCAACCCAGATTGGCTCTGGCCTCATGGGCGTCCTCTATATCCTTGACGAACCCTCTATCGGATTACATCAGCGCGACAATCGACGTCTACTGGAGACCCTGATCAATCTACGCGATCTTGGAAACACCATCCTTGTCGTTGAGCACGACGAAGAAACCATCCGAACCGCGGATTGGGTTATAGACATCGGCCCAGGCGCAGGAGAGCACGGCGGCGAGATCATCGTTTCAGGGACGCTCGACGATCTCTGCGATACTCCTCAGTCGATCACGGGCGACTACATGACGCGGCGGCGTGAGATTCCGATTCCCTCCCGACGCGAGAATAACGGCGCCTTCCTCACCGTACGAGGCGCGCGCCAGCACAACCTCAAGAATATAGACGTGCATATTCCGCTCGGTGTATTCACCTGTCTGACGGGTGTTTCCGGATCGGGCAAGTCGACGCTCATGGAGGAGATTCTCTACCGGAGACTGGCCCATAGGCTCCACGGCGCACGGACCATGTGGGGTGAACACGATGACATCGAGGGCACCGAGAATATCGACAAAGTCATCGACATCGACCAGTCGCCGATCGGCCGCACGCCGCGCTCGAATCCGGCGACGTACACGGGCTTGTTCGACAAGATTCGACACCTTTTCGCTCAAACGCCTGAAGCGAGAATGCGTGGCTACAAGCCCGGCCGATTCTCCTTCAACGTCCGCGGCGGCCGTTGCGAGGCATGTCGGGGCGACGGTATCATCAAGATCGAAATGCACTTCCTCCCCGATGTCTATGTCCCATGTGAAGTCTGCCGTGGCGCTCGCTACAACCGGGAGACTTTGGAAGTCACCTACAAAGGTAAGTCTATCTCCGATGTGCTGAACATGACGGTGAGCGAAGCCTTGGAATTCTTCAAGAACATCCCGCCGATCGCCTCGCGACTTCAGACGATCAATGACGTTGGGCTTGACTACATCAAGCTGGGACAGCCCGCAACCACCCTCTCGGGTGGCGAGGCGCAGCGCGTGAAGCTGGCAACAGAGCTCTCGCGTCGCGATACCGGCCGAACGCTGTACCTTCTCGACGAACCCACCACAGGGCTTCACTTCGATGACATCCGGAAGCTATTGGGTGTTCTGCGTCGTTTGACCGAGGCGGGAAACACCGTATTGGTCATCGAGCACAACCCAGACGTCATCAAGTGCGCTGACCATATCATCGACCTCGGTCCCGAGGGCGGAGATGGCGGCGGCTATGTTGTAGCCGAGGGGGTTCCCGAGAAGGTGGCCAAGAAGCGTAAATCCTACACGGGACAGATGCTGAAGGGCATCCTTCCATCGCGGCCCCGACGAAGGTCCCATAAGGGGCGCTCTACAAAGCGGCGAAAGGGCGAGAAACGGAAGGTCGCGGCGCGGTAACGAGGCAATGCGCGCGAGAACATGATAGCGCCCATCAAACTGAATGAGAAGATCGCAGAGCTGCCCGACACGCCTGGCGTGTATATTTTCAAGGACGTCTCGGGCGACGTCCTCTACGTTGGCAAGGCTCAGTCCCTCCGCACTCGCGTTCGCTCGTATTTTCAGGTCAACGCCGACCTTCAGCCACGCATCAGACTGCTGGTCAGCCAAGTCCGCGATATGGACTTCGTAGTCGTGGAATCCGAGATTGAAGCCCTGATCCTCGAGTTCAACCTCATTCAGAAACACCGCCCACGCTTCAATGTTCGATACCGAGATGACAAAAGCTATCCGTATATCAGGATTGATCTTCGCCAGGAATTCCCCGTGCTCTGCGTCGTGCGACAACATGCGGTAGTTCGGGATGGAGCGCGCTACTTCGGCCCCTTCGCGTCAGCGGGCGCCATGTGGCGGACCATCCGACTCGTGCGTCGAGTATTTGGTATCTGCCAGCGGCTGATCGTTTCAGCGAAACGGCGGAATGGATGTGCCTGGGACCCCAAGAAGGGCCAGCGCCAGCGTCCTTGCCTCGATTACGACTTGGGGCGATGCCTTGGTCCGTGCGCCGGCAAGGTCACCGCAGAGCAATACCGGCGTGCCGTGGAACGAGTATGCGATTTCCTCGATGGCAAGTCCGAGCGTGTGCTGAACCAGCTTCGAGAGGAGATGGAGCGCGCCGCAAGCGAGATGCGATTCGAGCTCGCGGCCAAGCTCCGCGATCAGATCGAATCCATCGAACAGACCCTGAGTCGCCAGAGAGTGGTGTCGCCCGGTGGGGGCGACGTGGACGCCTTGGGATACGCCCTCAGCGAGGACACCGGCTGTCTCGCCGTCGTCAAAATTCGCGAGGGACGGGTGATCGGTCAAGATCATTACTTGATGGACGGTGTCTCCGGCGCAGACCCCGGCGAAATCGTCAACGAATTCACGAAGCTGCACTACCAGAAAGTCGCCGGCACCCCTCGGGAGGCGCTTCTTCCGACTGATATCTTAGACACTGAAGCCCTGGGGAATCTATTGAGTGAACGTCGCGGGCGAAAGGTTCGAATCTTCGCCCCAAAGCGCGGAGCCAAAAGGGACCTCGTCGCGATGGCGATGGAAAATGCGCAACAGCATCTGCATGCCATGCTGGAGCGAGAGAGCTTCGAAAAGCGAAGAGGGGAGGAGGCAGTCGCCGATGTACAGAAAGTGCTAGGGCTGCCCGTTGTCCCGCGGCGCATCGAGGCGTTCGATATCTCGAACGTCATGGGCATGCAGGCCGTTGGGTCAATGGTCGTCTTTGAAAATGGTCGACCGAAGAAGAACGACTATCGGAGATTCAATATCAAGCTCTCCGAAGGCACGCCGAATGACTACGAAATGATGCGCGAGATGCTGTCCCGTCGCCTCAATGCGGCTGTGTCGGGAAACGTAAAGTTCCAGCATCTTCCCGATCTCATTCTCGTGGATGGCGGGCCGGGTCAACTCGGTGTTGCGCTTAAAGCAATGGACACGTTGGATTTAACCATACCAGCGATAAGTTTGGCAAAAGAACACGAATACGTCTATCTGCCGGGACGCTCCAACCCAGTGGCGCTTCCTGCCTATTCTCGGGCGTTGCACCTTCTCCAACGGGTGCGGGACGAGGCCCATCGTTTCGCAGTCTCATATCACCGAGCGCTTCGAGCCAGACACACGCGGGAGAGCGTGCTTGATGCCGTTCCCGGCATTGGAGAGAAGAGGAAGCAGCGATTGCTACGGCGCTTCAAGACACTCAAACGCCTGCGGACTGCGAACGCTGAAGAGATTGCAGAAGTCGCGCACTGTGGGAGACAAACCGCAGAGGCGGTCGTCGACTACTTGAGAGAGGTGGGATCTGACTGACCATGGGATTTCGCGTGCGATCGCTCCAAAAGGGTGAACTCGACGAGTTGTTGCTGTGCTTCCAAGATGCTTTTCACGTGGACGATGCCAGTATCTCCGTCGTCCGAAATTCCCTCGTCAACGATCCGTACTTCCACCCGGAAAGGGTGCGCATCGGACTGCTCGACGGCAGGATAGTCAGCCACGTAGTCATCTTGCACAGGGTTGTTTATGTTGGTAACCAACCCATATCGGTGGCAGGCATTACTGCTGTGGCAACCCATCCCGCTCACCAACGCGCCGGCCTCGGATCGCGTGTTGTAGAAGACGCGATTCGCCTGATTCGGCAGCAGGGATACGAACTGACCATGCTGACGACGCAGGTTCCGCGATTCTTTTCCCGCTTTGGTTTTCGCGAGGTTCCGAAATTCGATGGCTACGAATGTCCGGCGACGGCCCTTTCTCGACTCAACGTAGGAAATGACATTTCAGTCCAGCAACTTGACTACAACCGCGATTGGCGCATCGTTCAGCATATTTATCAAACTTTCAGCATAGGAATGACCGGCATGCAGGTGCGCGATCGCCGGTTTTGGGAGACCTGGCCCCGTCGAGGCACATTTCCCCACGGATTCTCGGCCCGACTGGGTGCCATGGGCCTCCTCGCTCTCCGAGACGACCGTCCCGTTGCCTATATAGCCGCTCACTCGACACCCGATCAAGATTATCTGGCCGTGCGCGACATCGCTCACCTTCCCGATCAAGAAGACGCCGCTTTAGTCCTCCTGAAGGAGAGTGCGCAACGCTTCCTGTCAGCTGGATCCGGTCGCGCGGTGCTGCACCTTGGCGGAAGCCAACCCTTGGTTCGCTCTCTCCAGGATGCGGCGGTTCCTCTCACGGTGGAGATCGGCCCCGGGCTGATGGTGCTCGTTCCCAATCGGGATTGGCTCAAGGGAGTCGGAT
>Ga0180438_10002114_pt1 | contig 33474 bp, 16 predicted proteins | sample SS_ome_12_FD_132455 | JGI IMG/M metagenome (GOLD analysis project Ga0180438, IMG submission 132455) | Hypersaline lake sediment archaeal communities from the Salton Sea, California, USA - SS_3_D_2 metaG | ecosystem: Environmental > Aquatic > Non-marine Saline and Alkaline > Hypersaline >... | reverse complement strand
TGCACTTGTCTCTACAAAACCACCTGAGCCCGGCTGCGTCCAGTGCCATGGGCGCTGCGCTTCCGACGTATTCATACAAATTCATCCCATCAATGTATTGACTGGCCGCGTCAAAGAAATTAGGCTTCGGCGGGTTTGGCGTAATCCCTAACGGATCATGTGTGAGCCATCTTCCGGTTTCGGGGTCGTAGTAGCGGTTTCGGTTATATTGAATTTTTAATGAGCCGTTGATATCCAGTATATCAAGCCTTCGGCCTGTAAACAAGTAGCAGTTTTCATAGTTCGAAGTGGAGCGGGAATTGTACGAGGCGTCCATGATGCGGCATTTGCCGTAAACATCGTATTCGTAGCGCTCTACGACTGTTCCGCTGGAATTGACCAGGGCCACCGTGGTATATAAATGGTCGTGGAGGTAATAGTAATTGCCGTTGTTCGTGCCTGTCTTGTTGGTTATCCGCAGGATCCCGTCGATATAGTTGCCGTAGATGTACACCGGCTGGAACATACCAGCCCTCTCAGCCTCCTGGGGACGACTGTTATGGATGAATCGTGTCCGAGTATCTGGCTTTCACAGACTCTTAATTCTTCCAACAACACCCCTACCCCCGTTGCGGTGTTTTTCTGCCCTTCAAAGGGCGGTCCTTGCATTCAGCAGACCACTTGGGACAAACCTTTTTCTCGCTGATCCTGTTCGCAATATTAACTGTTATCGATACGAAAAAAAAGGCGTACAAAGGTAAGAGGACACTGCCAATTGCCAACCCGGGCCCACCGCCTGCGATTATACCCTGCGCAACGAAGTTAATAAGAAACATGAAAATAGGGCTTATAATGAGGATCCAGTTCTTCTTTTTCCTCCAAATAGCTGCAAAAATGATGACAAGAGCCAGAGCAGATACTTGCAGGATCAAAGAGCAAAGAGCCCGTATTTGCATCTCTTTCCTTTCTCATATATTGATTCTAAACCATTGCCTGCTTCAAGCTGCCATACAATTCAAAATCTTCATTGCCTTATGAATATCAACACCAGTTATTCCGAATGGCCTAAATGCTTGCTCGTATAACCGCCGTACTTGATACGCAATCATAGTGCGTTCAGTAAATCAAATGCGCCATAAAGTATCGGCGTATTCTATAGGCATCTTTCGAATTTATGTTCCCAGAAATCGCGCCACTCACCCGTCGCATAATAAGGATTGCCAAAGGCCCAGAGTGGGAAAAAGAGCAAATTATTAGTGCCGAAAAAATTATAACTGTCTCCCACATAAACCGTCACGTCGCAGAATATTTCACATGTGAAACAACAATTATCGTCGGGATTCGATTCGCAGGTCACTACACATATCCCGTTAATTACTACTACGTTTATGGTCCCAAGGGTGACGTTGTATAAAAAATCATAATCTGCCCCTTCCGTAAACGGATCGGTTGGAAAGTCTTGTATCCACCGGTGCACCTTGCACTCAATCTGTTCCTGCCCTCTGCAGAGCATTGGCTTCACTTTGCCCCCCCTGAGGGAACTCAGTATCATATCTTTGTACCGGTTGTATTCGCGGCTTGCCAAGAGATCTTCGAAAAACCCCGGACCAAGTCGCTGCGGGCCACCCTGTCCTCCGAAATAGTTTGTAAAGGCGTCGACGGGACCATTAATGTCGCGAATAGTTCGCGGGAAAACAGGAGGCCCGCAACTTAGACTTTCCATGGTGGCCGCCATTCCTTCAGGGTCCGACGTAATCCAAAGCTCTATTTGCCGCCCGCGCGGGTCTAAATATATGAGAGGGTTGCCTCTCACGTACTCGTACAGATTCATTCCATCCTTATATTGCCCGAGCGCATCGAACTTATTCGGCTTCGGGGGATTTGGTGTAATCCCCAACGGGTCGTGGGTGAGCCATCTTCCGGTTTCGGGGTCGTAGTAGCGATTTCGGTTATATTGAAGTTTCAAAGAGCCGCCGTCCAATATATCAAGCCTTCGGCCTGTAAACAAGTAGGGATTTGCATATTGTGTTGAGGAGCGGGAACCGTACTCATCATCGAGAATCCGGCACGCACCATAAGCATCGTATTCATAGCGTTCTACGACGTCTCCGTCGTCATCCAGCAGGGCCACCGGGCTGTACAGATGGTCGTGGAGGTAATAGTAATTGCCGTTGTTCGTGCCGGTGTTGTTGGTTATCCGCAGGACTTCGTCGATATAATTGCCGTAGATGAACCAGGCCATGGTATTGGGAGGAGAATCGCCGTCAACTTCAGCCAGTACCTGCCAGTTCTTGCCCATATAGTACCGGCGGGTAGTGGAGGGTTGCCCGCCACTGTAGACAACCTGTTCGATCCGCCTGCCGAGGGCGTCGTAGGCGTATGTTGCCACCGTCTTCACGGGACTACTGTCATCCTCTATTTTCACTATACGATTCTCGCAGTCGTACACATACGTATAGCCTCGATGGTCGCGTGTGAGGTTGCCGGCGGCATCGTAGTCGCAGCTCTTACTCCCTCGACCCAGAGTGTGGTCGGAATACTGCCCTGCGCAAAGCTACTGCCGCCGGCGATTTCGATGCTGGTTGAGAAGGGGATCGATCGTGTTTTCGACCGTGCGAAAATCGTCGTGAAGCCGGACCATTTTCAGCCAGCCAAGGACATCAAGGGCGCTGAGCTTCACAAGCGGCTGGACGAATGGGCTAAAAGGCACAAGATAAAGCATTACTATAAGCTGGGGCGGGCTGGTGTGTGTCCGCGATCGGGTAGGGTACGCGGAGCGTGATGAATTGTAAGCGCGAGATGAATTGGGAACGGGGTAACGCCGCAGGGAATTGGGGAGTGCGTAACCCCCCGCCAATGAATTGGGAACTGCAGAACCCCCAAATAAATTTGGGGGCAAATTAGGTGGGTGGAGTCAAGGCGCGTGCAGCGGGGTTCGTGAAGCTTGAAGGGTGAAGCGGGGGTGGAATCCCGGCAAGGCCGGGATGGTGATTTTAATAGATTTCTCCGCTCGCTTCGCTCGGTCGAAACGACACTGTTGTTGGGGGCCGGTGCATGAAGGGGGGTTCGTGAAGGGTGAAGGGGGTTTGGGAGGAGGGAATTGGTTTGACGGGAGGCGGTGTTTCTGGTTAGTTTATTGGGTTAGAGGCCCGGGGCCTGATTCGGGCCGGTGCAGGCTGGTGCAGAGATTGGTTCGGGAGAGTTTGTTATGCCTTGTTCGGCTGTGGCGATACCTTATACGGCGCTTACGATAATCTTCATAGTGTTGTCTACGATTCTGGCGGCGTTTATCCGTCGGGTGAGCCGTGACAAGTGTTTGAAGGATTTTCAGGATGATATGGCGACACTTGAGAAGACGGACGGCAAGATTATCTGGGGCAGGCTGCGGGTGGAGAATACTGGGCTGGAACTTGTGTATGCGAAGCCTCACGCCGACGAGGACGGGCATCAGGAGACAAGCTACATGCTTTATAAGCATGAGTACGGGAATATTGCGGGTTTGATTCGGTATCACGATGAGCTGAGCGAGGCCAGCAGAGCGCTGCGTGAGAAGGAGCTGAAGAAGACTTATCATCCGCGGTTTCTCAGGAGGCTGAAGAGGAAGATACAGAACGTGTTCAAGACGGTTCGGGACTCGGTGATGGAGGTTGTGAATATGCTAATCAACCTTGCGAAGAAGACGGGGCCGGCGGGGGGGGTGATAAGCTCGCAGGAGAAGTATGTTTCGCAGATGAAGCAGGAGCTGATGGGTTCGGTGGGGACTTCTTATGAGCCGCTGTTAGAGCGGTATATCGGGCATAAGGTTGTGGTGGAGATGATAAGGGGTGAGAAGCTTTTCGAGTACTGCGGGGTTCTGAAGGAATATACGGCGGAGTTTATCGAGATAATCGACGTGGACTACCGTTTCGACGAATACAAGAAGGCGCGGAAAGCGGACCTGGTGGTTCCGCGGAAGTACGGGCTGGTGCGGCACTTGGGGGAATGACTGTCGGAGGGGGCGAATTGCGGGGGGCCGGGGGGTTGGGCTTATTTTAGTGGTGGATGTGGGTAGGATTCAAGGGAAAAATAAATTTTCGGGTTTCGTGGAGTTTGAACCATATCTTCGAAGCACAGGTCGTTAAAGAGTGCGTACATTTTGCGCGAAGCCGACCACCAGGTCGCCGAGCTATAGGGGGCCGAGCAATGGGGTCGGCAGGGTGATGCGGATAACGCCAGTGTGGGTAATAGCGGCTTAGATTTAGCCGGATGAGGCATGTCGGGTCGGTTTAAAGGGATTTTTGGCAACTTTTATGGGGAGGGGAAGTATTTTAAAATATGCGTTGCGAAACGTTGGGAAAAGGTGTATATAAGGCAATTTGGGATTCACGTGACGCCGCCTGCGGGCGATATTATAGAACCTTTAGTTTTTGAAAGCGAGATAATCATGAGTCGCAAGATGGTTACAATTGACGGCAATAGCGCGATAGCGCATGTAGCACATGCTACTAACGAGGTAATAGCCATATATCCTATTACTCCGAGTTCGGTGATGGGCGAGATAGCGGATGCGAAGACGGCGGCAGGTCAGACGAACATATGGGGGACGATTCCGTCGGTTACGGAGATGCAGTCGGAGGGCGGAGCGGCTGGTGCGGTTCACGGTGCTCTGGCGACAGGGGCGCTGACGACGACTTTCACGGCTTCTCAGGGTCTTTTGCTTATGATTCCGAGTATGTATAAGATCGCGGGCGAGCTTCTTCCGACGGTATTTCATATCTCTGCGCGTTCGCTGGCTTGTCAGGCTCTTTCGATTTTCGGGGACCATTCGGACGTGATGGTTTGCCGGGCGACGGGTTTTGCGGAATTGTGCTCGTGCAATGTTCAGGAGGTAATGGATTTTGCGCTGATATCACAGCAGTCTACGCTGGCTTCGCGTGTTCCATTTCTTCATTTCTTCGACGGATTTCGTACGAGCCACGAGCTGCAGAAAGTCGAGGAGCTTAGTTATGACGATATGCGAGCGATAATCGACGATGAGCTTGTTTCTCAGTTCCGGTCTCGGGCATTGTCGCCGGAGAGGCCTATGATAAGCGGGACGGCACAGAATCCTGATGTTTACTTTCAGGGACGTGAGACGGTGAACAAGTATTACGGGTCAGTAGCGGGTGTGGTTCAGGAGACGATGGAGAAGTTCGCGAAGGTGGTTGGGCGCAGGTATCATCTTTTTGATTATGTCGGGGCGAAAGATGCGGACAAGGTCATCGTGATTATGGGTTCGGGTGCGGATACGGTGCATGAAACTGTTGATTATCTTGTTTCGCGGGGTGGTAAGGTAGGTTTGGTGAAGGTGCGGCTGTTTCTGCCGTTCAGTACGAAGGATTTTGTCGCGGCGCTGCCGAAGAGTGTCAAGAAAATCGCGGTGCTGGACCGGACGAAGGAACCGGGTTCGCTTGGCGAGCCGTTGTATTTGAACGTTCGCACGGCCGTCGGTGAGGCGATGGAGGCCGGCGAAACGAGTTTTGCGGAGTATCCCGTAATCGTGGGGGGGCGGTATGGACTGGGTTCGAAGGAGTTTACACCTGCGATGGTCAAGGCGGTGTTCGATAACCTTGATGCTTCTTCGCCCAAGGGCAATTTTACCGTGGGAATAATCGACGACGTGACGAAGACGAGCCTTGAGGTGGACGAGTCATTCGAGGTTTCGGGTGAAGGTGTTTTCGCGGCGATGTTCTACGGATTAGGCTCGGACGGGACGGTGGGGGCAAACAGGAACTCGATAAAGATTATCGGTGAGCAGACGGATAATTACGCGCAGGCATACTTTGTATATGATTCGAAGAAGGCAGGTGCTGTTACGATATCTCATCTTCGTTTCGGCAAGAGCGTGATAAGGAGTCCCTATCTTGTGAACCGTGCCGATTTTGTGGCATGTCATAATCCGAGCTTTCTGGAGAAATACGATATGCTCTCAGAGGCGCGTGAGGGTGGGACGTTTCTGCTGACGAGCACGCACGGGCCTGACGAGGTTTGGGATACGCTTCCGAAGGAGGTACAGAAGCAGATAATCGACAAGAAGCTGAAGTTCTACGTGATAGATGCGATTAACCTTGCTCAGGAATTGGGGCTCGGCGCCCGGATCAACGTGATTATGCAGACCGCGTTTTTCAAGATCAGCAATATCATCGCGCTCGATACGGCGGTGAAGGCCATAAAGGACGCCATCCGAAAGACTTACGGCAAGAAGGGGGAGAAGGTGGTGGAGATGAACAACGCGGCGGTCGACGGGGCGTTGGAGAGGGTTTACGAGGTCAAGGTACCCGGCAAGGTGACAAGCAGTATTGAGATGCCGCCGGTGGTTCCGGCAGAAGCGCCCGATTTTGTGAAGGAAGTTACGGCGGAGATAATGGCTCGTCGCGGAGACAAGATGCCGGTAAGCAAGATGCCTGAGGACGGCAGGTTTCCGACGGGGACGACGAAGTTCGAGAAGCGCAACATTGCGGTGAATATTCCGGAGTGGGACCCGAAGGTTTGTATACAGTGCGGGCGATGCTCGCTGGTTTGTCCTCACGGGACAATCCGTATAAAGGCGTACGATGAAAAGTATGTCCAGGGCGCACCTGCGACGTTTAAGAGCGCCGACGCCAAGGGCAAGGACTTTGCGGGTATGAAGTTTACGGTTCAGGTTGCACCGGAGGACTGCACGGGCTGCGGAGTTTGTGTTGAGCAGTGTCCGGCGGTGGAGAAGGACGAAAAGAAAGAGCCGACGGGACGCAAGGCAATCAACATGGTTGGGCAGGAGGCAGTTCGTGGGCAGGAGCGTGAGAACTACAATTACTTTCTGTCGATTCCGAAGACGGAGGCGTCGCTTTTCAAGGCCGAGACGGTCAAGGGCAGCCAGTTAATCGAGCCTCTTTTTGAGTACTCCGGAGCGTGTGCGGGGTGCGGGGAGACGCCTTATGTGAAGCTTCTGAGCCAGTTGTTCGGTGACCGTGCGATGATCGGCAACGCGACGGGTTGTTCGTCGATTTACGGTGGTAACCTTCCGACAACTCCTTACACGAAAAATTCCGACGGTCGCGGTCCAATCTGGAGCAACAGCCTTTTCGAGGACTGCGCGGAGTTTGCGATGGGTTTCCGCCTGACCGTTGACAAGCTTAAGCAGTTCGGGCTGGAGCTTGTGGGCAAGGCGGTGGATGGCGGCTGTGTCGACGCGGGATTGGCTGATGAAATCCGCGAGGCAGCTCTGGCGGACGATCCGGCCCAGAGGGCTATCGAAGAGCAAAGGGCCCGGGTAGCCAAACTGAAGGAGCAGTGCAAGAGAAGTGATTGTGCGGTTTGCAGGCAGCTTTTGGACGTTGCTGACTATCTGGTGCGCAAATCGGTGTGGGCACTTGGCGGAGACGGATGGGCCTATGATATAGGGTACGGAGGTCTTGACCACGTTCTGGCCAGCGGTGCGAATGTGAACGTGCTCGTTCTTGACACGGAGGTGTATTCAAATACGGGCGGTCAGATGTCAAAATCGACGCCTCGTGCGGCAGTTGCGAAGTTTGCAGCGGGAGGCAAGCCGGGACCGAAGAAAGACCTTGCTCTTCTTGCGATGGTGTACGGGAATATTTATGTTGCGCGTGTGGCGATGGGGGCGAATCCGAATCAGACGGTCAAGGCTTTCATCGAGGCCGAGGCTTATCCCGGTCCTTCTCTGATAGTTGCGTATTCACAGTGCATAGCACACGGGATCAATATGACGACGGGTTATCAAGAGCAGAAAAAGGCAGTTGAGTGCGGTCACTGGATATTGTGCCGATTTGATCCGCGTCTTAAGGAACAGGGCAGAAATCCACTTCAGATCGACTCGAAGGCGCCCGTGCTGGAGTTTGAGAAATACGCTTACGGGGAAAATCGTTATCGGTCGCTTCAGAAGTCAAAACCCGAGGTAGCAGCGGAACTTCTTGAACTTGCGCGCAGGGATGCGGCTGAGAGGTATTCGTTGATGGAGCAGCTTGCAAAGTTGTCCTGTCGCGTGGGGGAATAATCTTTGTAGCAGGTTCTTTCGGTGTAGTCAATTTCGTGGGAAGAGGTGTATCAGCAAGGATGCTTTCGGGAATCGGACGAGATGCGTTTAGTGACGTATCTCGTTTTTTTTCAAGGACTTAGGGCTGCTTTTTGGTTCTCAATATTCGGCATTTCGGGGTTTTCGCAGCCGGCCAACGGTAGCATGGGGTGGTAAGAATACGGTCGAGGGCCTGTAAGTTAGTGCTCTGCCAGCTAAGTTCTTTTAACACGGGGTTTTGCGCCTGATTATCGTTTTTTGTCAGGGGCGGCATGTTAAGATGGGAAATTTTTTTTTCGAAAACAAAAAATTTGCCCAAAAAGTACTTCAAGAGAGGGGAAGGTTTTGCTATAATCACGGCCTATTCTAACAGGGAGGTTTTTCTCGGCAGGGAAGTTCCAGGTGGTTGAGTTGTAAGTTTTTTCTATGTAATTGGTCTTTTTATCTGTAGTATTTTTCAGGGAATTATCGGTCACATAAGAGAGTGTTTTTATCGAACAAATTTTGGATCTGAGTTGTATATCGGTTAAATATAATCGGACCCACTCATACGAGGAGCGGCTTTAAGTTCCACCGGTTGATGCGCTGACGCCCGTAAATGCTTTGGGCGCCGGAAGTTAGTACAAGACGAGGGCTCGCGGTCACAGCCGAGAGGGGATGGGAAAACAGGGGCTAAGCTGAAGGTATCGGCGGTGCAAAAAGGACATGTAGAAGGGGTTTGGTCGGGCCGTTGTCAGGGCCTTTTGGGTACTCAAAAAAAGTTAAGCAAAGAGGGTGACGAACCGATAACTCCCATCAAGCACAAGACGTATCGGCGTTTCGGAACTTTGCAGAGAGGATCGTCTGTAAAGCTGCCAATTTTTTGTAGGGAATTACAGACATGGGAAAGACACGCAGCGTAACAATCGTATTTCTTTTGATATCAATGGGAATAAGCGGTTGCGGGGATGAGTTTTGGGATCCGTCGCAGATAGGCAGGTTTCGTCCTGTTCCGGCGGTAAACGTGATTCTCGACAACCTTGGGGTGGCTGAGGAGACACCGTCGGCATGGGAGGGCGCCGAAGACCCGAGGCCTTCTGACGTAATAGTTTATGAGACGGACTATGTTTTCGGACCGGGTGACGTTGTTCGAATATCAATTTTCGAACTTCTTCAGTCGGGCTTTACATTTTTGAACGATTACATTGTGACGGAGACGGGCAAGATCTCGATACCAGAAGTTGGTGTGATCGAGGCGATGGGACTGACGGAGTCGCAGCTTGAAGATGAAATAAGGCAGATTCTTTCTCCGAGCATCCTGAAAGAACCGTCGGTGACGGTGACACTGCTTAGTTCACAGCAGCGTACGTTTTCGATATTGGGTAACGGTATTCCGATACCCGGCAGGTACAACATACCTCGTTATGATTTCCGGTTAAACGATGCGCTTGCGATAGCAGGGGGCATAAGCCAGTTCAACATAAGCTATATCTACGTTTCGCGTCCGATAACTGGCGGAGAGGGGATGTCCGAGGATGTCGAATCAGTTCCAGGTGAGCATGAAGAGGCCGAACCGTTGATGGTGCCCAGCGAGGAAATGCTTGAAATAATCGCCCCGCGTGCTCAGGGGGTGCATGGAAAAGGGAGGGGGCTTGTTATAACCTCTGCGGAGATGGGTTCAGAGAAGGAGTTGACAGAAGTGGCTTTGCCGGAGGGTTTCGAACAATCGGGGGGTGAGGAGGAACTGACGGAGATAGAGCGCTTGCTGGAAGAATTTGCCGCGCCCAGCGGCGCGTTTGCGCCAGCTGAGCCGGTGAAGGTCGAGCGGGAATCGGCAGACGATGAGGAAGTCGGGCAGATTGAGTGGGAATTTCGTAACGGCAGATGGGTGCCGATTCAGGTTGGTCGGCCTAAGGAGGTCCAACCTCCAGAAGGGGTGGAAGTTGGGGAAATAGGCGGTCCGGTGCAGGAAAGAGTGCTTGAGGAGTTGGCCTGGGGTGAGATCGGGACGGGTGGAGTTCAGCGTCGTGTTATCAAGATACCGGCTGACAGGCTTCGAGGCGGTGATCCTCGTTACGATATTGTGATAAAACCAGGCGATACGATCCAGGTTCCGGTTGACATCATCGGTGAGTTCTGTATAATGGGCAATGTTGCGGCAGTGGGATACGTTCCGGTGACGGGGCGTCCGATGACTTTGAAGATGGCGATAGCCTCAGCCGGCGGACTGGGGCCGCTGGCATGGCCGAAGCGCTGCGAAGTGGTAAGAAGAATCGGTAAGGACAAGGAAGAGATAGTAATGGTGGATCTGGAGAAGATCGCACGGGGAGAGCAGCCGGACTTCTTCATCAAGCCGAATGATTTGATCAATGTCGGGACTCATCCGACGGCAAGATGGCGTGCGGTCTTGCGGAATGCGTTCAGGGCGACGTACGGCTTCGGTTTTGTTTATGACCGCAATTTTGCCGATCGCGATTACGGAACGAGCAGGCCATTCGGCAGCATAATTAATCATATCTTTTAGCCATGGGAAACATTACTGCTTCTGCTGTTCCAGATACGCAATTGTCCACGGCGGCGGGGACAACCTGGCGTGAGCTTGGCATACATACGTGGATTAAGATTTTTATTATCGGGGGGCTGCTTTACTTTCTTTTTCGCGATGAAATTTGGAGCGTTGTAGAGAGATGGCAAACGGACGGCACGTGGTCGCACGGCTTTATTATCCCGCTGTTCAGTTTGTACTTTGTTAACCAGAGGAGGGGTGAAATTCTCGGTCTTGAAACCAAGCCGAGTTACGTTGGTCTGTTTTTTCTGCTATGCGTTCTGGTTTTCTACCCCATGAACCTGGTACATTTCCGGGTGGGGTACTTTCGTCCCCTTACGATAATAGCTTCGTTGGGAGCGGTTGTGTTATTTCTGGGTGGTTGGCGTCTGGTCAAACATACGTGGCTGCCGATAGCGTTTCTGGTCTTCGCGGTGCCGATGCCGGACTATATTTATAAAAGGGTGACGATACCGATGCGGATATGGGCGGCTTCGGTAGCGAGCACCTTGTTGAACATAGTGCCAGATCTGGAAACGACGGCGCGGGGCGTGATAATAGACGTGGTTTACAAGGGCGACCATATGGAGCCGGGTCTTGACGTGGCGGAGGCGTGCAGCGGGATGAGGCTTCTGATGGCGTTTCTGGCTTTAGGTGTGGCGATGGCCTATCTGCACTACAGACCGATGTGGCAACGATTGGTTTTACTTTGCAGCACAATACCTATAGCAATATTCTGTAATGTGATCCGAGTAACTATTACGGGCTTTATTTACATACTAATCGGTCCGGAGTACGCGACGGGTATCTATCATGATATGCTCGGAATAGCGATGCTGCCGGTGGCTTTCGGGCTTTACGGTTTGCTTGCGCGGTTTATGTCGAGCCTGTTTGTCGACGAGACCGACGAGCCGAAAGAGGACGTGGTATTAAGAAGGAGCAGATCGGGGGGGTAACGTGAACTGTTGGGCAATGAGATGCGTGACGCGATAAGAGCGTATTTGCAACCGGCATTCTTGATGTGCGTTATAGTTCTGGGTATAGCCGGAGGTGGGATGTCTGCCGCCAAGAAATGGCTACGGCTGAGCACACAAAAAGAGTTTTGTCCGTTGAGAAAGTCCTTCGATGAGCTGGATGAAAACGTGCTGGGCACATTTCGCGTGTTGTCGAAAGAGAGGATACGGAACGAAACTGTCGAGAAGGAACTTGGCACCGAGGATTACATTCAATGGATATTGGAGGACACAGAGGCTCCTTTTAACAGCCCTGTTCGCAGGTTCATGCTGTTCATTACCTACTACGGTCGCCCGACGCAAGTACCGCATGTTCCGGAAGAGTGCTATACGGGCGGCGGTTTTCAGAAGTTGACATCGGAGAGCGTAAGCCTTAAGATAGACAGATCGGGTATGACCGAAGTGGAAGGGAAGTATCTTGTTTTCGGTCGGAAGGGTTCGGGACATTGGCTCAAGAGCGACAAATTTCCGGTTTTGTATCTATTCAAGGTCAATGGTGAATACGCTAACAGCCGAGGGGAGGCGCGGGCCATCCTGGGCAAGAACATTTTCGGCAAATATTCGTATTTTTGCAAAATCGAATTAGTATTCAATCAGAATTTCGCCGCGCCGCGTAAAGATGAGGCGGTTGAGTCAGGCGGAAAGATTCTTCGGGTTATTTTGCCGATTCTGGAAGAAGAGCATTGGCCTGTTTGGGACAAAGACTGAGGCGCTGCTTCGGAGGCGTCACTACGGCAAGGCTGTGAGTATACTGAGATGAAAGGTAGGCAAACTTATGGCGAGAAGGCGTTTGAACAAGAAGGTCGCGCTTATCGGTTTGGTGGTGTTCGCGGTTATCGGCTTGGGGATAATCCTGGTGGTGCTTGGCAGAGGGTTGGACATTCTGCGAGATCCTGAGCCGTTTATCCGTGATGGCGACGCGGCGATGCAAGCGGCCGCGGAAGCCGAGGACAAGGAAGCGCGAGACGAGTTTTACAAACAGGCCCGTGAAAACTACGGCAAAGCTCACAGGTATGCCAAGACCGATGCTCTCAGGGTTGATTTGCTTTTCAAACTGTCGGACCTTTATATCAAGACGGAGGAATGGCAGTTGTCAAAGCGCTGCTGGGACAACATAGTCAAGATAGACCCGGACAATATTCGTGCTCGGTTCAGTCTGTTAAAGTACTTTTATATCATGGCGAACAACGGTGTGTCGGCATGGTCTGAAATCGAGGCCCAGGCATCTGAATTCCTCGGAGTCGGCGAGCGTCTGGACATACTTGAGCAAGACACGGGTGAATTGGCGGTTTTCGATGATGAGCGGGGAACAGAGGAAGCCGCCCAGTCACTTGGGGCTTATTTGTATCTTCTGCGTGGCCGAGCCAATTTCGAGATGGCCCGGGCCGGGCAAGTGACCAACCCTGACGAAGTTGTTGAAAGTGCGATACGTGATTTCAACAAAGTTCGAGAACTCGAGCCGAGTAACACAGATGTTTTTTGGTATTTAGCGAAGGTGACGATCAAGAAAGGCGAGCTTGACGCGTCGAGAGGTTTGGCCGACAAGAAAGAGCAGGCCCAGAAAGAGGGTGAAAAACTCCTGGAAGAAGCGGTACGAATTGGAGGGGACAATCCGGCGACGCATACGAATCGTTTGAAGATGAAGCTCGAGATCATGTTTTCCGGGGTGAAGGATCTTAAGGCAGAGCAGCTTCTTTCACTGGAGGGTGAGTACCTGAACGTTATTGAAAAGTTCCCTGAGAGTGCGCTGGGTTACTCTGCATTAGGCGAATATTATTCGGTTCCTCTTTTAGGTCCAGAATATATCGATAAGGCGATAGAAGCTTTCGACCAGGCGAGAGAACTGGATCCCAAGAACGTTCCTTATGCCATAAAAGTTGCTGAACTAAGATATCGCAAGTTTATTTTTTACAAGCAAAAGGGCGAGCTTTACGAAGCGATTAAGACAGCCAAAGAGGCAGTGACATTTCCCGGCGCGCAGGATGCGGTCGGGCCGCGAATGTATACAAATAAAAGAAATCGACTACTTCTTTACAGTTTTCTTGCGAACTGTTACATCGAACAGGTGCTTGAGCCTTGCGAGCCAAGCGTGGCGGCGAACAAAGACCGTTGGATAGCGGATGCGGAGGATGCCGTATACGAAATCGAGCAGTTGTATGGCAGCGGTACGGAGCCTCAAGTTGAGAAGTGGAGAGGGATGCTCGATTTTGCAAGGGGCGAGAAGAATCGCGGCATTCGGCAGATGTATTCGGCGTATGAGCAATATGAGGCATCTATGGACGCCGCATACAGGGACAGCCAGCTTGCTTATATGCTTTCAAAGGTTTTCAGGAACACTGCTCAGCTTGGCGCGGTCCATGATTTCCTTCTTACGGCCCTCAGATCGGGGATTTACAAGACATACCCTGAAGCATTGCTGGACTGGGCGGAGATATGTCTTCAGTTGATGAAAAAAGATTCTGTCCGTGACGGGTTTGAGGAGTTTGATCGTCGTTATGGGCCTAACGCGCGAAGCAGGAGGCTTCGTATCATGTATTTGATCAAGTATCGCGAGTTTGACGAGGCAGAAAGAAAGCTGGGCGCGCTTGAACCGGATGATGTTGATACGGTGAAATTGAAACTAGCTTTGGTCTGGGCCCGGATTGCGGATTTACAGAGGCGAGAGGCACAGCGGCGAGGACGAGCGGACCTGGGCATACTTTCACCGGGCCCGGTAGAGAAAGAGGACGAAAGCGTTGCCGAGCTGAAAGCGGCGGAGATGCAGGTGTACAAGGAGAATCTTGCTCAACTGGTGGAGAAGCTATTGCCGATGGAGCCGAATTCGGTGGAGGAACCTGTTTTAATTGAAGTTTGTAATTATTACAGGGCCAAGGGCGACAGGAGTCGCGCCGAAGCACTTGTCAATCAATACCTGGCGCGTTTCCCCGAGAATATCACGGTCAGGTCTTACAGCATGCTGCTTGCCGAGCCGGACCTGGAGAACCTGCCGGAGGAGAGGATGAGACAAGTGCAAGAGAACGTTATTGCGGCTCTTTCCGATCCTGTGCGACGTGCATTTAACCTCGGGATGTTTTACCGAAAAAACAATGAAGCAGACAAGGCATCTGCGGAGTTCAGAAAAGTTTTGGAAGCCAGCGTGTCTGAAGGAGATGGCGACAGAACGGAGGAAATGATCGAGTTAAAAAACACCGCCGCGGAGCATCTTTTAGATATGGCGTTGGAGGCGGAAGACTGGCAGGTCGCAGACCGAATCGCGGAGGAGGCCCGGCAGAAAAACCTGGACCAGTGTGGGGGTAATTACTTTGGCGCCAGAGTCGCGACAGCCAAGGAACAATATGAAGAAGCAGCGGCAGAGATTGACGCATGTTTGAAGCAGCGCCCGGTATTTTCGCGTGCATACGTACTTCGCAGTGGTATCAGCGCCAAGCTCGGGAAGGAACTTACATCGATCGAAGACGCGCAGAAAGCCGTATCGCTAAATCCGCTTGACGGTGCGGCTGCGAAGAACCTGGCATTTACTCTTTACAGGAGAAACGAGAAATTAGGTTCGAATTTGTCTTCGGAGCAGAGGATAGAAACCAGGCAGGCTTTCGACAGGGCTCTGAGCGTCAATCCGAACGACCTTCAGTTCTTAAGTATCTATGCCGAATTCATAAGTCCCACGGATCCGGCAAACGCTCTGGCCATTCGTCAGAGTCTACAGAAGAACTCTCCCAGTATAGAGAACGCGCGGTTACTGGCCAGACAGGCAATGAGAATGGGGCAAGCAGAGAATGTTGCGGAGAGGAAAAATGCGTTTTTCGATTTGGCGGGTTCTGCTTTTGAGCAGGCCAGGGCGATAGATCCTAAAGACAATCGAATGCTTCAGGATTATGCCAGCTATTGGCACACGAGAGGAATGAATGAGAAGGCGGTGGAACTGCTGGAGCGTTCAGGGGAGGAAGAACTTCTCTGGCGACATCATGTCAAGACGGGGCAGTTTGAAAAAGCGAAGGTAATTCTGGATCGCCTGTATCAAAGCGACGGTCAGAACAGCGGCGTGATTAAGGGTCTGATACTGGTGGCCCAAAGAACGGGTGACAGAGAAGCCGCCGACAAGTATACGCAAGAACTTATATCCGTTGAGGATACAGAGGAAAACAGGCTACTACAGATACAGATTTACCTTTCTGTAGGTCTTGTCAAGGAAGCGGAAGAGAAATTACGAAGCTTCAACGAGAGGCGTCCGGATGACCCTAACGCGATACAGCTGGGGGCCTGGCTGGCAATGAGACAGGGAAAGTTGAAAGAGGCGCTGGAGCTTGCAAATCGAAATCTGGAGACTAATCAGGAAAACGCCGGTGCATGGAGTTTACGGGGTCAAATAAACAACCTGATGACAAACCATGGTCAGGCGATCCTGGACTTTCAGATGAGCAAGTCGCTGTCCAACGACCCTGCGACAAGGTTTGAGCTGGCCAAGGCGTATCTAGGCGCCGGTCAGCAGGAAGACGCTATAACTGAGCTTAAGGATACGATCAATGATCCTGAGGCGCCAGTGGAAGCAAGAGGGCTGCTCGAGCAAGTTTACCTTGTCAGTGGGAGGGGAACGGACATTGCAAAGTTCTATGCTGAAACGCTGAACAGGTTTCCGGAGAGCATACACTGGCATAATCGCGCCGGCGCGTTGTTCGGGAAGGTCGGGAACTACGAGGAGGCGGAACGATTGTATAGGAAGGCGTGGGAGATGTGCGATAAGAATGAGACAAGTGACACGTCCCTACAGGCTTTTGACGGTTACCTGCGTGCATTAGTGTCGGGTAAGAAATACGATACGGTCTTTTCCGAAGCCAGCAAATACACGGAGAGTTATTTTGCGCCGGTTGCTTTCATATGGATGGGGCAGGCGAAGTTGGACCTTGGAGACAGAGAACTGTGCACAGAATACTGTCGCAAAGCCGTTGACAAGACAGGAACGAATGTGAATTACGGTTCCCTGATGCTGCAAAGGATGTACCAGTTGCTTGGAGCAGAAGAAGTTCGTCGCTATTGCGAAGAGAAGCTCAGGGCTGACCCGAATGAGCTGACGGCCAATCTGGCCATGTACAACCTGGCAAGGATGAGAGGGGAGTATAATAAGGCGTCCGATTATATTGACAATTGTCTTCGGATTATTGGACGTGAGGGCCCTGAAAGGCTCGATTATGTGAGGAGAAAGGTATCGCTTTTGCAACAGGCGTTCGACAAAACTTCCGATAAGACTTATCTTGAGAAAGCTCTCGATGAATACAAAAGTCTACTTGATGAAATGCCGAATGATACGAATGTACTAAACAATATGGCGTACATGCTGGCCCAAAGCGGTGAGAAGGGAAGATTACCCGATGCACTCAAACATATTCAGCGTGTTTACGAACTGAAGCCGAACGATCCGAGATTCCTCGACACGTATTCGTACGTTTTGTACAAGAACGGAGACTACGTTGAGGCCGAAAGGATTATATTGTCGGCATTTCAGCAGTTCGATTTGAGCAGAATGGATATACCCTGGGAGGTATACGAACACAAGGGTATGATAAAGGAAGAACTGGGGAAAAAGGACGAGGCCCTTGAAGCTTATGAACAGGCGCTGAAAGACGGTGAAAGCAGTTTTTCGCAGACGGTGAAGGAACGGATTCTTGCAGCCATTGCGCGTCTTAAACGTTAAAAGAAACTGAAGAGGCTAAAATGGCAGAGCAAAGACAGGTATTTGGCAGAACGGGGCGACCGACAGCGGTTGTGGGTGCGGCGTCAGCCGGCGCATTGACGCCCAGGGAAGTATTACTGATATTGCGTCGTCACATATTCCTGATAGTATTTTTCACGATACTCGGAGTGGCGTTTGGCGGCGCGGGATGGTGGGTGCTGCAGAAGTACAGACCGAGGTATACGGCTACGACATTTATCGAGGTTCTTCCGCCGGTGGAGAAGGACCCGGAGCAGTTTACGACGCCCCAGGCGGACAGGAACGCGCGTTACGGCCATCGTTTATTTTTGGCCAGTCTGTTGGAGCACCAAACAATGTTCTCGGAGCTTGTTTCGAGGGCCGCGATTCAGGACACGCAATGGTTCAAGAGCTTCGGGGACGTCAGAGCCATAAGCCTGGAGAAAGCCGTTGAAGACTTGAGGGACAGTTTTTCCGTTACACCGTTGAAAGACGGTGACTTCATCGTGGTATCAATGACGTGCGCGGACGCGAAAGAATCGGCGTTGATATTGAACGAAATGGTTGAAATGTTTATCTCGTTGCGAGGCAGTGAAACCAGAAAAGACGTGGCCGCGAAGCTTCAACAGCGTCAGGAAGCTCTTGTTCAAGCCCAGAGGGATCTGAATTATGCCGAAGAAAGTCTGCAGCAGGTTCGTGACCAGTTCGGCATCATGGATCTGGAAGAGCGTCATTTTCGACACGTAATCGACGAAAGGCTTAATGCTCTGGAGTACGAGGAAAACGGACTTCGTCTTACGGTCGGACAAATTCGAGGAAGCATCGAAACGTATAAGAGGCAGGCGGCAGGCACAATCGAGGACCAGGTACAGGTCGAATACCTGATTCAGAATGATCCGATCATGGTTACGCTCGACCAACAGCGTCTTGCTCAGGAGACCCAACTGGCGGGTTTGCTGACGAGACTGGGCGAAAATCACAAGGCAGTTCGTCAGATGTACGAGTTGATAAACGAGACAAAGCAGAAGTGGCAGGCCAGACGAAGCGAAATCGCAGAAATAACGCGTCAGGCGAATCTTGCAAATGCAGAGGACAGTCTTGTAATTCTGAATCAGAGACTGGAGGAATTGAATGCTTTGCTTAGTGAGACCTCTGCAAAGAAAAGAGACCTGGACAATGCGCGTGTACAGTACACAAGGCGGCTGGCCAATCGAGACGAATCGCGAATGGCGGTTGATCGTATTAAGGAACAGGTCGAAAAACTTAGGATACAGCACGATGATCCTGAGACTCCCAAGGTTCAGTCGGTCGGTCCAGCTCCTGTACCGCTGAGAATGAGTTCGCCTAAACTGATCTTTTACGTGCCGGGCGGAACGATGCTCGGTTTGATGTTAGGTGTCGGTCTTGCATTCCTTATCGAGCTGTTGAATGACCTTGTTCGGACGCCGCGGGACGTGGTGAAGTATTTGCATATCCCGCTGTTGGGCGTTATCCCTGATACTTCCGAAGATAGACTGGCAAGGGGCGTAGAGCCCTTCCACGTTGTGCGCAAGGCGCCTTATTCGATTGTGAGCGAATCGTACAGGCGTTTGCGGGCAAATCTGAAGTTGTCAGAGGCTGGTTCTTCGGCGAAAGTTCTGCTTGTCAGCAGCGCGCTGCCCGGAGACGGAAAGACCTCGGTTTCGGTGAATCTGGCAATGACCTGTGTGGCCGAGGACAAGAAAGTGCTTCTGATCGATGCGCATTTGAGACGTCCGGGGCTGGACCGGGTGTTTCCAAAGATCGCGGGTCAAGGCGAGGAGGGTGATGAAAGCGGTGCGGGCTTGAGCAGTCTGCTGCAGGGTAAGTGCGGATCGGGCGCAATCGTAAGATCGAGCGGGATCGAGGGGTTCGACATTATCCATACCGGTCCAATGGCTTCCGATCCTGCGGAGTTGCTTGGTGGTTTGCGTATGGTAGAATTCATCGGTCAGCAGCGTGATAATTACGACTACGTGATAATAGACGGTCCGCCCACACTTCTGGTAAGCGACAGCAAGATGCTCGCCCGAGGCGCCGACGGCACGATTTTGGTATTCAACGCAGGCGCAACAAGAAGAGGCACTGCCCAGCGGGCAGTTCGTGAACTTAAAGAAATAAACATCAATGTGCTCGGCTGCGTGCTCTTTGCAGTAAGAGCCATGAAGGGCGGCTACTTCAAGGAGCAGTACAAGGTCTTCAGAAGATACCAGAAGCTGCAGCTTGCTCACTCGGTCTGAGTGGAAAGCTGCGTGAGGCTGTCACCGCGACTTCGGCAGTTTAAGATTAATAAGGACCTCTTAATGGAAAAATTTCTCGTCACCGGCGGAGCCGGTTTCATCGGGTCGAACATCTGCAGGAGACTGTTTGCGCAGGGCTTTTTCGTAAGGGTTATCGACAACCTGCTTACAGGCAAAAAGAGCAACCTCGGCGAGATTATCGACAAGATCGAATTCATCGAGGGCGACATGGGCGACGAGGAGATCGCCCGGTCGGGCATGAAGGATATCGACGTGGTTCTGCACGAGGGAGCATTGCCGTCGGTTCCTAAGAGCGTGGACAATCCGGCAGCAACGCACAAGCACTGCATCGACGCCACTTTCACCGTTTTGCTGGCGGCGCGCGACGCCGGGGTCAAGCGCGTGGTTTACGCGGGGAGCAGTTCGGCGTACGGCGACACACCCACCCTTCCGAAGGTAGAGACAATGCCTTCAAGGCCACTGTCACCCTATGCTGTGGCCAAGCTGACGGGGGAATACTACTGCTCGGTCTTTTACAACGTGTTCGGGCTTGAGACAATATCGCTGCGTTACTTCAACGTCTTCGGGCCGTACCAGGACCCAACCAGCCAGTATGCTGCGGCAATTCCGGCCTTCGTGACAGCCATTTTGAAAGACGAGCCGCCGACAATCTAGGCGACGGAGAGCAGAGCCGGGACTTCACTTACGTCGATAATGTCGTAGAGGCAAACCTGCTTGCGGCAAGAGCGGAAAAAACCGAGGGGCAAATCGTGAACATCGCCTGCGGCGAGGGTGTAACCGTAAACCAGATCATCGAGATGATAAACGAAATCACCGGCAAGAACGTAAAGGCGACCTACGCCGCGTCTCGGCCCGGAGACGTAAAACACTCGCTCGCCGACATAACAGCGGCGAAGAAGCTGATCGGCTACGAGCCGGTTGTTCCGTTCAAGGAGGGCCTCGAAAAGGCGATAGAGTGGTACCGCGACAACCTTCTCTAAAACTCCTTTGTTTTGCGGGGGAGACTGTCTACACCGTTTTTGGCCTTGGGCTGGGCTTTGAAGGAACACAAATCCTCGCAGCCGAAAAACTTAAATCAAATTGCAGAAGCCGTGAGAGGGACGGGTGTTTTGGAATTGCTTCAGAGAAGACCCTATTTCAGTTGTTTTTTTAGTTCTTCGGCGTTTTGGATCAGTGTTTCTCTTGGGATTTGTTTCTTTTCTTCGAGTTGGAAGGTCCATTCGTATTTGTCGACGATTCTTCTTGGGCTTAGCAGGTTTGCGAAGAAGTCGAAGGGGAAGTGGTCGTACCATGGTGCCTTGAGCTGTCGGTGGGTCTTTATGGTCTCGTAGCCCTGCTTTGTAATCCTGACGTTGTACACGCCGTACCAGTTGAAGGCGACGGTGACGGGGGATGCACCTATTTCCTCGTCGTTTAGCTCGACAAGGGCGCCCTGCGGGTTGGTGTTGACGGTAAGCTGTCTCTCGACGCAGCCGCCCAGGAACATCGCCGCGATCAAAGCCATCTGTAAAGTGAACAGTCGACGGTCTTGCATAACTGGTCCCTTCAAATATTAAGCGTTGGTATTATAATCGAAAGTCTAAAAGGTAAAAGGCCAAAAATTTTATTGACCGTGCAGATTGGGCAGCGGGGCAGGCGGGGGAGAATCGCACATATTCCGCAGCAGGAGACGCGAGGGGGCATTTGTGAGCAGCATAAGGGTTTACCCCGAATACCGTAGGGCTTGCAGCAGCGCTGATTTTGTCAAGTTTTTTCTCTTGACTTTTGCATCCGCGTCTTGATAGCATATGTATCCAGTCAGCACTGCGGGTGCGAAGTGCGGAAAGGTCTTTGCTATTCTTTGATGCGTTGGCTGCACGTTATGTAACAAAGCCGAGAGCAGGGTGGATTTGCGCTGTGGTTTCAGCACGTTCGTCGCAGGTTGTGTTTGCGCACAGTTTATGCGGTCAAAGTCAGGGTGAAAAACAGCTTGCGCTATTTCGCAAGAGAAGTTATAGATCGCGTAAAGAGTTTTGTTTTCAGGAAGGTGATATGTGTGGAGGATTTACTTATGAAAAGCACAAGACAGATTTCAGAGTTCAAGATTAAATGGTTTTTTGTTTCGATGCTGGTTTTACTTTTGTTTGGTGGGCGTGGATATTGCGACTGGCTGAAGATGGACCCTCCGGCGGACGTGGACAAATCGGGCGGCGCGTGCACGGACAATTCATGCTGGATGGCGGCTGCGTCGAACATGCTTGCGGGCGCCGGTTACGGCAGCGGGGCCACCCTTCAGGACCGCGCCGACGATGTCTATTCGGACATGGTTGCACATTACGGGATTTGCAACGGGGGGTGGACCGACACTGCGCTTAGCTGGTGGCTGGGGTCTGCCCATAATCCCGGGGGCAACCCATACACGGTGGTGACGGTTTACGGTAACAAGAGCAAAACTCCGTGGGCCAACTCCAACGGAGCGAGATACCTCGGCAATGAGCTGCGACGATGTCAGTTTACGGGCCTGAGTATAAGCTGGCCTCGGACCTCGGCAAGCGGCTCACCGTACGGGGGCCACGCGATTGCGTGCTGGGGCGACAGCGGCACATCTGCGACTCTTGGCAGCAATCCGTCGCAGGTTATTGTTACCGACTCTGACAAGGACACCGGCGGAGACGTCCAGACGTACACGTACGACACGTACACCAATCCGAACCCATCGGGATTCGACGAAGGCAACGGATGGTACATGAACTACAGCAACAACCATCCGTTTATCAAGCACATTGTTACTCTGTGTCCCACGGATGATCCGAGTGACTATACGCAGACACAGAAAGTTGTCGGTTCGTACACGATTCATCAGGACGATTTTTTGAATGACGCCACGGATTTGCACTATACGGTGTACACGGATGTTGAGGTACTCAGTTACAAGACGGAGATCAGCTGGTCGACGAGCAACACGCCGACGATTGTGGAAAGCGCTACTTACACCGGTCATAACCGTGATACGATAACAGTCGACTGGGACCTGAGTGATAATCCTGTTCCGTACTGCACGTGGGTGACGATCACGACGGAGTTCGTTGTGCCGACATGGAACGCGATTTGGTACAAAGACGTTTATTTTACATATCCCAGCGGCGCGCCGGACACCAAATATATTCAGCCGCCGGATGAGACACCGATGGGTGTGGACATCCGGTTTGACCGCAACGACGGAGTGAATCGCATCCTTGCGGATGATTTTCTGTGTACGAGCAGCGGGCTGATAAGGGACGTTCATCTGTGGTGTTCCTGGAGAAGGGATGAGGAAGGTGAAATCAAAAAGATTCACCTGAGCATTCATGAAGACGATCCGGTAGGCGAGGGCGGCCAGGATCCTGACAACAAGTACTCCAAACCGGGCAAGCTTCTCAAGGAGTGGGATTTCGGTCCTGAGTATTTTGATATAAGTCTTTTCAGGGAGCTCCAGGAAGGGCGCGAATGGTGGTATGATCCTTACGGTCCGCTGGTGGAGCCGGATTCCGACCGCAAGATATGGCAGGTCGATATCGACATACCTGCCGGCGAGGCATTCCAGCAGGAAGGGTCGGAAAAGAACCCGGTGGTATACTGGCTTGATGCCTACGTTGAGACCGAGGGCGGGGAGTTCGGATGGAAGACCTCGAGAGAACACTGGAACGACGATGCGGTCTACGGCAAAGATGACTGGATCGAGCTTCGCTATCCGGCTGGTCATCCGTACTATGCGCCGTTGATCGCAACGGATTTCGAAGACCTGCCGCTGGGCGCAACTTACTACGTTCAGGACACGTTCACGACGCACGGTATTTCTGTCGAGGGAAAAGAGTTCCAATGGAGCAATGGTCAATGGACCAGAGAAGGATATGCCAAGGTTGTAGACCAGGGTAACGCCGGCGGCTCAGGCAACGAAATGCAGCTCAACAATATCAATCTGGAGTTTTACTTCCCGAACACGCCGACATCGGGTATATCGCTGCTGTTCGGTGAGACCGGCGGGAATCTGAACCTCAGTGTCAACGGTAACTTCCTGAACTTCGAGAACTTAGCCGATATTAACGGAACGACGATAGGCGGGGTTCACGTAAGCGTTGTTAACGGCTTTGGCAACGACATGGGAGTTCTTACGCTGGCGGGTGCGATCAACCAGTTTGCTATCGGCGGGCAGGAGCTGTGGATCGACGACGTGAAGTACAGGTCGGTAGACATGGCCTTTGCGATTACGACAAAACCGCCGAGCATACCGGGTGTGATTAAACCTGCTTTCGGGTGGGTAATGACTACGCCGGCAGTGGAAGATCCGGACGCCCCGAACGTTACGGGGGGCTTTGTTGTCGGCGCGTTTGATATGATTAATCCTAACGGCGAACTCATAGGCCGGAGCCACCTTATGCACGAGTACGACTTTGACCAGGATCCGGAGGTCCATGAGTTCCGCCTTTGCGGCGACTCGGACCCCGGGACCGAAGGGTGCCTTTTCGGTAATTTCCGTTTTGGCCACAGTTACGGCATGCTTGGTCCGGAGGGGCTTCGGCGATTCTACGACTGGATGACATTTAAGCCAGCGGAATTTCAGCCGGCCGGTCCCGATTGTGGTCTCCAGATCACGCTGGATTGGGAAGGTCGTCTTCCGTATCCGGAAGGGGAAGTTGTTCCTCCCGACGAGCCTGATGACGACAGGGACAATGACGGCATACCGGATGTTGAGGACAACTGCCCGGACGTTTACAATCCGGACCAGGCGGACGGCGACAATGACGGCATCGGTGATGCGTGCGATCCTGTTGTCAACGTGTGCTTAGGCGACCTTAACGGCGACGGCTGGAAGTCGCCGTCAGATGTCAGCAAGCTTGTGAGTGAACTCTTGCCGCACAAGAGCAATCAATATTGGGTCCAGTGCCCACAGAATGATTAATGCCGTGTTTTGGAGCAGCGAAAGCGCTGCGCATGCCGGCCCTGTGCCGGGATGGCGAAGCAATTGATGCGACGACGGGGGTCGATGCTGATTAATATGGCGTCGGCCCCCTTTGATTTTTCCGTGCGATTGCTTCAGGAGTGCGTTTCAATTTGTTTTTTCATTCCGGCTGTCGCGTAGGGTGACATCAGGCGAGTCTTGAGTGTTCGAGCGATTTTGGGCGAAAAGCCATTTGATGTACGCTCTGTTGCCCCAGGCTTTGGCGGCGGCGCCGACGTGGGAGGTTTCGGGAAACTCGATATATGTGCTGTCAGCACCCTGAGTGAGAAGTTCGGCGTGGACGGCGCGGCTGCCAAAGCGCATCGCGTCCTGCTCTCCGGCAAAAATATGGATGGGGACGTGTTTGTATCTTTGCACTTCGAGCTTTAGGCGGGTGAGCAATTGCGGGCTGGTGCTGGGGTCGCTGTATGGTGGTCCGATGGGCCAGCCGGCGCCGCACATTGCGGCTGCAAACAAGTTCGGAGCGGCCTTTAGGAACTCCCAGCAACCTTTTCCACCGTATGAAAACCCGGAATAGTAAATCCTGTTTTTGTCAATGTTGATGCGGTCGTCTTTGGCCAGTTCGTTTATTAATGCAATCGTGGCCTGGACGTACCAGCCTTGTTCGTTGACGACAGGGCATCCGGGATGATATGGCGGTGTTGGCTTGCCGAGGTCGCCTTTTGGCCAGTAGGGATGGGGTATAGCGTTCTTAGGTGGAATCTGTGGTACGAGGCTGAAGCACTCAAACCGCTGGTCGTAGAAATAATTGAGGAAAAGGTAACGCGCGAGGATAATCTTCTCCATACTGCGGATATTATCACTTCCGACGCCACCGGAGCCCGAGACCGAGAGCACCAGGGGGTAGCTTTTTCGCCGGTCGTAGTCTCCGGGGTACATGAGCCTGTATGGCAGGACAGCGCCGGCGAATTCGAATGTCCCCGGCGAGTGTCCGTAGAGCGTATTTTTGCCTTTCCAGGAGACGTGGCGAATTCCATCAACCTTGACCTGGTCAATGGTCTGGACGGCCAGCCATGCAAAGCGCTCGGCCCTTTCGCCCGAGGCGACGGTGATTTCCCGGCCGCTCTCGACCGGACGGAAGCGGCTGTGGAGATACTCCTTGTTGGCGGCTTCATTGAGGTCGTTTTTTGTGGAGTGTAATACACTAAGCTGCACAGAGCCGACGCCGGTGAAGTTGATCGTGACGCGATGATGGTTCATCTCATAACCGGGTGGCGATTTGATGGTGGGCGAGAGGCGGCAGTATTTGTCGCCTATCATTCCCTGGGGCCAGGACAGAAAGCTCGTGGCGCTGAAGTTCATGGTAACATCACCGCGAAATTCCGCACCCGGCCGCGCCGCCTTGTGCGTGTAGATTATTCGGTCCAATCTTACGCTCTGCGCCCGGAGCCCGGCCGCTACAGAAAACAGCAATGCAAGTCCTGTAAATATTACCTTATTAACCATGTTTTTTCCCGGCAGGGTCAAGCTAAGAGCGACAAGAACTATATTTATCGGTTTTTTTGGGTCGGAAGATTAGAGGCGTCCGGCCGATGCATAACGGCGGGTCACTCGTGGCGGTATGCCGGGTTTGTCTGCAGCCACCGGCGTGCGAATTCAGAGAAGTCAAGCAGATTGACTTTTCCGTCCGAAAAGAGGTCCGACTCCAGGTCCTGGGCGTGAAGCAGCCACTGCTCGGCGAGAATGCGCAGGTCCCTGTGGTCGACGACGTAGTCAACGGGCCAGAAGTCGCCTCGGATCGGCTCAATCAGTTCGAAAGCAAGGGCGTAATTGCGGTCACCGTGCGATGAGGTGTTCGCCAGCTCCATTTCATAGAGCCCGTCGGATGCAAGGATCATCTCGACCTTCTTGAGGTTGTTAAGCTTATCGGTGTCGGAGAATATAACCGACCCGTCCGGGTCCTTGACTGTCACCGCGAGATTGAACGCGGGTTTGAACTCCTGTACGTATCTCGATCCTACCTTGTTTATCCGTCGATTCCAAGTCACAGTAGCTACAAACCTGTCGCCTCTTTTAGCCTCGATGAAATAGCCGTGATTTCCGTATGCGGCTATCATAGAATATGCCCACGCTTTTCGTCGGGTGATTTCGGCCCCTGCCGCAACCTTGCCGGAACCGAGCAGTTCGTACGCCCGCATTGCGTCAATTCGTCCGTAACCCCGGTCGGGATGCCATGAGTTTTGCGGGTGGGCCGGATTCGTAGACAGGCCCGTCTTATCGTCGATATTGGGAAAAGTCGAGTTGACTATAACCGCCCTTATTACCTCGTTACGGTCGTCATAGGGTTCGGGCGTGTCGTCGGCCAAACCTACGAGAAGCGCTGCGGCCCCGGCCGTGTGAGGCGCCGCAAAACTTGTGGCGCCGCCGGCGGAGGACCATGTGGTCCATGAATTGTCAGTTTCTGCGGTTGGGACTGTTTGTGCCTGTGAGGGCGCAGTGACATCGGGCTTTCGTCTGCCGTCGTCTGTCGGGCCGGACCCGCTCTCGGGTCCCACCCGGCAATAAAGGTGTTCGTCATTTGGGTTGTTCAATATCAGTCCGCCCGTAGTTATGGCGTTGCAGGCGTCACCAACCACCGCCAGTTCCGAACCGTTGTTTCCGGCGGCATTGGCGAATACCACGTTGTGCGTGTACGCGTAGTAATCATAAGCCATTGTCTCCTGGCTTTTTCCGTCTGCATTGCGGGACAGCTGGACCGTTGTGACTATCACGCGACAGTTGTTTACCGTTATCAGCTCATTGAGGGCATTCTCGAAAAACGCCAGTGAAACGGATTCCTCGTCATCGGCGACTCTTGCGCTGTGGATATGTGCAGCGGGCGCAACACCGATGTCGTCGGGATGATTGGCGTCGCCTCTGCTTGCGATAATGCCTGCCACCCAGGTATCGTGATCAACGATTGCGATACCGTCACCGGTGAAATCATGGTTGTGCGCGCTGCTTGCACCAACCGGCAGACCATTCGCGTCTTTGTCATAGAAGGCCCCGTGCGTGGTACGGACGTTGCCGCCGGAGACCAGCCCGACGACGACGCCTTCTGCTGTTTCACCAAGCTGATGGACGGGTTTGGCGCGCGAGCCTCCCGGCCCTGTGGATTCGGCCAAACCGTATACGCGGGGAATCCAAAGACCCGTTAAAAATGCTGCGACGCAAACAATTCGGATTGTCGTTATACACACACTTTTCGCCACCGCGGTCCTCCATTGCTACACGGCAACAAAACCCTATTATAGGGGATTGGCCGCCCTTTGTCCAGAAAAATCCGATTATGTAGCAGGTAAAGTAGCAGTCTGAACACGGTGCCTGGTGGGTGAAGAAGGCCGTGCCGGGGGAGGCGAATGGGTTTTCGGCTGTTCGGTGATTTTACTTCGGCCTTTAAAAAAGTAATTTTTTTTTGTAATGAAACTGATAAAGCGTCGTCTTGATAGAATAGAAGGACTGCTGTCGGAATCCGAAGAAGTACGAGAAGAACGGTAAATGGCAGAGCAGATTAATTTTTGCCAGCTCGTTGAACAAGCCAGGCAGGGAAATCGCGAGAGCATGGACCAACTGGCGAGGGAGGCCGAGCTGCGTTTGCGCGCGTACGTGTATCGTACGACGCTGGACGAAGAGTTAACCAACGACCTGGTTCAGGAGGCACTGCTTGAAATGGTCAAATCGTTAAAAGGCTTGCGGAGAGTCCAAAACTTTTGGCCCTGGGTATTCAGAATAGCCTCGAACAAGACGATCGATTACTTTCGGATGCGCAAGAGTTCGCGGACGAGGCAGTTTTCAACGCTTGAGGATTCGTTGCTCGAGAGCGTGCTGCAGGACGAAACACAAGAAGCTTTGGGCGCCGTCATGCGTCGGGAGCTGGGACAGATGATATTCAGGGCGATAGCCACTCTAAAACATCGGCAACGCGCCATTTTAGCACTGCGGTGTTTCGAGGAGATGCCTTATCCGCAGATAGCGCAGGCCATCGGGTGCACGGAGAACGAGGCTCGCGTCTCGTTCTTCAGGACCAAGCAAGTGTTGAAAAAGCTTTTGAGTCGTCGCGGGTTCAGCAAGAGTTCGTTGTTGATGGCGCTAATATTCTTCGGAAAGCTGACGGCTCCGACGAAGGCAGCGGCATTAAATGTTACGGTAAAATCGTCGGTGCTGAAAGGCGTTGGTGCGAAGGCAGCGATTCTCGGTTTCGCAAAGACCCCGTGGGCGGCGGCTCCTGCGGCAGCGGTTTTGATAGCGGCGTTTGTGGGCCTGAACCTTCCATCTGGCGGGCTGCCGGACAGGTCGGAGGTTCGCTCGGTTCATTTCGTCAGTCAGGGCGTTTGGGACATGTCCGATTCGGGCAGCAGCAGCAGTAGTAGCAGCAGCAGTTTTGGCGGAAGCTCCCGGTCAGTGGATGGCGCCAGGCCGATGAAGACAAAAGGGGCCTATGAGACGTGGATGTATTTTCCGGAAGGACCTGACGGACCTGTAATCAGACGAGACCAACGGTACAATATTGAGCAGACGGAGGAGCAATGCGGCTGGCTGCAGGACGGCAACGCGAATTATTATTACCACGCGGGGGAGAAGAGGATTTACATAAGGAACGACCCATTAAGCGCGCTGGTGCTTGCGACCGACCCGCCAGAGTCGGCTGAATTCATTATGGCGATGACCGGCAGTCATCCGAATCTCAAATATATCCGTGACGTCAAGACCGGGCTGCTGGCGGGGAAAATCGATAATCGTGTTCCCTCCGTGAAAGATTTCAAGACCAAGTATAAGTATAACAGCTTGTCGCCGAAGTTTTTCGAGTACGGCTGGGGCGCGGATACGGAAGTTGTGGATGAACGCGACGAGATGCACAAGCGTGGATGGACTTATTTCAAGATTAACGGTCGGGTGGGCGCGAAGAGTATTTCCGGCCGGGGTCGAATACCGTTCGTATACTCGGTGTCGAAGAATCACAGCCCGTGGGTTGAGCTTGAAATTGCGGACGGCTTTCGCATCCTGGATACAGGGCGGGGTGCTTATCTGCTCGAGCGTGGCGGGGCGGTTTCAGGGCGCTATCCGCCGGGGAGCTTCTTCAAGGGCTTATGCAGGCCCTGGATGGGTATACGCGCCTACGATATCGTGAGACGAGACGCAGCCGAGAAAAGGATCCGTTTCGAAAACGAGCGTTTCGCAGAGCAGGGCTGGGTAAGGCTCCTGGCAGACGAAGGTGCGTCTGAAACGGATGTAACCTATTCGATCGATATGGCGAGAGACGTGATAGAGAGCATCGGCTTTTCGCAAGGCGAGGAGGGAGACAGCGGAGAGGATTTTCTGCAGTTCTCATATCTTGACGAGGTGGCTGATGCGGGTGCGGAGTTTATTGAACCGGCTGCGCCGGATTGTGACCTGCCCCTGGCGGAATCGATGGGCATCATCTGGCTTTTGCGGCTGGGCGAAGGGACCCTCGGGGAGCTTTAGTCGTTTAAAGCGGCAGGCGGGGCGGACCGGATTTCAAGGCACACCTGGCGCCGGTAAATCACAGTTTTTTGATGAAAATCGCAAAAGAGGGGAGAATTTATGTAACGAAATCCACCACCTTTCGTCTTATTTAATGAGGACGTTGTAATTATCGGTAAACCGTTTCACTATACGATTTGCAGAAGGCGGGCAAAAATGAAGAATGTAATGATTTCAAATATCGTTGTACTATCTGTTTTTGCAGCGTCGGTGTCGGCAGCGACCCATTTGGTTCCGGGTAATTACCCGACTATCCAGGCGGCGATGGATGAGGGCAATGACGGGGACACGATCGTTGTCAGTCAAGGCATCTATTGCGAGAATGTTGATTTCAAAGGCAAAGACATCACACTCACAAGCATGGACCCGGAGGATTCCGAAATCACAGCGGCGACGATAATTGACGCAAACGGTGTCGGCAGCGTCGTGACCTTCGCCAGCGGTGAGGGGCCGGATGCGGTGATACAAGGTTTCACGATAACCGGTGGTCAGGGGACGCTGGACAATACGCAGGGGGTTCCGGTTTACTGGGGCGCCGGAATTTACTGCCGAGGCTCCTCACCCACCATCAGGGCCAATATAATCAGGGGTAATCGAGGCCCAATGGGTATGGACAACGGAGGCTTTGGCGGCGGGGCGTCGGCTTACGGGGCAAGAACGGGAGAAGAGGGCGTTGAGACAGAGGGTTACGGTTACGGAGGCGGAATCTGCTGCGAGAATTCGAGCGCCGTCATCGATCGAAACATTATTTTCGATAATGCGGCTTTCTTCGGCGCCGGAATAATGACGAGCACATCGGAATGCATAATAACGAACAATTTAATCTATGAGAATTCGGGTGTCGTCGGCGGCGGCGCTGCTATATTACATGGGGGGCGGCTGACTAATAATACTTTTGCAGGCAACAGTGCTGCGAATGGCGGTACTATCTATGCCGCGTCCGAGATTGAGATGGGCCGATGCCTGATAACAAACAACATTGTGGCCAACTCGCCGGATGGGCACGGGATATACTGGGACAGTGAAGAAGAGTACGCCGACACCGTCAGATACAATGATTTCTGGAACAATGCAGCCGGGGATTATTACTCGCACCGGATTGCCAAACCGACAAGCAACGGCGCCAACATTTTTGAGGATCCTTTGTTTGTCGACGCACAGGCTGATGACTACCACCTGCAAGGGGATTCTCCGTGCGTTGATTCCGGTGACCCTGATTTTGCACCGCCTCAGGACGCCGTTGATATCGACGGTGACCCTCGCCTTTATGCCGCTCGCGTTGACGTAGGCGCCGACGAGTACGTGGGATACGTCCGACCGGCAGCCAACGCCGGTTGTGACCAGTATCTCGACGAGATTCAACCGGTGGTACTCGATGGAGGGGGCAGTTACTTTCACGACGGCGATGGTACGAGGATATTCCATTGGACCCAGACAGGCGGCCCGGGGGTCGAGCTGAGCAGCGCGGATGCGATGCAGACCACATTCATGCCTCCGTCTGAAAATGAATATCGTTTCGAACTGGTGGTAAGCGACGGGTTAAACTCGAGTCTTCCCGATGACATACTCATCGTTGTCGGGAACCGACCGCCGGTTGCCGATGCCGGTTCGAATATAACGGTGGAAGCGGGGGGGAAGGTCTATCTTGACGGCACGGGGTCGTACGACCCCGACCCCGGCGATGAGTTGACGTACGGGTGGAAGCAGGTGCAGGGGCCGAGCATCGTGCTGCACGACGGCGATACTCCCAGGCCGTTCTTCGATTGCAGTGAGGAAGGAATTTATACATTCGAATTGACTGTCAGTGACGGGTTTGACGAGAGCGGACCCAGTGCGGTGCAGATAACTACGGTCAGCTTGAGAACGAAACAGCAGGAGGAACTTGTCATAACGATTAAGAAATATCAGCATTGCGGGGACGTGCGCGGAAGCAAAGTGGTGTATGCCGAAGGAGGAGCCTGCCCGCTCACATGGACTATTGATTGTCTCGATCTTGAAACCGGCGAGGTTGTCGAATTCAACGCCTACAAGATCGATACGGACCCGAAGGTCGACGGTGAGCTTGTAGTGTGGTTCGCCGGCGACGACTACCCACCCAAGGCAGTTTTTGCCAGGAACGTTACCACGGGCAAGCAGGTGGCGTTGCGGCAGTCCTGGTCGGCGGCGTATATCCACCCGGCTATTTCCGGCAGCAAGGTTGTGTGGGTGGAGCATCCGAATGTCAACCCGGCCGACCCGGCCGCCATTTCGCCTTTCGGTATTTGCGGCGCAGATATCAGTGACCTGGACAATCCGACGTATTTCACCGTTGCCGAAAACGTCGGCAGCAGGCTGGTCAAGTATAATTACGGTTATGATTTCGATGACCTGATTGACATATCCGGCAATATCGTCGTATGGGAGGCCCAGGGTGACATTTATGCGGCGGACATCACAGATACGAATAATATCAGCGTCTTTGAGGTCTGTACGGACCCCGGGAGGCAGTACGATGCGTCCGTTTCAGGCAATATCGTGGTCTGGACCGACGAGCGAGACGATGGCGGTGATATATACGGTGCGGACCTGGAGGATCCGGAAAATGTGCGTGTTTTCGAGATTGTGAAAGAACAAGGCCCGCAAAAGGACCCGTCCGTTGACGGTCGTTCCATAGTATACGTGGACGTTGACGATGGTATTTACGCCGGCACGCTCAGAGTCTGCTGTCTGACGAGAAATTACGGTGTGCTGGATATAGCTCTGGCCGGTTCGCCGCGTGGCGTAGGGCCGGCCATAGACGGCGACATCGTAATCTGGCAGAGTGACTACTACGGCGGCAAGGCGGCGGGCATTTCATTGGAGTATGCATACTCGGTTTTCGACGGGCCGGTCGAGAATCGGGCCGCCGGGAGGAAGTACGACTTTATCCAGCACGCCATAAACGACGCCGAACCGGACGCAACGATTGTTGCCGACGAAGGCGTCTATCACGAGAACGTCCGCTTCAAAGGCCGGAACGTGACCGTCCGATCAAGAGAGCCGCGGAACGGGTCCGTTGTGGCGGGTACGATTATCGACGGTCGCGGAGGGGCGGGCGTATCTTTTGCGAAAGATCGGAGCCTCGATGGTCTGCTCAGCGGGTTCACAATCACCGGGGGGTTGAGGGGCGTCTACTGCAACTCGAGCAACGCGGCCGTCAGCAACTGCGTTATTGCCGAGAACGGGACGGGGGTGTATTGCTTCGGCGCACAGCCCACAAGTGACTATCCGACGTTTACGAACTGCGTCATAGCCGGGAACCGAAACGACGGGGTCTATTCGCACGGAAGCAGTCCGGCGCTCGCCAACTGTACGATTGCTCAGAATCTCGGCAAAGGGATATACTGCTACTTTTGCCGCCGGACGACGACTGTGACCAACTCTATCATATGGGCAAATTCCGGCGAGCAGATCGCACTGCACTATGCTCCGATCTCGGTGACGTACAGCGATGTGCAGGGCGGCTGGGGCGGCGTGGGAAATATCG
>Ga0180438_10002113_pt1 | contig 33480 bp, 25 predicted proteins | sample SS_ome_12_FD_132455 | JGI IMG/M metagenome (GOLD analysis project Ga0180438, IMG submission 132455) | Hypersaline lake sediment archaeal communities from the Salton Sea, California, USA - SS_3_D_2 metaG | ecosystem: Environmental > Aquatic > Non-marine Saline and Alkaline > Hypersaline >... | reverse complement strand
CACCTCATCGCCGTACTTCTCATCAAAGAAGGCCAGCGCCCCCTTATCGATGGCTTCCCTGTAGGACATGATGGTCGGTTTGACGCGGAGGTTCTTGCGTACCATATCATTAACCGCCCGCTGTATCCTTGATATCTCCTCGCTGGTGACCGCCCGCGGATGGGTGAAATCGAACCTCAGGTGGTCGGGGGACACCACCGAGCCCGACTGCCGCACGTGCTCCCCCAGCACCCGCCTGAGCGCCGCCTGCAGCAGGTGGGTGGCGGTATGGTTGCGGGCGATGTCGCGCCGGCGCTCCCCGTCCACCTCAGCCACGACGGTGTCGCCTGCCGATATATGTCCCGCGACCACCCTGCCGTGATGGATGGTCAGCTCCGGCTTGGGCCGCGAGGTATCCTCCACGATGAAACGGCCGTGCGCGGCGCGGATCTCGCCGGTATCTCCCACCTGCCCCCCCATCTCGCCGTAGAACGGCGTCTCTCGCAGCACCACCTCACCCACATCGCCCTCGCCGAGCCTCTGCTGCTTCTTGCCACCCGAGGTCAGCAGCAGCACGTCGCTGCGCCGCATCAGCTTGTTTCCGTTGCCGCCGGTAAAGCACACCTCCGGCAGGCACTCCCGCTCCGCAATCTTTATATCCTTCTCATCCGCCGACACCTTGCGCGCCGCCCTCGCCCGCTCCTGCTGGCAGGACATCTCCTTGTCGAAGCCCTCGCAGTCGATGTTCAATCCACGCTCCGCAGCGATCTCGGCGGTAAGCTCGCGGGGGAAGCCATAGGTATCGTATAGCTTGAAAACATCCTCCCCGCATAGGATATCCTTCCTGCAGCTTTTAGCCTCATCGATGATGCCGTCAAGCAGGTTGAGACCGATGTTCAACGTCTGCTCGAACCGCCCCTCCTCGGCATCTATAGTGCTCAGGATAAATTCCCGCTCCCGCTTTAATTCGGGATAGACCGGTTTCATCTGGTCGATGACGATTCTGGCCAGCATTGCGATGAAGTTTTCAATTCCCAGCTTCCGCCCGAAGAGGGCCGCCCGCCGCAGCACCCGCCTCAGCACGTAACCCCTGCCCTCGTTGGACGGGATGACGCCGTCAGCGATGAGGAAGGTCACCGCCCTGGCGTGCTCGGCCACCACCCGCATCGCCTTATCGGTAGCTTCATCCTCGCCGTAACGCTTGCCGGTCAGCCTTTCCACCTCGGATATCAGCGGCAGGAAGCAATCCGTCTCGTACACCGTCCTCGCCCCCTGCATCGCCGCAGCGGTGCGCTCCAGCCCCATGCCGGTGTCGATGTTGGGCTTGGGCAGGGGCGTGCGGCTGCCGTCCGCATGCTGGTCGTACTGGGTGAACACCAGGTTCCATATCTCGGTGAAGCGCCCGCACTCGCAGTTGGGGCCGCAGCCCGGCTTGCCGCAGCCGGCCTCCTCTCCCAGGTCGTAGTGTATCTCGCTGCACGGGCCGCAGGGGCCGGTGTCGCCAGCAGGGCCCCAGAAGTTATGCTTGTCGCCGAAGCGCTTGATCTTCTCCGCGGGGAAGCCGATGGCCCGCCAGCAGTCGAAGGCCTCGTCGTCGTCGGTGTAGATGGTGACCCACAGCCGTTCGGGGGACAGCTTGAGCCATCCGGTGACGAACTCCCACGCCCACTCGATGGCCTCCTTCTTGAAATAATCGCCCACGCTGAAGTTGCCCAGCATCTCGAAGAAGGTCAGGTGCTGGGTGTCCCCTACCGAGTCGATATCGGTGGTACGGAAGCACTTCTGACAGGACGCCAGCCGCGGATGGGGTGGCACGGCCTCGCCGGTGAAATACGGCTTGAACTGCACCATGCCCGCCGTGGTCAGCAGCAGGGTGGGGTCCGACTTGGGCACCAGGGACGAGCTGGGGATGCGCTTGTGCCCCTGCCCTTCAAAAAAGCGGAGGAAGGCCTCCCTTATCTCGTTGCTATGCACGATTCCCGCCCCTTTTCTTCGTTGCTTCACTGCCGATTTTAGTTTAATCACGGGTAATATGTCAAATGAGCAATCAAGCGACTTGACAATACGGACGATATTATGTTAGTGTAAACATCCCCCCGTCATCCACAGGGAGACCTGTCCCAGGCAGCGGACGAGGGGGATCTCGGAAGGGGGATAGCGTTGTCGACTGAGGCGGTTGATGTTCGGCTGCGGGAGCTGTGCCAGGAGATTCTGAGCCACCGCAAGCTCATCATCGCCAGCAACAGGGGCCCTGTCGACTACCGCATCGACGAAGGCGGCGTCCTGAAGGTGAAGCGGGGAAGCGGGGGTGTGGTCACCGCGCTCAGCGCCATAAGCCAGCACCTGGAGCTCACCTGGATCGCCAGCGCCATGGGCGAAGGGGACCGCCGCGCCGCCGCGCAGGCGGGGGACGGGCGCTTCAAGGCGCCCCCGCCCAGCCAGAACCTGTACCTGCGGTTCGTGGTGACGCCGGGCAACGTCTATCACAAGTTCTACAGCGTTTTCTGCAACCCGCTGCTGTGGTTCCTGCAACACCTCATGTGGAACTCCTCCCACACCCCCAATATCGACGCCCGGGTCCACGACTCCTGGGAGACCGGATACAGGGCGGTGAACCAGGCCATAGCCGATGCGGTGGTGTCGGAGGCGACGAGAAGCGAGCTTCCCCCGCTGGTGATGCTCCACGACTACCACCTGTACCTCGCCGCCAGCTATATACGGGAGCGTATCCCCAACGCTATCATCCAGCACTTCACCCACATCCCCTGGCCCGGCTCCTACACCTGGCAGCTCCTGCCCAACGCAATGAGCCGGGAGATCTGCAAGGGCCTGTGCGCCAACGATATCGTCGGGCTGCAGACCAAACGGGATGTAGACAATTTCCTCAATACCTGCACCGCCTTTCTCGAAGAGGCGGACATCGACTATCGAAATAGAACCGTCCTCATCGACGGGCACCTGACCAGGGTCAGGGCCTACCCTATCTCTATCGATGCCCCCAGCGTAGCCAGGCTGGCCCGGTCGGCGTGGGCCCGCTCTTACGAAGACAGGCTGCGCCCGTGGTTCGATATGAAGAGCATAGTACGGGTGGACCGGCTGGAGCCCAGCAAGAACATCGTGCGCGGCTTCCGCGCCTTCGACATGCTCCTGCAGAACTACCCCGAGCTCCGCGGCAATGTAAGGTTCATCGCCTTCCTGGTCCCCTCACGGACGCGGATCAAGCAGTACCGCCGCTACGCCGAGGAGGTCAACGAGATAGTGGAATCCATCAACTCAACGTACGGCAGCGAAGACTGGCAGCCGATAAAGATATTCTACGAGAACAACTACGTTCAGGCGCTGTACGCCCTGACCCTTTACGATGTCCTGCTGGTGAACGCCGTCATCGACGGCATGAACCTGGTGGCCAAAGAGGGCCCTACGGTGAATACCCGCGACGGCGTGCTCATCCTGTCGGAGCGGGCCGGGGCCTGCCAGCAACTGGGTCAGCATGCCCTGCCGATAACGCCAACCGACCTGGAGGGCACCATGGAAGCGCTGCACCAGGCGCTGACCATGCCCCCGGAGGAGCGCAAGCAGCGGGCGGCCGCCCTCAGAAAATCGGTCGCCGAAGAGGATATCACCCTGTGGCTGTACCAACAGCTCAGCGAGGCCTACGCCATCACGCCGGATGTGCTCCAACAAACATCCTGATCACGCCGCCATCCGCTTGACAGCCGCCCCTCGGCCGTAAACCAGCAGCCGGTCCCCCTCTTTTATCTTCTCGCCATCATCCGGGCGGGCGATTGAGGCTTCAGGCCTCTCTATCGCTAAAATCTCCAAGTCTGTGCTCGACCTGACGCTGGAAACGGTCGCATCGATACTCTTCGACCCTTTCCTGATGCTCACCAGATTAACGCTCCAGCCCTTCTCAACGCTGAATATCTCCTCGACCTCCGGTGCGTTGCGCAATGCACGCCCCATTATCGGCCTCATAAACCACGCGATAATGCGATTGCCGAACCTGCTGGCAGCAATGAGCCAGTACAGCGCAATAATGCCCGCAATAAGCACGGCGAGGTTGATAAGAAGGCCATGGTATCCGGCGACCCTGGTGAAAGCCACTACCAGCGCCCCGATTATCGTGAGCAGACCGGCATTACCGACTATAATAAGGATGCTTATGATCCGCCTCCGCGTCCGGTGCCTCACCACGCGCTCGGCCTCGGTGGTGGTAAAGCCCGTCCCGGTCAGCGCGGACAATGCTTGGAACCGGGCTACATCAGGCTCTATCCCTGTCATCTGCAACGCCAGCGCGCCGATACGGACGATGATGAAATATGCCAATACGGCTGCAAGAACGATCCCGATAAAACCCATATTATCTACCCCCTGTCGATATTCTCTATCATATTACCATACAATGACCACAGCGCTGCAAGCATGGAGCTATATCAGCGGAAATCCCTCCTGCGAATTGAATATTGAGACGTTTGAGTGTAGAATGGATAGAGTTATCGAAGAAGCATGAAGATACATTTCCTCGGCGCGGCGCAGAGCGTCACCGGATCGCGGCATTTCATCGAGGCCAGCGATACAAGGTTGCTGCTGGACTGCGGGCTTTACCAAGAGCGCAGCCTGCGGGAGCGCAACTGGCAACCCTTCTTGATAGAGCCCGATACCCTGGACGCCGTCCTTCTGTCCCACGCCCATATCGATCACTGTGGGCTGCTTCCCAAGCTGGCCAGGGAGGGCTTCAAGGGCCCGATTTACTGCACCCCGGCCACGGCCGACATCGCCCGCATCATGCTCCTCGACTCGGCGCACATCCAGGAGGAGGACGCGGCTTACAAGAAACGGAGGCACGAGCGTGAAGGCAGGAAGGGGCCGTACCCTGAAATACCGCTGTACACGGTAGAGGAAGCTGAGCGATGTATCGACCAGTTCTCCCCCGTCGAATACGGGGAGGCGCTCACGGTGGGGAACGGCGTGGAGGCTGTATTTCACAATGCGGGGCACGTCCTGGGCTCATCCATTATCGACATCAGGATGAAAGAGTATGGGGAAGAAAGAAGGCTGCTGTTCTCCGGCGATCTCGGCCGTGCCGGCCAGCCGATACTGCACGACCCCACGGTTTTCGACGAGGCGGATTATGTCCTCATAGAGTCAACCTACGGTGACCGGCTGCACGAAGATTCAGACACCATAAGTGGCGAGCTGGCGGAGGTGATCAATTCAACCGTGGAGGCGGGTGGCAACATCGTCATCCCCAGCTTCGCCCTGGAGCGGTCGCAGCACCTGATGTACTACCTGAACAAGCTGCTGCTCTCCAGACGCATACCGCGGCTCAAGGTGTTCATCGATAGTCCCATGGCGGTGAGGATCACCGAGGTATTCGAGAAACATCCCGACCTCTACGATGAAGATCTGACCGCGCTGATGCGGCAGGGCAAATCACCGTTCGATTTCCTGGGCCTGACCATGGTTAAGTCCGTAGAGGATTCAAAGGAGATAAACTACATACGTGGCAGCGTGATAATCATCGCTGGCTCCGGCATGTGCACCGGGGGCCGCATAAAGCACCACCTGGCAAACAACATCTCCCGTGCGGAGAGCACCATCCTGTTTGTCGGCTATCAGGCGACGGCCACCCTGGGCCGTCATATCGTTGACGGCGCCAAAGAGGTGAGAGTACTGGGCAAACACTACCCCGTCAGGGCACGCATAGTACAGATAAACGGTTTCTCCGCACACGCCGACAGGGACGAGCTCCTGAGCTGGATTTCAGGGCTGAAGAAGCCGCCGCGGCAGATCTTCGTGGTCCACGGGGAGGCCGACACGACGGAGGCTTTCGCCCATTTCATGAGGGAGAAGACAGGGTGGGATGTATCCGTGGCCAATTACCGTGAAGAGGTCACCCTGAATTGACCCCGGCGCGCGACCATTAGTAGCTCAGGGCCTTCCTGCCAACGACCTCCTGCTTCTGGTACCACTGCTGGACCGCATCCACCACTTCAGACACCTCGTCGCATACCCGCAGCAGGTCGAAATCCTCCGCATCTAGATACCTCCTGGGCAAGGTGCACTCCCTGAGCCACTTCAGGAACCCGTTCCAGTAGCTGCCGTCGAACATCAGGACGGGGAAGGGCTTCATCTTCCCGGTCTGCATCAGGGTCAGCACCTCGGTCAGCTCATCCATCGTGCCCAGCCCGCCGGGCATGATAACGAAGGCGGTGGCGTACTTCACTAGCATCACCTTGCGCACGAAGAAGTGGTGAAAGGTTATCGACCTGGTGGCATAAGCATTGCACTCCTGTTCCATGGGCAGCTCGATGTTCAGACCCACCGATTGCACGCCAGCGTCGCGGGCGCCCTTGTTCGCCGCCTCCATCACCCCCGGCCCCCCGCCGGTGACGATGGAGAAACCCGCCTTGCCCAGCCCGAAGGCGATATCCTCGGTCTTGCTGTAAAGCTCATCCCCGGCCTTGACCCTCGCCGAGCCGTAGATGCTCACCGCCGGCTCTATGCCTGTAAGCGAGTCGAACCCCTCCACCATCTCCCCGATTATGCGGAACATGCGCCAAGATTCTTCCTTGGCCAGCTCATTGATCTCGTACTCGCGCACCATTTCTACCTCCAGAACGGGTTAATCATCCCATCCGTTATTCTGCGTTGCCCACCGCCCCCGCCAGCCACTCGAGGAAGCGTGCCACGTCGCTCACACCGTTAAGCGTGCAGTCCGCTTCCCGCGCCACCTCATCGCGGGACTCCTCACCGAGGACGGCGACCGCGGCGAAGCCCTCTCCATGCATGACCCTGAATGCATCGATATCGCTGGCGTCATCCCCCAGGTACAGGCCGCCGCACAGGCCGTAATCGCGGATCAGACCCTTCACCGCGCTGCCCTTGTCCGCCTCCACCGGCGGCCGCAGCTCCACCACCATCTTTCCCTCCACTATATAGAACGGCTTCGCTGTATTGGAAGCGCCTATCCGATTCAAAATCGATTCCCTTGCCCGCTGCCTGTCCGGGCAATTGCGGTAGTGGATGGACAGCGATACCCCCTTGTCCTCGATTTGCAGACCTGCGAGCGAGAGCGACCCTGCAAGCTCATCCCGCAGCGATGCCAGTTGCGCCCGGTATGCTTCCACGCCCCCGGCGTACTCCGTGACCCCGTCGCGCCACCGCTCCAGGCCGTGATTGCCGATGTAGACCATGTCATCGATCCCCACCATCTCCTTCGCCTCGGCGACAGGCCTGCCCGATACCGCCGCCACCAGAGCCAACCGGCCCGCCAGCCGCGACAGCTGAGCCCTGCACCCGGGGTGCACCACCGCCTGCAAGGGCGACGGGGCGATGGCGCTGATAGTGCCATCGATATCGGTGATGAGGCCGAACGGGGAACGGGACGATATACCCGCTATCGCGCCGAGATTATCGAAGAGGTAAGACATGCAACACCGTTGAATACCAAAGGCTACTCTTTGGAATCCTCCCCCTCCGTCTCCGGCTTCTTCTCCTTGGTGATGAACACCCGGGTGATCTTGTTGTCCTTCACCTCAGCCACCAGCAGTTTCAGGTTATCCGCCACCACCTGCTCCCCCTCCCTGGGCAGCTTGCCGAACAGGTTCAGCACATACCCGGCCACCGTCTGATAGTCGCCGGCAGGTATGCCCAGCTGCAGCTCCTCATTGACCTCTTCTATGCGGGTGCTGCCCTTGATCTTGTAGCTGCGCACGCCGATGACCTCATACGATTTGGGAGATACGCCCAGCTCCTCGCCTATCTCCCCCACTATGTACTCAACCAGCTGGTCCAGGGTAACGACGCCCGAAGTGCCCCCGTATTCATTCACCACCACCGCCATGAAATACTTCTCGGACTTCATCTCGCCGAACAGCTCGCCTATGGTCTTGCTTGGGGGTACCATATAAACCGGTCGGGACATATCGGTCACCGTGCTCTTGGTGTTTATCTCCTTCTTCGCCAGCGACATCAGCACATCCCTGGACGACAGCATGCCCTTCACGTTGTCATAACTATCCTCATATATCGGATACCTGTAGGCGGGGGATTCGGCATACAGCTTCAAGAAATCCCCCAGCTTCATGCCTTCCTCGACCCATATCGCCTCGGTGCGGGGGGTCATCACCTCTTTGACCTGCCGTCCCGCCAGCTCCACCACCGTGCGCAATACCTGAGCGGAGGTGCAGTCCACCACCCCCTCCTCCTCGCCCATGTCTATCACCGTGCCCAACTCCTCCCTGCTGAACAACGTGCCCTGCATAGTGCTCGAATGCGCCAGACGCGCGAATTTATCCGATATCCAGCCTAAGACAGTGATTAAAGGGCTGATAACCTTCGCTATCAACTCTATCGGCCGGCTGAATGGAAGTGCGATACGCTCGGGGTGCTGGGCGGCGATTGTCTTGGGGATCACCTTGGCGAATACCAGCAGCACCAGCGCTATCACCACGATGGCGATCGGTGTGCCCCACCCTTCGTCTAAGAGCGCGACGATAAAGAGCGTCCCCAGCGAAACGACGATGGTCTCGGCGAAGCTGATGCCGGTGAGCACGGTGGACAGGAAGCGCGACGGATTCTCCATTATCTTGGCAACACGGTCGGCGCCGCGCGCGTTCTCCTCCTGCAGGTGCCTGAGCCTTATCTTCTGCAGCTTGATGAAACCTATCTCAGCAGCGGAGAAGAAAGCGCAGACGAACAGGAATACTATCGACAGAATTAGATATACCGTTTCCTCAGTTCCCATTTCTCACCTAATCCTCTATGCAAGAGAGCCAATCTATAAGGCTACCCCTCGAACTCATCCTCAGGCGGCAATGCTTCGCCCGGTGTCTCCCGCGGCGGCACCGGCGGCCTCTTCGCCTTGCCCCGGCCCGGCTCCGGCGATTCTTCCCCGAAATAGACCTTCGTATGCGGCCAGGGTATCTCTATTCCCTCATCATCGAAGGCCTTCTTGATCCTTTTCCGCATCTCGCCCATCGTCTCCCACTGCCTGATGGGCTTGGTATCGCCGATGATCTTTATGGCGATTCCGGAACTGCCCAGCTCATTCACCCGCAGCACCTCGGGGGTCTTGATCCAGGCCTCCTTCCAGTAAGGTTCCTCCGCCATTTCAGAGCAGACGCGATTGATGACCGATATGGCGTGATCCAGGTCCGTGCCGTAGCTCACCTCGATATCCAGATTCACCCGCGACCACTCCCGGGTGTAGTTCGACGCTATGCCGCTCTCCCCGTTGGGGATGAAGTGCACTATCCCGTCCAGGTCCCTGAGCACGGTGCGCCGCAGGTTGATGTCCTCCACCACGCCGGCGATCCCGCTGATCTTGACCACATCGCCGATGTCGTACTGGTCCTCGACGATCACGAACAGACCGCCGATGAGGTCGCGGATCAGGTACTGGGCGCCGAAGCCGATGGCCACGCCGAGGATGCCGAAGCCCGCCAGCAGCGGGGCGATGTTGATGTTCAGCTCGGCCAGTATCATGAAGGCGGCTATCAGCGCTATCACCACCGTGCCGGTGAACGCAAACACCCGCGAGAGCGTTGTCACCCGCTCCTGCAGCTCCTGGTCGGCCTTCTTGCCCTTCTGCCCTTTCCTGATGGTGATATGCAGGAAGTGGGGGATGGCCCAGCGCAGGGCGAAGGATGCGGCGGCGCTGGCAGCGGCGATGATGAGTATCCGCAGGCCGTTCGATGCCAGCCACCCGGCGGGGGCGTACTCCCGCAGGATGAAGTACAGCGCCGCGGCGACTGCGAGTATGATGAGAAACCACAAACCGTATGTTTTTATCCGGTGCCCCATATTCTTACTGCTCATTCTATCGCCTCCATGCTATTGCTGTCCTGCCTCGCTGCGATATTTCGGACGTTTACCATTATACATGACAATGGGTGCCTAATCATACGGTAAGTCAGAACGAACGACCGTTACCGAAGCCGGCGATTATCAAAACGGACTGTTTGCACATTGTATCGGCGCCGCATCACTGCATCAGGCTCCGCGGCCGGTACTGAATGGCCTCCGCCAGATGGGCGGCGCTGATGTCCTGCGCCCCGTCGAGGTCGGCTATGGTGCGCGCCAGCTTGAGGATGCGGTGGAAGGCGCGCGCCGACAGCGCCAACTGCTTCATCGCCGCCTGCAGCAGCCCCTGCGCCTCCGCGTCCACCTGGCAGAAGTCCCGCACCTCCACCGGCGTCATCTCCGCGTTGCAGGTCAGTTTGGAGCCGCGGAATCGCTCATGCTGGACGCCACGCGACCGCTCCACCCGGGAGCGCACGGCTTCCGACCTCTCGCCGTCACGCTGGTCCGCCAGCTTCTCGTACTCGATGCGGGGCACCTGCGCGAAAATATCGAAGCGGTCCAGCAGCGGCCCGCTGATGCGCTTCTGGTAGCGGGACACGGCGCTGGGCGAGCAGGTGCACTGCTTGACCGGGTCGCCGTAGTAGCCGCAGGGGCAGGGGTTCATGGCCGCCACCAGCATGAAGTTGGCGGGGAAGGTGATACTCCCCTGCGCGCGGCTGATGGTGACCACCTTGTCCTCCAGCGGCTGGCGCAGCACCTCCAGCACGTTGTGCCCGAACTCGGGGAACTCGTCCAGAAACAGCACCCCGCGGTGGGTCAGGCTGATCTCGCCGGGACGGGGCCAGCGCCCGCCGCCCACCAGCCCGGCGTGCGATATGGTGTAGTGCGGCGCGCGGAACGGCCGCTGCATGATGAGCGGGGTGTCCGACGGCAGCAGCCCGCTCACGCTGTAAATCTTGGTCACCTCCAGCGCCTCCGCCATGCTCATCTGGGGCAGTATCGTTGGGAGGGAGCGGGCGATCAGGGTCTTACCGCTGCCCGGTGGCCCGCTCATCAGCATGTTATGACCGCCGGCGGCGGCCACCTCCAGCGCCCGCTTGACGTGCTCCTGCCCCTTCACGTGGGCCAGGTCCGTCAGGTGGACGAGATCGGCGGCGGCGCCCGCGACATTGCCGTCGGGATGGTAATCGGGGATGGTCAACTCGCCGCGCAGGTGGGACACCAGCTCCGCCAGCGATGCCGCCGGCACGATACGTATGTCCGGGACCAGCGAGGCCTCCTTGGCGTCGGCGGCGGGGACGTACACCGTGCCCAGCCCGTTGTCCCGCGCCAGGGCGATCATCGGCAGGATGCCGGTGGTGTGGCGCAAACTGCCGTCCAGCGACAGCTCGCCGAGGAACAGGGTTCCCGACACCTCCGCCGCCACCTGCTCCGAGCTGAGCAGGATGCCCACCGCGATGGGCAGGTCGTAGGTCGGGCCTTCCTTCTTCAGGTCGGCGGGGGCCAGGTTCACCGTTATCCGCTTCTGGGGGAAGGTCAGCCCGCTGTTGCGCACCGCGGCCCGCACCCGCTCCCGCGCCTCCTGCACCGCGGTATCGGGCAGCCCCACGATATTGAACGCCGGCAACCCCGCGGCGATGTCCACCTCCACCTCCACGATGGCCCCCTCCAGCCCCACCACCGCGCAGCTCAGCACCTTGGCAAGCATGTTATCGAATTCCCTCCGCGAACGATGACTGCGCCCATATTACTATGCGACCCTGCCCCTGTCAATCGCAGACATAAAAAAAGGCCCCGGCGATACGGAGCCTTCACTGTGTTAATGTTCGTAGCTACGGGTAGATGCCGCTCATATAGCCGCTGCGGTTGTTATAGGGGCAGTCGGCGCCGATGCATATCGAGGCCACGTCCCCGCCGCTGGTGCACAGCCAGCGGTAGTGCCCCTGACACTCCCCGGAGCAATCGTAGATGTCGCTGGCGTTGTTGGCCCCGGTGGGGTGGATGGCGCAGTTCTTGGCCTCCGCGGTGTCGGGCACATGATTCAACATGCTCTTGGGGAAGGATACGGTGAGCAGGGGGCACATGGCTACGGTGTAATAGCTCTCGCCGGGGAGCAGGTCGTCGCCGAAGATGTCCACCCCCTCCACCAGCGGCGCCTCGCCCGGCTCCTGCAGCGGAGGCTCCCCCGCGGTGGGGGCCTCGCGCGTCATGTAGTCCGCAAGGGCCATCTCTATCTGCTCGCGGTCGGCGTCGTAGGCGGTGGCGTGACCCCGGGCGATCACCCCGCCGATGCTGATGATGACGATGCCCGCCAGGATGGCCAGTATAACCATCACTATCAGCAGCTCGATGAGGGTGAAGCCCCTTCTTGCGTAGCGCCCTTCTATCGCTTTCATCTCGATTCGATTCTCTCTACACCGTATCACCCCGCCGCTTCCCTCCTCCCCCTGACGGAAGGGGCCCCGCTTTCTGCCGCGGAGCCCCTTCTCTCACTCGAACCTTTGATTGAGGCCCTGCCGTGCCTCTTTCCCCATACTGTTTATGGGTACACGTCTTGGAATCCGTCCAACACGGAGGTATTGGGGGCGTTAGGACCGTTGGTGCAATCAGCCCCCAGGCAGACCGACAGTATGTCTCCCCCGTCGGTGGTATACCACTGGTAGTGGCCGCAGTTTGCCTGGTTTGTGCCCAGCGTAAGGCAATTCGCGTCAGCGCCTGCCTCAGCGTTGGCCCCCGCGTTCGCAAGGTTAGTCGAATGGGCCGTGACCGGCACCTGCTTCAGGATCCCCTTGGGGAAGGCGCTGGTGGTCAGCGGGCAAAGCGCTATCAGGTAATAGTTCTCCGCCAGCACATCATCGCCGGATACATTGACCTGACCCTGTATGAAAGTGGCCATGCTGGGGTCAATCAGCGGCACCTCCCCGATGGTGTGGTTGTAGGTGTTATCCGTGGGCCGGGTCATATACTCAGCCACCGCCGACTGTATCTGCTCCCGATCCGCATTGTAGGCCGTGGCCTGGCCCCTACCGATGACGCCGCCGATGCTGATGATCACGATCCCCGCCAGTATGGCCAGGATCACCATCACGATCAGCAGCTCGATCAGCGTGAAGCCCTTCCGGCTCTTTCCAAGACTGTTCCCTTTCATTAGCATCTTCATCTCATCTCACCTCCTTTCCTGCTGTATTTTATCTCACTAACGCTTTTGTTATATACCTTTATATTATTTTATGCTTTATTACTCTGTATAATACAATATCATACAATTAAGGCTTTGTCAATACCCTCTAGGGGCGGATTTTGAAATTGGCCCGTAAACGACTGGTGGGGGCTCACGCCATCAGCCCGGTGTACCAGTCCAGGATGGGCAGTCCCCATATCAGGGTCACCATCGCCGCCGCGGCGAGGAACGGCCCGAAGGGGATGGGGTCCCTGCGCCCCTTGACGCGCAGCGCCAGCAGGCACACCGCCGCCAGCCCCCCGCCGAGGACGCCGATAATCAGCGCCACCAGCACCAGCGGGAACCCGGTGACCAGCCCTATCAGGGCGCCGAGGTATATGTCGCCCTCGCCCATGCCTTCCCTGCCGTAGAACATCCGGGCGATGACGTACGGGATTATCATGAAAACCAGCCCCGCGGCGCCCCCCAGCAGGGCGCTCAGCACCCCGGCGGCGGGCCAGTGGGGGTAGTCCCCGGCCCCGAACCAGAAGAAGGAGAAGATGAAGGCCAGGGCCAGCGCGGGGTACAGCACCACATCCAGCACCAGCTGGCGCTCCAGGTCGATGACGAATATCAGCAGGAAGATGCAGCCGTAGATCAGGACGATGGCCAGCTCCAGCCCCAACCCCAAGTGCCACGCCAGCAGGCCGAACATCAGGGCGGTGCCCAGCTCCACCAGCAGTATGCGCCGCGGTATGCGCACCCCGCAGTGGCAGCAGCGCCCGCGCAGGCGCAGGTAGCTGAACACGGGGATCAGGTCCTTGCCCTGCAGGGGCTGGCCGCACGAATCGCAGTGGGAGCGCAGGCGGATTATCGATCTGCCCGCCGGCAGGCGGTCGATGCAAACGTTGAGGAAGCTGCCCACGGCGAGGCCGGCGACGGCGAGGCCGATGGCTGCCAGTACTGTTGTCATGCCACTTTGAGGATCAGGCCCACGTTCACCATGAAGTCGGCGACGGGGAACCCGTCGGGGTAGTCCAGCGGCGGCTCCAGCGGCTGGACGGTGCGCCCGGTCAGCGCCGCCACGTTCAGGGCGAAGGGCACCCCGCCGGCAGAGGCCCCGCACAGGTAGATGGGTATCTCGGGGTCCAGCGGGTGGTCCTTGTTTATCTCGTTATAGGTCAATATGGTGCGCCCCAGCTCGTCGCTGATACGGCCCACGGCGTAGTCCTGCGTCACCACCCCCTCGCCGAGGAACACGCTGCGTATCAGCACCGGCACGTCGTCCACCACGATGACCAGCTCCATGCTGTTGCTCTCGCCGTCGGCGATGATGGCGTCCTTCTGGTTCACCGCCCGCGCCAGCGCCAGCGGCTTGAGGTCCAGCGCGCTGGGGGCCAGCCCCGCTAGCTTCAGCGCGTCCATGAAGGTCTGCAGCGGCGCCTTGGGGATAGCCAGAACGAAGATGTGCATCTGGTCGCCCTCCGACCCCAGCTCCTGGTACTGGAGGTAGTTGTCCTCCTCGGAGATGGTCATCAGCTTGTTCACCTCCCGCGGCACCACCGTGGCCAGCTCCTTCTTGCCCACTTTGGGTATGGTGATCACCCGTGACACCGACCGCAGTCCCGGCATGGCGCACACCACACTGCACTTCTGCACGTCCCGCCCCTCCATGGCGCTGCGGATGACCTCCCCCAGCCCGTCGGGGTCGGCTATCTGCCCCACCTTCAGCACCTGGGGGTCGAAGGCCACGCTGTCCCACGACTCGATGGACAGGCCGGTGGAGTACACGACCCTGAGATCGGTGCCCTCGATGCTGATGGAGATGATGCGCTCGCCCTTGCCCCGGGACGCCTTCTTCGCCTTGGGCTCCTTGGGGGCCTTGGGCTCCTTGGGGGCCTTCTTACCCTCCGCCTTGGCCGCCTTCTTCTCCTCCGCCTTGGCCGCCTTCTTCTCCTCCTTCGCCCGCGACTTCTCCTCCCTCAGCCGGGCCTTCTCCTCCGACTTGGCGCGCCTGAGCTCCTCACGCGCCGCCTTCCTCTCCGCCCTGGTTGCGGCCTTGGGGTCCTCTGCTGTGGGGTTGTTCTGCTCTTCCATCAACGGCTCCTCGGTCATCCTCTATGCCGCGCTCACTTGGGCAATGTCTGGGTCAATATCGCCAGGTTGAAATTCAGGGAGACATCCCCCGCGCCCTCGCCCGGGAACGAGAACTTGAGGCCGTCCACCACCAGCGTGGGGTATTCGTCCTCCCGCAGCTCCTCCAGCAGCTCCAGCAGGCTGATCATCCGTTCCTCCCGCATCGCATCGACGCTGCAGCTCAAGACGTAGGGGTCGGTGCGGTACGTGCCCTTCCCGATCTTGGTGGTGGACCCCTTGCTGTGGGTCAGCGAGTCCAGATCCACGTAGGCGTCGTCGGTCACCTCGAACAGGGCGTTCATTATCTGCTTGGTATCATACTTCGATTCGCTGCTGAAGGGCCCCGCCGGGAACGGCGCATCATTCTCTATCTGGTCCTGCACGTCCGCCAGCTGCTGCTTCAGGCCGGGGATATCCACGGGGTCAACGGCGGCTATCTTCCGCTGCAGGTCCTTTATGTCCGACTCCAGTTGCGATGTCTTGCTCACCGCCCCGAAATAGAACACCATCATCAGCACGGTGAAGGCCAGCAGGGCCACGCCCACTACCGTCAGGATCAGCATGTTCCGCGACACCGAGAGCTTCATTCCTCCACCTCCGCCGTCTTCAGCACCGCCTCGATGGTGAAAGTACGCGTGCCTGAACCCTCATTATACTTTATCTGTCTGACATTGACCCCGCCCTCGATGAAGTGGCCGGTGTCCGCCAGCATCAGCGAGTACTCGTAGATGAACTGCTCCTTGGCGAACCACCCGTTGATGGTGATGACTTCCTTGTTCTGGGTGATGCCGTCGATATAGCCCATGGCGCCCCGCGGGAGCTGCTGCACGTCGTAGAATATCTCGGACCACTCCCGCAGGCTGGCCTGGAACAGCGCCCAGTCTTCCAGCATGTCGTTCCACTCTTTATTTGCGGAGTCTATCTGCTTCTGTATATCCGCCGCCTCACCGGCGTCCGCTACCAGGATACTGTACTCCGACTGCAGGGTGGCCTTCTGCGACTCCAGCTTGCGGTTATCCGCGTCCACGTCCGCCTTCAGGATGAGGAACGGCCACGGGGCGCAGGCCAGTATCACCACCAGCAGCACCAGCAGCAGGCCCCAGCGCGATTTCTTTTTCGGCAGGTACTCCGGCGGCAGCAGGTTCAGGTCTATCTTCGGCGGGCGCCGCTCGGGCAGCTCTTGTGTTGTCATGATCGTCTCTCGGCTGAATTAGGCGTTAGAAGACTTTACTATGAAAACAGGGAAATGTCAATAGCAAACGCTCACTGAGCGTAATAATCGATGTTCCAGGACAGTATCTCCATGGACTGCTTCTCCCACCACACCGACGGCCCCGGGCTCTGCCGCAGGTACACCGAAACCACCGCCAGCTCCTCTCCCGGGTCCATCTGCCCGTCGATGCCCAGCGGCTTATCGCGGTACGCGGTGGAGGTTATCAGGTAGTCGCGGTAGGCCCCCTGGTACAGCTTGACCCACACGAAGCCGGCCCCCTGCTGCCGCTTGTCCAGGTAGTGCATCACCGGCATACCCGCCCCCGTCGGGTCGCCGGCCGGGTCCCAGTTGGCGATGAACAGCGCCAGCTCGTCGTCGTCCGCCTGGTCGTTGAAGCTGGCGTCGGCGGTCTCCGCCCGCACGTGCTGGTAGCCCTCCCACACCGCGTCTATCCGCGCCACGTCCGCCGAGCTCTCGTTGATGAAGAATACGTGCATCAGCACCGCGTTTATATCCGGGGTCACCGCCGACAGCATGTCGAAGCGCTCGCCCTCGCGGTGGGAGATGGCCTCTACATCCAGCCCTCCCAGCGCGATGCCGCCGCCGATGCCGCCGCCGATGAACTCCTGCGTCACCAGCTCGTCGTAGACGCCCTCGTCGTACGCCGCCTCCCTGTAGCCCCCCACATCCGGCCCCCCGGGGTCGGTTACGGTGAAGTCGTAGGCGCTGAAGTGCGGGCCCCACATCGGGTCGCTGTTGTTGAAGGTGTAGGTGCTGACGTTGCCGTCCCAGGTGGTGATGTTGAGCTGCACGTAGTCGCAGGAGAAGGTGTCGGTGTTGATCTCGCCCGCAACGTCGCCGTGGTCCTCGTTGAACACCAGCAGCATCACCGCCCCCAACCCCACATAAGTGCCGTCGTCGATGAAGTGGCCGCAGTCCACCTCGCTGCAGTTGATGGAGCCGTTGAAGACGTGGTCGTAGTCACCGCCCTTGAACGGCGGGGTGCAGACCCTCACGTTGGTGCCCACCGCCCCGCGGTAGGCCTTGTTCTCGAACCGCAGCACGTACGGGCCGGCCTGTATCACCACGTCGTCGTCGGCGGTGCCCCGCTCGCCGTCGAGCCCGGGGTAGGCCCCCTGCACGAACAGGGTGTTGACCACCATCCGTGCCTCATCGCCCATGTTCGGCCCCACCCCCGGGGCGCACACCTCGGAGCGGATGGGGTTGCCCTCGCGGTCCAGCACCGGCGCCAAATCCTCGTCCAGCAGGGAGATGACGCTCCAGCCATACTCTATGCCGGTATCATCATCGGGGTTGCAGGTGTCAAATGCCACGTAGTACACCCAGTTCACCTTGATGTCCTCGCCGTGGGACATGAAGAAATCGTAGTCCCAGAAGTCCCCCGCCTCGATGGGCCGCATCCCCAGGCAGCTCCCCGGGTCCAGGTAGCTCTCCACCGCCAGCGGCGGGGCCCCCAGCGTGGTGGGCTCGGTGACGTTTATGCTGAAATGCATGTCGCCCAGCACCGGCGGCGCGTTGTTCACGCTGCTGCTCGCGGCGTCGTAGCCGGGCACGCGGATGTCGGTGCCCATGTACAGGTCCCCGATGACCCGCTCTATCCCCGCCTCGGCGGCCAGGTAGGACTCGCTCTTGATCTGGTACTTCATGTTTATCTTGAAGCTCTGGTCCACATACGCCAGCAGCGGGGCGACGACGAACAGCCCCAGGGCCATCACCCCCAGCACCAGTATCAGCAGCTGCCCCCGCCTGCCCCCCCCGGTTTTCAGATATCTCATGCCTTCTTCCCCATCAATACAGTATCAGGGCGTTCTCGCCGTCGTAGTAGAACCGCATGGCCGCCGCCACCCCGTACATGGCGAAGTTCTTGCCGCCGATGTGCACCCCGCCCGACGGGGCGAACACCGAGCCGGACCACACCGTGCCCAGCTCGGCGGGGTCAGCCGAGTTGTACCACACGGCGGCATCGTCGGTGCCGGTGGCGCAGGCCACCACCCCGTTGCTCAGGGCGCTGAGGCGGCTGTAGTCCGCGGTCACTATCACCCGCTCACCGATGAGGGTCACCAGGCCGGTGACGTTGGTGGTGGTAAGCGTTACGTTGCCGTAGGGGTTGTAGTACACCCCCGTCTTCAGCGTGATGGCGTCCTCCCAGATGGAATCGGCCGCCCCGCCCTCGTGGACTATCTTGTTGATGTAACACGTGTCGCAGTTCGCCAGGTCCCAGTCGTCCCCGGCTAAGCCGTCGTAGACGAACTCCCGGTCCTTGTACTCCGGCAGGTGGACGAAATCGCTCAGCATCAGGCTCCACGACGTGTCGGCGCGGGTGCTGAACCGCTTCAACTGGTCCGCGGTCAGCGCGCCGCAGGGGTCGTCTATCTGCCCCGTGGCCTCCACCTCCCCGGTGAAGGAGTGCTCCCCGCAACCGATATACACCCCGCGGTAGGAATACACATTGCCCTGCACCATCAGCCCCAGCCCCCGTATGTCCACCGGGTTGCCGCTGCGCCCCCGCGCCAGTATGGCGTAGCCGCGGCCCAGCCCCTTGCCCCGGAGGACGTAGTGCTCCGTGGAGGTGGCCACCTGCCGGTAGTCCCCCGAGCCGGTGCTGGACGTTATCAACACCTTTATGTAGGCCTCGCCCTCCTTTCCCGGCGGCCGGCTGAGATTGCCGCGGGGGTAGAAGGAGAACTGCACGTCCTCTATGTTCTCGATATTGTGGGCCACCGCTATGCTGGACCTCAGGTTGTTGTCCTCCCATTCCTCCCGCATCAGGCGCCCGTTATCCCAGTAGTACTGGGCGGTGTAGCTGTGGCTCTGGCTGCCGGTGCGGTCCACCCAGCTGAAGCTGCCGTAGACCACGCTCTCCATCGTCTGCTCCTCCTCCTCCTTGGGGACCACCACCGTGAGCTTGACGTAGTTGCTGTTCAGCGAGTTAGTCTCCTTAGGGGGAAATGTTGGTGTGAAATGGTCGTAGGACACCGGGTAGTATTGCTGCCAGTCGTACTCCTCCGGATGCGCGTAGCGCGGCAGGGTCCATTTGGAGAAGGCGTAGGGCACGTAGGTCAGCTCCTCCGCCAGCGACAGCCGGTCTATCCAGTCGAATGGAACCTCGGGGCCGCGGACGTAGTAATACCCGCCCGCGGGGATGACGAATGTGCGCCGGTAGCCCTCCGCCGGCGGCGGGAGTTCGGGGTAGCGGCAGTTGATGATGTCACCCATCTCCAGCACCGCGTATGACTCATCGGCGGCGGTTATCGCATCCAGCACATCGGCCTCGGTGCCGTCGGTGAAGTGCTGGGTGACCTCCGCCGGCTCTATCTCGACTACTGTAACCGCCTCATCGGGGGCGTAATCCACGGCCACGTAGTCTATCTCCCGCAGGCCGATGGGGGTGTGCAGCCTCACCCGGTTGCCCTCGATATCGGCGAGGTCGATGGTGACCACCTGCGGCCGACCGAGGAAGTCAACGAAGCCGATGTCCACGTAGTCCACCCACTCCGCGCCGTCCCAGTACTGGACGGTGAACGCCGAGCTGAGCCACACCGTCAGGTCGAAGTACCTGTAGAAATCCTCATCCGTCTCCAGGCGGTTGTAGAAATAATCCAGGTTGGGCGTGCCTATCAGGTGCTGGGAGCAGTACCAAAGCTGGAACTTACCCAGCATGGTCTCGCCGGAATCTATCACCAGCTTGGCGCTCCCGCTATCGGGCATATCTGGCATGGTTATCGTCACCCAGTCGAACAGGTTATCCACGTCGCTGAAGTCCTTGCCCTCCAGCTCCGAGCCCCAGTACTCCCCGTCGCGTTCGGCCAGCAGGGCGGTCACGTCGTTGCCGTCGCGGTCCACCGCCGTCACCGGCTGCGGCTCCCTGATGGTGTGGATGGTGCCCGAGCGCTCCGTCGCCATCACCATCGACTGCTCCACCAGCACCTCGCTGCCCTCCGGGTGGTCCACCGCCCACAGCTCCAGGCTGTTGATATAGCCCGTCTCCGGAAGGCTCTGGTGAATCATCAGGTCATAGTAGCCGTCAACCGCCTGCAGGATGTCCGTTCTGGGGTAAGAGGTTGTCTCATAGCGCTTGAGGAAGACATCGGGGAAGGCCACGTCCACGAACTGATAGCCCGTCCCGTTCCAGCCGAAGATGAAGGGGCAGCTGTTGCCCCCGGCGTCATGGTAGTGCTCCGCCTTGGCCAGCAGGTACACCGTCCCCGCATCGGAGACGTGCTTGGTGGGGTCCAGCGCGCCGGCCAGCGCGGCGTCTTCCCCCAGCGCGTCCCTGCTGACGAGCGTCTCCCAGCTTCCGCTGTTGTGGTTCCACACCCGGAACGTGGTGTCGTAGCCGCTGTGCGCCTCACCGTACCCCACCCAGGCGGCGGAGAGGCGGTTGATGTCCGTCCGCGGGTACTCCGCCGGGTCTATGGTGAACTCGTACACCTGGTAGTTGTAATGCCCGTCGTTGTCCTCCGTGCCGTCGGTCACCCACCGCACCAAGTCCGACTGCGAAATCTGGTTGTAGTTGTCGCCCGAGGCTGCGCTCCCCACCCCCGGGTCCGGCTCGGCGGAGGCGTCGCCGGAGGAGTACCACGCGTTGCAGTCGCTCCCCTGATTGCAGTCGTTGAAATCTATCACGATGACCTTCTCCAGCATCTGCGGGGAGCCGGAGTAGTACTGCGCCCGCATCGCGTCGTCCCGTATCCAGTTGAACGCCGTGGTAACGTCGTTGATGGTGGTCAGCTTGCCGGTCTCCTTGGGCGGCACGCTGAGCAGCATCCAGAAGGCGCTGCCGATGGCGGGCAGCACCAGGGCGGTGATGAACATCACCACCATCACCTCTATCAGGGTGAACCCGCGCCTTTCGCCCCTCATCTCAAACCTTCCGTTCTATCCTTACCAGTAGTAGGCCACCGACGCCGAGGTAGTCTCGATGCCGATATCGTAGTACCCCCAGTTGTGGAAGAACACGGTGTAGAGCCCCGGCGGCCACTCGTCGCCCGAGGTGCCGATGGTGGCCAGGTAGCGCTCCCCGTCCGACGATTGGCGGGTGCCCACATAGGTCAGGTAGGTGCAATCGGGGTCGCTGTTGCAGATGTCCCGCGGATAAAGCTCCCCCCCCGCCAGCTCCACCAGCCCCTGCCCCTGCCCCTCATCCCCGAAGACCGCCGGTATCCCCTGGTACAGGTAAACATAGGCGTAGTTCAGCCCTATGTCCTCGATATGGTTGATGCAGCCGGTGTCCTTGTAGATCCAGGAGCAGCAGATGGGCCCGGTGGTGCCGGTACGAAACACGTAGTAGTAGCCCTCCCCCCCGCTGGGCGAGGAGTAGCTGCGGCACCGCCTCTCGGGGTAGCACGGCGGTGTCATGCCATCGGGGCACTTGTCCTCCTCAGAGTAGGAGGTGGAGAAGTCCCGGCCGCAGGGGCCGCTGTTGCAGCAGCTGCCTATATCGTTGGGCGTTGCCTGCGCCCCGCCGCTGCTGATGCCGAACAGGTCAGCTATTTCTGTCAGCTCCTTGCTCACCGGGTACCTGCCGGCGGTGCGCACCACCGTGGCCAGCCGCGGCGCCTTGTAGCCGGTGAGGGATATCCTGCGCGCCCCGTTCTCGTAGCTGATGTTCACGGTGATCTGCTGCGCCGCCGAGCGGTTGATCGACACACTCCCATTATGGTCAGTATAAATATAGCCCGAATCGGGGGCCGGCACCAGCCTGACGCTGATATTGATGTCCTCGTAGGAGAAGCCGCCGGGCAGGTCCATCACCTTCTTGTAGCTTCCCGTCTCCGCCGGGAGGTACACCCAATCCTGCAGCGTCTCGTTGTACTCCATGGGGTAGCCGTACTGGTCGTGCACTATGTAATCCTGCTGGTGGATGAACTCCATCTGGGAGCGCGCCACATGCGTGGCGGCGTTGTTCATCCGCGCCCGGTGTGTGCCCAGTATGCTGGAGTTGAGACCCTGCATGAAGCTTACCAGGATAAAGGCGAACAGGGTGATGGATATGATCGTCTCTATCAGGGTGAACCCGCTTCTGCCTTTCATCTCGATCACCTGCCCTTATTTAGTAATCTTGGATTATATCATACTTTTTTGTAAAAATCAATACTTTAGATACGATTTTCCCAAATCGGTCGCCGGCATCACTGGCTCATCTGCCCGGCGATACCGTACATCGGCCCGTACATGGACAGCGCGATGAGGGCCACCACGCCGCCGATGACGATGGTCATGATGGGGGTCAGCATCGCCGTCGCCCGGGAAACCGCGTCGTCGGTCTCCATCTCGTAGAAATCGGCCACCGACTCCAGGTTCGGCTCCAGCTTGCCCGTCAGCTCGCCCACACCGATGACCTGGGTGAGCAGCTTGGGGAAAATGGAGTTCTGCGCCATCGCCTGGGAGAGCAGCAGCCCCTCGCTCACGCTCTGCCGCACGCGCACGAAGGCCTCCCTGAAATGGTGGTTGTCGCTGGTCTGGATGGTCAGGTCCATGGCCTCGGTTATGGGCACGCCGCCGCCGAGCAGGATGGCCAGGTTGCGCGATGTCCTCGACATGCTGGACTTGACCACCACGTCCCTGATGAGCGGGGTCTTGAGCAGGAACGTGTCCATCGTCTTCTTCCCCCGCGGCGTCTTGAAGTACCAGATGGCCCCGACTATCAATACGATTAACGCGGGTAACAGGATATACCAGTTCCCGACCACGAAATCGGACAGGCCCACCATTATCCTGGTCATCAGCGGCAACTCCCCGCCGAACTGCTCGAACAGCCCCTCCATGGCCGGCACCACGAAGGTGATCAGCGCAATGATGGCGATAAGGGCCACGCTGAGCGTGAGCATGGGCAGGGTCATCGCCCCCTTGACCTTCTTCTTGATCGCCGCCTCCTTGGTCATCTGGACGGTGATCTGCTGCAGCATCTGCTCCAGGTTACCGATCTCCTCTCCCACCTTGGTCATCCGCAGGTAGAACGGGGAGAACTCCTTGGGGTGCCGGGCGCAGGCGTCGGAGAAGGAGCTGCCCGACTCGACGGCGTTCAGTATATCGTGGATCAGCGATTTCAGGCTGGCCTTGGAGGCCCGGTCGTGGAGCATCCCCAGGGAGGGGTAGATGCCTATGCCGGCACTGAGCAAGGTGTGCAGGTCGCGGGTGAAGGTGACTATCTCCTGGCGCTTGACCCCGTACAGGGTGGGCAGCATCTCCTGCATGGACATGCCGCCCCGCTTGGGCTTCAGGCTGATTATGGTGACCTCGGATTTCCACAGGACGTCCTGGGCCTTCTCCGCGGTATCAGCCTCCACCGCCCCCTTTATGGTCTTGCCCGCGGCGTTCTTGCCGACATAACTGAACTTCATCAGCTAGCCCCCCCTTTCGCCAGGTCTGACATATGCAACATTATAACCACTGACCGCGGCACTGGAAAGCCCCGGGGCGGCTGTTGCCCCTGCCAGAATAAAAATGATTCGGTCATCCCGAACCATATCTGAGATTCCTTATTATATCACACCCCCGATCTCAAGCTACATGTCGCCGCCCACTGATCGGTTAGTCCATGGTGAAGACGTGGCGGGCCACCTCGCTGGGGGTGGTGACCCCTTCCTTGGCCAGGCTCATGCCATGGTAGCGCATAGGGAGCATGCCGTCCTTCAGCGCCTGGGCCTTGATATCCACAGCGCCCGCATTCTTGGTTATCAGCGTCCTTATCGGGTCCGTTATCGGCAGCAGCTCGTACACCCCGATCCGCCCCCGGTAGCCTTTGAACCCGCAGGCGGCACAGCCTTTGCCATAGGTGAACTCGCTCCGCTCCTTGCCCGTCACCTGCTTGTAGGCCAGGGCGTCGGTGAGGGACGCCTTCTGTGCCTCGGCGCACTTGGGGCACACCCTCCTCACCAGCCGCTGGGAAGCGGTGGCCAGCACCGCGGAGGTAACCAGGAACGGTTCCACCCCCAGGTCCACCAGCCGCACCAGCGCGCCCACCGCATCGTTGGCGTGGATAGATGTCAGCACCAAGTGCCCGGTCAGGGCGGCGGTCACCGCCGTCTGCGCCGTCTCCGCATCGCGGATCTCACCGACGAGGATAACATCGGGGTCCATCCTCATGCACGCCCGCAGCCCGCCGGCGAAGGTGATGTTGGCAGCCCGGTTCACCTGGATCTGGCGCACCCCGGCGAATTTGTACTCCACCGGGTCTTCGATGCTCATGATATTCAGCTCTGAAGAATCCAGCTTCAGCAGGGAGGCATACAGCGTGGTGGTCTTACCGGAGCCGGTAGGCCCGCTGATGACGATCATGCCGAATGGCGCGTTCAGGCACGCCTCGTAGGTCTCCAGCAAATAAGGGGGCATCCCGCAGCTCTCCAGTTCGAAGAGGCTGAAGCTCTTGTCCAGCACGCGCATCACGCAGGACTCCCCCCAGTTGGTGCCTATGGTGGCGACACGGAAGTCTATCATCTTGCCGCCGAAGTTGCCGCTGAACGACCCGTCCTGAGGACGGCGCCGTTCCGCTATGTTCATATTGCCCAGTATCTTGAGCCTGGTGAGGATCGCCGACTGGATCTCCGGAGGCAGCGACACCGAGTCATGCAGCACGCCGTCGATACGGTAGCGCACCTTCACGCACTTCTCCTCCGGCGCTATATGGATATCGGAGGCCCGCTCCTTCACCGCCTGGGTCAGTATCTTGTCCACCGCCTTGATTATAGGGGCGTCGGTTGCCGCCTGTGCCAGCTCGGCCACCTCTTCCGCCTCCGCCGCCACGGAATCATGCATCGGGGTGATGATGTCCAGGATCGATTCCTCGATCTCGTCCCCCAACCCCATGGAATACGAACTGCTGACCGCGTCACGCAGATTGCCCCTCAGGGGGCTGACCATCTTGATCTTCTTGTTGGTTATCCTCGAAAGGGTATCCATAAGCTGGAGGTCATCGGGGTAATCGGCTACCACCGTCAGGGTATCATCCTCCAGGTACAGGGGCAGGACATTGTACTGCAGGGCTACCGACTCTGGGATCAAAGCGATAGCCTCGGGGCGCGCCTCGACCTGCTGCAGGTCAACGGTGGGCACATTTCCAAAACTGAGGACCCTATCCGCGCCTTTAGCCTTTTCCGGATCGATACCTTTCTCTTCAGTCATCCTGATCACGCCCTTCGCCGGTGATAACCCCGCAGATTCCGTGCAGCTATCTCCAGGGTATAATTACCCATGTTCAATATTTAAGCATATTTTGCTACAATTGTCAATCTTTTCCACTTTTTTTATATGTCGTTCAGCACATTTATAAACAACTGTATCGGCCCTTGCTGCCCGAACCGCGCATCCGCAGTGCAGCTTCAGTGCGATTCCAACGCCATGCTTGACGCCGCCGCAGACTGATGGTAAACTGCGTCCTGTCCTTCGTTCTTCCCATTAAATATTATTAAATTATGTTATAATAAGCAAGCAGGACGGCTCATGAAGGAAGATTTGATTAAATCCCTACGGCAGAACCATGCCCTTGAGCATGCGACCGTTTCTTTATTGACCCAGAAGCTGGGCTTCGGTGAAAGGATACTGGGCACCTCGACCTTCGACGGCTTCTACATCTACGGGAACATCCCCAGCGAAGAGATCAGGGAGGCGGTTGCCGAGGCCCTGGCGCGACTGCAGGGCGGAGAGCATGACCTGGCCATATCCCCCTTCTGCGGCACCACCGCCGTCGTAGCCGGGGCGCTGGCGGGTATGGCCTGCTTCCTGGCGTTGGGGGATAAGGATCGAGGCAAGCGATTGCCTCTGGCCATCCTGGCGGCGACCGGGGCGATAATAGCAGCCCAGCCTATAGGCCGGGCCGCCCAGAAGTACGTGACCACCACGCCGGACCTGGCCGGGGTCTCCATAAAGCGCATCACCCGCCGCGGCACCGCCCCGCGAACCCTGCACAAGATAGAGACCGCCAGGGACTAGCCCCTGCCCTCCGTCTAGCCGGTTCTGCCGGCGGCGGCCGACGCCATATCGGGCGACCTTCCGTGCCCCCCTGCCCGCCCGCCGTAACCGGCGCCTCTCGGATTGAAAAGCCCAACCCCATCGGCTATAATCGTTGCTTGGGAGATTTTATGTTCAGAGACCATCTCTGCGGCGAACTGAATACCGGCCACGTGGGCAAGGAGGTGACCCTCGCTGGCTGGGTGCACCGTCGGCGGGACCACGGCGGGCTGGTGTTCATCGATCTGCGCGACCGCTACGGGCTGGTGCAGGTGGTATTCAACCCGGAGACCTCCGGTGAAGCCCACCAGATAGCCGAGAAGCTCCGCAGCGAATACGTGCTGCAGGTCAGCGGAGAGGTGACCAGGCGCCCTCCCGGTACCGAGAACCCGAACATGCCCACCGGAGAGATCGAGGTCGCCGTTAGCCGGGCGCGGATACTGAACCCGGCGAAGACGCCCCCGTTCGACATCAGCGAGGATGCGGATGTGGACGAGAACCTGCGCCTCACCTATCGCTACCTCGACCTGCGGCGGCCGCGGATGAAAGACAACATGATCCTGCGCCACCGCGTAATCAAGTTCATGCGCGACTTCATGGATAGCGAAGGCTTCATCGAGATAGAGACCCCCATCCTGATCAAGAGCACCCCCGAGGGGGCGCGCGACTACCTGGTCCCCAGCCGCGTGCACCCCGGCAAGTTCTACGCCCTGCCCCAATCGCCGCAGCAGCTGAAACAGCTCCTCATGGTGGCCGGCTACGATAAATACTTCCAGATCGCGAGGTGCTTCCGCGATGAGGACCTCCGCGCCGACCGCCAGCCGGAGTTCACCCAGCTTGATCTGGAGATGAGCTTCATCGACGAGGAGGATGTCATCGACCTGATGGAGCGGATGTTCATCGCCCTGGTGGAGGCCGTCAAGCCCGAGAAGCGCATGGTGAAGCCCTTCCCCCGCCTCACATATAGCCAGGCCATGGAGCGCTTCGGCACCGACAAGCCGGACCTGCGCTACGGACTGGAGATAAACGATATCTCGGACATCGCCGCTGACTCAGATTTCGATGTCCTGCGCTCGACCGTCGGCGGCGGAGGAGTGGTGCGGGGGATATGCGCCACCGGCTGCGCCGCTTATTCCCGCAAGCAGGTGGATGAGCTGACCCGCTTCGTGCAGGACTGCGGGGCCAGGGGCCTCTTGACCCTGCCCGTCGGCGCCGAGCATTCAACGTCCATCCTGGACAAGCACCTGACCCCCGGGCAGCGCGGGGCGATGGTGCAACGGTTCGAGGCATCCGACGGCGACCTGATACTGATAGTCGCCGGCGAGACGCCTGTTGTGGCGGGAGCCCTGGGGGCGCTGCGGCAGGAGATGGCACAGCGACTGAATCTGCTGGACCCGAACGACATGGCCTTCTGCTTCGTCGTCGACTACCCCCTGCTGGAGAAGGGCGCCGACGGCCGCTGGGAGCCGATGCACCACCCCTTCACCTGCCCCAAGGACGATCACATCTCGCTCCTCGATAGCGCCCCGGAGAAGGTGCACGCCAAGCATTACGACCTGGTATGCAACGGGTGCGAGCTGTCCAGCGGCAGCATCAGAATCCATGACAGCGCGCTCCAGGAGAAGATATTCCAGCTGCTGGGCTACAGCCAGCAGGAGATCCAGCAGCGCTTCGGACATCTCATCGAGGCCTTCCAGTACGGCGCCCCGCCCCACGGCGGCATCGCCCCCGGCATCGACCGTGTGGTGATGCTGCTCGCCGGCGAAGAGACCATCAGGGAGGTGATCCCCTTCCCCAAGAACAAGAGCGCCGTGGACATGATGTTCGACGCCCCGTCGGAGGTGTCGCCGGAGCAGCTCAAGGACCTCCACCTCAAGCTGAGCCTCGATTGAAGCCATTGGAAAGCGCGTTGATTCGATTCAGCAAAACACCCCGGTTCAAGGCCGCTATCACCCTGGCGGCAGCAGCCTCTTTAATGGTTATCTCCGGCTGCGGGCCTCAGGCAACGGGCGACGTCGGCCCGGCGTCCGAGACCTCCGCGACCGGCGGCGGGTTAACCCTGCTCAGGGCCGCCCCCTCCACGCTCGACCCCGCCCTCTGCGGCGATTCGACCTCCGCAGGGTACATGGTGGAAATCTTCAGCGGGCTGGTTACCCTCGATGCCGAGCTCAACGTCATCGGGGACATCGCCGAGGACTGGGACGTCAGCGCCGATGGAAAGACCTATACATTCCACCTCCGCCAGGGAGTGAAGTTTCACGACGGCCGGGCGGTGACCGCCGGCGATTTCAAGTACTCCATCGAGCGCGCCGCCGACCCCGACACCCGCTCCCCGGTGGCCGCGGCCTACCTCGGCGATATAGTGGGCGTGAAGGAGAAGCTGGCGGGTGCGGCCGACGAAGTCAGCGGGGTCAGGGTAATCGATGATAACACGCTGGAGATCACCATCGATGCGCCGAAGGCATACTTCCTCGCCAAGCTGACCCATCCCACCGCCTTCGTGGTGGACAGCGCGGATGTAAGCTCGGAGGGCGAATGGTGGCGGCGCCCCAACGGCACCGGCCCCTTCAGCCTCGCCGAGTGGCTGGAGGGGGATAGAATCGTTTTGGAGAGGAACGACCACTACTATCGGGATGCGGCCAATCTGGACAGCGTGACCTTCCTGCTCAGGGGCGATTCCATGATGATGTATGAGAACGACCAGATAGATATAACGAGCGTGGGAGCAGCAAGCATCGGAAGGGTGCTGGACCCCACCAACCCGCTGAACAAACAGCTAATGGTAATACCCGAGCTATCGATAACGTACATCGGTTTCAACAACGAGATGCCCCCCTTCGACGATGCCGCGGTACGCCAGGCCTTCTGCCACGCCGTGGACAAGGACACGCTCCTCGCGATACTGATGAAGGACACCGTCTATCCCGCCGACGGGATGCTGCCGCTCGGCCTGCCCGGTCACAGCGATGGCCTGGCCGGACTGGAGTACGACGTCGATCATGCCCAACAGCTCATCGCCGGGTCGGCCTACAGCGGCGGCCTGCCGCCGGTAGTCCTGTCCGTCAGCGGCGACTGCACCGGTACATCCGCCCTGTACAGCGCCGTGGCGTGGATGTGGCAGCAGAACCTGGGGGTCCAGGTCGAGATCCAGTCGGTGGAGTTCGACACCCTGATCAACGATCTGCGGGTATACGAGCTGCAGGCTTTCGCCATAGGCTGGATGGCGGACTACCCCGACCCCGAGAACTTCCTCGACCTGCTGTTCCACAGCGGGAGCGTGGAGAACCACACCCGCTACAGCAATCCCGATGTCGATGCCGCGCTTGAAGCGGCGCGCGTTGAAAGCGATGTCGACGCGCGGCTGGCGATGTACGGCGCAATCGAGCAATCCATCGTCAACGATGCCCCCTGCCTCCCCCTGTACTTCGATCAGGACTACCGCCTGGTGAAACCCGAGGTTAAGGGTTTTAACCCCACACCCCTGATCGTCCCCACATTCAAGGACGTGTGGATCGACAAATAACCTGCTTGGAAACGCCACCCATTCATGCTATAATCACTTGGAGGAATTTTGAAGGTATCTACAGAGAAAACTGAGGGCAGACAGGTCGTTCTCGAGATCGGAGCGGAGGCGGAGGAGGTTGAGCGCTCGCTGGACGGGGCCTATAAGCGCCTGGTGCAGAGGGCCCAGGTTCCGGGTTTCCGCAAGGGCAAAGCCCCCCGCGATATGCTGGAGCGTTACATCGGCAGGGGAGCGCTGCTGGAGGAGGCACTGGAGCGGCTGGTTCCCCAGCTGCTGAACCAGGCCATCAACGAGCAGGGGCTGGAGCCCATAGCCCAGCCCGACATCGAGATCACTCAGATAGAGCCGCTGACCTTCAAGGCAACGGTTCCCCTCAGCCCCACCGTTGAGCTGGGCGATTACAGGAACATCAGCATCGAGCAGGAGCCGGTATCGGTCAGCGATGAGGATGTAGACCACGTCATCCAGCAGTTGCGCGCCCAGCAAGGCACGTGGGTGCCGGTGGAGCGGCCGGTGCAGTTCGGCGACATGGTAACCATCAACGTGACCGGCAACGCCGACGGCAAAGACATCTTAGATAAGAAAGACCTGCAGATTCAGGTTCACCAGGGCATCCCCTTCCCCGTGCCCGGTTTCTCCGAGCAGCTGGAGGGCATGGTCAAAGGGCAGGACAAGGAGTTCACCATCGCTCTCCCCGACGAGAACGCAGCGGGCGAGCTGGCGGGTAAGGACTGCATCTTCAAGGTGAACGTCGGCGAGATAAAGGAGCAGCACCTGCCCGAGCTGGACGATGAGTTCGCCAAGAGTTTGGGACAGGGCTTCGAGACCGCCGACGCCCTCAGGGAAGACATCGCCTCGCACCTTCAGGACATGGCCCAGCAGAACGCCCGCCGCAGCTATGAGGACAAGGCCATCGACGCCCTGATCGAGAGCTCCACCATCGAGTTCCCCGCGGTCATCGCCGAGAAGGAGATAGACCGCCTCATCTCGGGGCAGGAGAGCGAGCTGCAGGCGAGGAAGTTGAGCCTGGAGGACTATCTCAGGAGCCAGAATAAAAGCCGGGAGGAGCTCAGGGAGGAGCTGAAGCCCGTCGCCATTAAGAACATCTCGGGCTCGCTGGCTCTGGGCAAGCTGGCCGAGGCGGAGAAGATCGAGGTGTCCGCCGCCGAGCTAGACGAGGAGATCGAGATCATGGCCACCAACGCCGGCGAGCAGGGCGAGAACATGCGGCAACTGTTCCAGTCGCCCGGCACCCGCAAGTCGCTGGAGAACGTTATCATCACCCGCAAGACGGTGCAGCGCCTGGTGCAGATCGCCTCTGGGGAGGCTGAAGCGCAGCCTGCCGAGGCCGAGCCTCAGGCGGAGCAAGTGCAGCCCCAGTCCAACGAAGCGCAGCCCGACCCCGACCAAGATCAGCCGGAGGCGGCCGGCGACGAATCGAAATCCGGCACTCCCGATACCGATTGAGAGCAAGGAGGAGTCAAATGGAGCCCACAAATATCATACCGTTCGTTACCGAGACCAGCGCCCGCGGCGAGCGCACCATGGACATCTACTCGCTGCTGCTGCGGGAGCGGATCGTCTTCCTGGGCACGCCCATCAACGACCAGATAGCCAACCTGATAGTGGCCCAGCTCCTCTATCTGGAACGGGAGGACCCGGACAAGGACATCAGCCTCTATATCCACTGCCCCGGCGGGGTCATCAGCGCCGGCTTCGCCATCTACGACACCATGCAGCTGGTGCGCTGCGATGTGGCGACGATTTGCGTCGGACTGGCGGCCAGCATGGGCACCCTGCTGCTGTGCGCCGGCACCAAGGGCAAGCGCTACGCCCTGCCCAACGCCACCATCCACATGCACCAGCCGCTGGGCGGAGCCCAGGGGCAGGCGGCCGACATCGCCATCGCCGCCAAAGAGATAATCAGGATGCAGGAGAAGCTGCGCACCATCATCGCCAACCACACCGGCCAGCCGCTGGATAAGGTGGCCAAGGACACCGACCGCGATTTCTACCTCAGCGCGGAGCAGGCGGTGGAGTACGGTCTGGTGGATGAGATACTGGTCAAAGAGGAGTCCAAGAAAGAGGACAAGCAAAGCAAAGGTTAAAAGGAGGAACTACTTGGCAGACAATATACTGTACGAGAAGAAGGGGCACGTCGCCTACTTCACCATCAACCGCCCGGACGCGATGAACGCCTTCGACCCCCCGACCATCAAGGCCTTCAGCGATGCCACACTGGCGTTCAAGGATGATCCCGAGGCGTGGGTCGCCATCGTCACCGGCGCCGGCGATAAGGCTTTCTCGGCAGGTTTCGACCTCAAGTCGCTGATACCCGGCGCGGACAAGCTTCCCTCCCCGGGCGAGGGCGCGCCGCCGCTGATCCAGCGCGGGCTGGACGTATGGAAGCCGTTCATCGCCGCCATCAACGGCTTCGCCATGGGCGGCGGGCTGGAGCTGGCGCTGGCCTGCGACATACGCATCGCCGCCGAGGGCGTCAAGCTGGGCGTTCCCGAGGTGAAGTGGAACCTGATCCCCGGCTGGGGCGGCACCCAGCGGCTGCCGCGGGTGATCCCGCGCGCCATCGCCGCCGAGATGCTGCTCACCGGCTCGCCCATCGATGCCGCGGAGGCCTACCGCGTAGGCCTGGTTAACAAGGTTGTCCCCTACGCCGAGCTGATGCCCACCGCCGAGGCCATGGCGCAGAAGATAGCGCAGAACGGCCCGCTGGCGGTGAGGGCCGCCAAGGAGGCGATGATCCGCGGCACCAGCATGACGCTGGACGACGGCATGCAGCTGGAGCTGGACCTAGTGGATGTCCTGCTCGACAGCGAGGACGCCAAGGAGGGCCCCAAGGCCTTCGCCGAGAAGAGGAAGCCGGTCTTCAAGGGCCGATAGAAATAATCGAGATAAACCAAGGGCGCAGGTTTCATCCCGCGCCCTTTTCTTTTTGCGACTATCGATTAATAGTATCTTACCACTTGGACATCACTTCGTCCCAGAAGGCGTAGATGCCCTTGCCGTGGCGCCCGCCGGTGTAGCCCGCCCTTACCATGATGCGAATCAGGGGGTGCACCTGCCCCTTCTCCGGCCCCAGGCTCTTGATGGCGTCCGCCTCGGAGATGGCGTACGTGCCCCACGCCCCGCTGTAGTCCCCCAGCTCGAAGGGGCCCATGGGGAAGTTGAACCCCAGCTTGAGCGCCTTGTCGATGTCCTGCGGCGAGGCCACCCGCTCCCACACCATCTGCAGCGTCTCCCACCGCAGGGCGCGGTAGGCGCGGTTGGCGATGAACCCAAAGCTGAAGTCCTTGCAGATGACGGTCTCCTTGCCCAGCTTCTTCGCCAGCTCGTCGGCCACCTGCAGCACCTCGTCCGAGGTCAGCGTGCCCTTCACTATCTCCACGATCTTCATCACCCCCACCGGGTTGAAGAAGTGGATGCCCACCACCTTCTCCGGCCGCTTGGTGACCGCGGCCAGCTCGGTTATGTTGATCTGCGAGGTGTTGGTGCCCAGGATGCAGTGCTCCGGCGCGTTCTGGTCCAGCGTCTTGAACACCTCTTCCTTTATCTCGAAATTCTCCATCACCGACTCGATGATGCAGTCGGCGTTCTTGGCCGCCTCCACCATATCGGTGGTGCCCTTTATCCTGCCCATGATCTCGTCCTTCTCCGCGGGCGTCATCTTCTCCTTAT